>WBZX01000382.1_pt2 | contig 32832 bp, 29 predicted proteins | sample 5204211 | NCBI WGS metagenome assembly WBZX01 (sample SAMN12344362, study PRJNA552823) | activated sludge metagenome | biome: Activated sludge suspended growth; feature: Nitrification reactor; material: Wastewater; isolation source: activated sludge from nitrification reactor of wastewater...
GCGGCTGACGGAGCTTGAGTTGAATTGGTTGCCAGGTTATGAAGGGTCGACCCCTGTGCGGGTCGGCAATGCGGCCTCACAACAATTCCAGCTGGATGTGTATGGAGAGATGATGGACACCCTGCACCAGGCCAGGGAGTTGGGGTTGTCGGCCAATGAAGACTCCTGGCGCGTGCAGCATGCCATCATGGAATTTCTTGAATCGGCCTGGGACCGTCCCGATGAGGGTATCTGGGAAGTCCGCGGGCCTCGCCGCCATTTCACTCATTCAAAGGTCATGGCCTGGGTGGCGGTGGATCGAGCGGTGAAGGCGATCGAGCGATGTCATGTCGATGGCCCCCTTGAGCGCTGGCGTGCGCTGCGTACAACGATCCACGAACAGGTGTGCCGCGAGGGGTATGATTCGAATCGGGGAACCTTCGTGCAATATTACGGCGGCACGTCGCTGGACGGGAGTTTATTGATGATCCCGCTCGTGGGATTTCTGCCGGCGTTCGATCCCCGTGTGCAGGGTACTCTGCATGCGATCGAACGCGAATTGACGGTCGATGGCTTAGTCATGCGGTATCAGCCTACGGGGACGTTGGATGGACTACCCGGTGAGGAAGGCATGTTCCTGCCGTGCTCATTCTGGCTGGTGGACAATCTGCTTCTCTCCGGGCGCGTGGAGGAAGGTCGCCGGTTGTACGACCGATTGATCGGATTGAGCAACGACCTCGGGCTGCTATCGGAAGAATATGATCTGAAGAACAAGCGACTGGTCGGAAATTTTCCGCAGGCGTTTTCTCACGTATCTCTCATCGACTCAGCCTATGGATTTTCGCGCGTGGAAAGCCCCGCCGAGCACCGGCAGCGCAGTTGACGATTCTTGATGGGACGCAGGTTCGTTTTCCCCCGGACGCCACTCAGACACTCCGGCAATCGTTTCGTATCGGTGAATATGTGACGGTGAGGAGAAACGGCACGACGAATCGATTCGGACGGGCGGTCGAGGCCTTAGCCATCGGCAGAAGCTCGGGAGCACTCCTCCCCGTGGACGCCTTGTCAGAACGCCTGCCGTGACCATCCACTAGGGCTCGGGGACTCGCGCTTGTTTGACTCGGGGCGAGACCTGTTCAATCCTCCAGCTGGGTCCGCCTGCGTAGAGGCTGCCTTCGAACCGCACGAAGGCAGGGGCGTCTTTCTTGATCAACCAGAACTGGTAGGCGGGCGGAGTGCGTCCGAACAGCCGGGCCAGGGCCGACGTGAACCATCCCAGGCGAGGTTTCAGGCTGTAGTGGACCGCCGTGGCCTTGGTCTCTTTCCTGGTGGTGTTGCGGGTGTCCTCCTCATCGACCCGAAAAAGTTCGACTTCGTAGAGCTTCGGTTCCGGATCAAACACCAGCATGTGCACGAGCGCGCCGGTTTGCCCGCGAAGATTCTTGAGCACCGTAATAGTCATGCCGTTGTAGACATCCGCTGGAAGGTCGATGCGCCCGGTAATCGACTTTTCATCCGCCGTCTTTTCGTGCTGGCGGACCTGATATTGTCCCGTCTCTCCATTGAGCGAAATGACGAGCGGTTCGGGGAATGCGGGGCCTCGCTGAGTTAATTGATAACTCAGCATGGTGAGATGTTTCTTCTGAGAATAGGTCACGGTTTCGTCGTAGAGGGATCCGTCGGAGAAACGAAAGGTAAGCCGGCTGGCCAGGCGATCGGCGCCCGTCGTCACCTGGCTCAATTCTCCGTCGGCGAGCTTTTTACCGTCGAGTGTTTTCAGGGTCACAAAGCCTTCGCTGACACCTTCGGGATAGACCACCTCTATTGGTTTGGCGAATAGCGTCGTAGACGTGATGAAGGAGATAACGGCTACGGCGAGACAGCATCGCCAGGTAGGTCTACGTGGCAATGTCAGGTCAACGCGATGTGGTCCGGAGCGGCAATCACGTTCCATGCTCATGACCGTACCCTTCTCGAGAGACCGGCCATACTGGTAATGTTCCTGGTTTGAGAGGCAGGCCACCACTTCGATGTGTCTCCGATTGTTTCCGCCGCGCTGCAAAGAAAAATGGCGACTGGGTGATTCAAGCCTGCCTCCTAGGGGTTTCACCAGGGGTCATCTGTGTCATGGCTGACATATAAGATGAACACCAATGTGAACCTCACAGGCAAGGTCAGGAGCAATGGAATCAATGCGTCGTACTCGCTATGGAAGGTTTCTCCGTCTGGCCGGCAGCCTGTTATGCGGCGTATCGTTCTGGGCCCTGGGTGATCTCATACCCGGCGCGGGGCAGGACTTTGTGCGGGCCGAGGAACCGACGCCGATTGCCGGTGAGCCGTTCCGGACCACACTGTTCGGAGAAGAAATTTATGTGCCGCCCCGGGACCGGCGCAGTGTCACCGCGATGAGCTTCGGCATTCAGGCCATTCCCAACGGGCCCACTCAACAGGAAGTGCTTCCATTCGGCGCCTTGTATGTGTGGCGGAACTGGGATGACGACAACCGGCGGCTCCGCGGTACCTTTTCGGGCGTCGTCAACGACGTCGACTATACGATCGGTTTGCGCGACTACCCGAATTGGTCGCTCTTGTTGACCTGGGATAATTTTATCCTGCCCTTCGGCCGTTCTGAATATGTGCAAGGACAACGTCAGCGGGGTACGGAGCTGGAGTGGAGCTACGCGTTTGCCGGCGCCGGACTGGGGTACCGGCTTCCGGTCCATCCCTTTCGGCAGGATAGCGCGGTCAACATCTCGCTCACCTACGAGGCCGGGTATCGCTGGTTCAAGGGCACAGGCCATACCTCGGCTGACTATGGTGTGCCGAAGGACACCTATGAAGGTCGGATTCATCTACGCATTCGCGCCGACGCGCTCAAACGAAACTTGATGGAATTGCCTCACGAAGGATTCACCATGGGCGGCGACCTGTTGCATGGCCATCGAGCCAAGTGGGATCAATGGGGAGGCGCGCCGTTCAACACTCAGGACTTCAACAAGGAACGGACATACCTTCAAGCCAGCGCGTACGCCTTGCTGGCCACGGGATTGCCGTTCATCGAGAGCGACAAGCACCGTCTGTTGAGCAGTATCCACGCGGGGATCGGGAAAGACCTGGATCGATTTTCGGCCTTCCGGCTTCCAGGCCGGCCGACCGGCTACGAGTGGGAAGCCATCTCTCTGCCGATGATCCATGGCGTGGCCTTCAACGAACTATTTCCGACTCGGTATGCCGTGGCTAATCTGCAGTATCGCTATGAGGCCTTGTTTTTTATGTACCCCTACGTCGAAGCGACCTGGGGCCTGGTTGAGCGTCCGGTATTTACCTCCAATACGGCGGTCAAAAGTATCACGGACTCCATGCCCGCACTGGGAGGGGGGGTGGTGACCGGTGCCCCCTGGAAGTCGCAGGTAGAGTTGAACTACACCTATAACTTCGGCATCTATAGGGACCCAGGCGGCGCTCCACCCACGAAGGGCGGGCATGGCATCATTTTTTTCTGGTCGAAAGAATTGTGACCGACCGGCCACTCGTAATCATGTGGGGAGAATGGTAGGATTCCTCAGCAGTTACCTACTGACTGTCCACTAGCCCGGAGCATATCCATGAAACCACGAGTACTCATAGCAGACGACCATACACTCGTTGCAGAGGGTGTCGAAAAACTGCTGGAACACGATTTTCAATTGTGCGGCAGAGCCGCTGACGGCCGCGCTCTGGTCCGGGCCGTGGAAAAGGAGAAGCCGGATATCGCGCTCGTGGACATCGCGCTTCCACTGTTGAATGGGCTCGACGCGTGCCGGCAAATCAAGAAATCGGTTCCCGAGGTGAAGCTGCTCGTGCTCACCATGCACGGCGAGCAATATTTCGTGACGGAGGCCTTTCGCGCCGGAGTGTCCGGCTATGTCTTGAAGCAATCCGTGGCAGAGGAGCTGGTGTTCGCCATTAAGGAAGTGTTGAAAGGACGTCTGTACGTCTCACCAAGCGTGGCGGAGAATCTGGTGGCACAAGCGCTTCATCCCGTGGCGCCGGATCCGGCCGGTTCGTCGCCGGCCAACGACATGCTCAGCGGCCGGCAGCGGGAAGTGCTCCAGCTGATTGCCGAAGGGCAATCCACGAAGGAAATCGCTTCGACGCTCAACGTGTCCATCAAGACGGTGGAGTTTCACAAAACCCGCATCATGAAACAACTCGGCGTCCATAGCACCGCCGAACTGACCAAGCACGCCATTGCCATCGGGCTTATTGCCATGCCACAACAGCCCACCGTACCAGGCTCTCAGCCCTAATCTGTCAGGGGTGTTGATCGCTTAGTTTGGTCAGGCCTTGCGACAAAGCGAAACGCGTCAGTTCTGCCGTCGTGCGGATACCGAGGCGGCGCGTGATATTACCCTTGTGAAATTCCACGGCTTTCGTGGACACATGCATGGTCGTGGCGATCTCTTTCGTAGACATCCCCTTGGTCAGCAGTTGCAGCACCTCTTGTTGACGAGGGGTCAACTTGGATGAGAATCCCTCCGGTTTCACCCACGGCGTTTCGATGGCATCTTGCACCTCAAGGGAAAGTTGCGGCGAGATGTACCGCTGGTTCTTGAGTGCGGCATTTAACGCAGACAATAACTCCGTGGAAGCCGATTGCTTTAAAACATAGGCTAACGCACCCAGCTGAAACGCCTGCGAAATATAAAACGGCTCGCTCATCATGGTCACGAAAATGATCTTCGCGTGAGGCACGGCGGCGCGCAGTTGCTTCGTGACCTCCAACCCGTTCATGGTCGGCATGGAAATGTCGAGCAGGATGATATCCGGATTCAGCGCCGGAGCGATGTTGAGAAGTTCCTGCCCGTTCGAAGCGGTCCCTGCGACGTCGAAATCCGGCTCCAGCAGTTGTCGGTAAGCCTCCAACACTAAACTATGGTCATCGGCGATGACGATGCGCGCTCTGGCCACGGTGCTCCTTCGTTACGTAATGAAGTCAATCTATTGATTGCTGCGGTTGCAACGCCCGGATTCTTCTCACCATAACAGGTCTTGTGTGCTCTTTCCACGAGCTCAAGATCAGCCTGTCATGCCTATTCACCTGAGTCTGCACGACTCGCCGGGATTCCGCGCCTAGGAAAGGCCCCTGACTTAGGAACATCCACGCCAGGGCATCGCCTAGTGGGGAGACTCAGCGGCTTGCAGTAAGGTTACGCCATGGCATTGAGGAGCAATCGAAGAAGGTTTGACACGTACGAAAGGGGTCTACTATGGCCGTGGAGCAGCCGTACCAAGCAAAAACCTATGACTTGTTCGGGTTGTCGGGTATCTCGGATGAAACGCTGCGAGTTCATTTCGGCCTGTACGAGGGCTATGTGAAGGCGGCCAATGAACTGCGCGATCAATTGTCAGAGTTCATGACGCAAGGTCGCGTGGATCACGAGCAAATGCCCGCCTATTCGGAACTGACGCGCAGGTTGGGATTCGAATTCAACGGAATGGTGCTGCATGAATATTATTTCGGCAACCTTCGGCGTGGGGGAGGACAGCAGCCGCCGGAGGGTTCTGCCTTTCATCGTGCCGTGGAACGAACCTTCGGCAGTTACGATCGGTGGAAAGCCGACTTCTGCAGTGTGGGGATGATGCGCGGTGTGGGATGGGCCATTTCCAACATCGATCCCGCAACAGGGTTCGTCTCCAATCATTGGGTGTCTTTGCACGAGCATGGCAATGTCGCTGGATTTCTGCCCATCCTCGTCATGGACGTCTGGGAGCATGCGTTCCTCTTGGACTATCAGCCCAGTGAACGCAAGCAGTATATCGAATCGTTTTTTAGCAATATCGGGTGGGGAGTGGTCGAGGACCGGTTGCAAGCCGGGCTCTCATCCGTAGCTGTGCCACGCTGATAGAAAGGCGGCCCCATGAATATCTATCTTCAAGATCCGCTTGTGCACAATCAGCCTGGACCCGCTCCGCTGCCGGAGCCGAATCCAAATCCGGATCCTGGTCCGAGTCCGTTTCCCCCGGATCCGTTTCCACCACCCATCCCGCCGCAACCGGTCAATCCGCCGATTCCGCAGCTTGCACCGGCCGGTCGGAGGCATGAATGACTGGACATCTCTATCCGGAGAGCATGACTAGAGACATTGCCAGTAGGCGATCGATGGCATTCGTGAGAAAGGTGTTGATGTCGTTGGCGAAAGGCGGTCGGGTGAGACGACCGTCGGCATGCGACGACAGGGAGGCGGCGTATGGAATCATCAGAGAAGGCGGCACGTATTCGACAGTGGATCAATCCCGAAGAGCGGGTGACCGTCGACTTTGAGGATGAGCATGACCTGAATGCCGAGGTGATCGAGTGCGATGGTCAAACGGTGACGGTGCTGCTCGAAACGGCGTTTCCACACTACAAGCAGCATCTCACGCTTCCTCTCAGCATGATTTCTTTGGGGGAAGATAAACGTCATTACACCCGAGACCCAGACAAGCCGGTTCAGTACGGACGGCTGCGCATTACCGTTCATGAGGCTCGTCCTCAGACAGTGTGAAAGGGATTGCCGCTCGCGCATATGAATACTGTATCGAGCACATCACAAGCACCTCGGACAATCGCCGAAGCCGGGTTGATGCGGCCACGGAGAAATCTGTATTTGGAATCCAGAATTGATGAGGATCTGGGAGTGTTGCCCGGGGAAGTGCGCAAGGTGAAGCACGTCATGTCATCAGCGTTGACCGTCGTGTCTCCAGACACCAGCCTTGACGAGGCGGTTTCGTTGATGACGGCGATGAATGTGCCGGTCGTGGTGGTCTATGAAGGCACGCGCCTAGTGGGAATGCTGACGGATCGAGACATCGTCTTGAACCGAAGTTCCCGGGAACCGTCTGCCATCACGACTGTCAGAGACAGGATGCGGGATGAGGTTCCCTATTGTCATGAGGACGACCTGCTCACAGATGCGCAAGCGCTCATGCGTGTGTCGGAGGTGGACTGGATGCCGGTGCTGGATCGTCGAGGGCGCCTGGCAGGTGTGCTATCCATCTATATTCCATTTGCTTGAGTGTCCTCACGACTCGCCGGGGCAATCCTGAAGTCTCCCCAGGGTTCTGCCTAGTACGTCCCTCTTCACCCCTCTTCTACTGTTGTGAACTCAGATGAACCGGAATAGGGAGGAGACGTCATGATCCCGTTGTCATCCCTCATATCCACCCATGTCGGCAGGCATGCAGGTTTACTGCTCTCGATTGCCGCCTGCGCCATTGTAGTCGGGACTCACGCTCGATCCACGACACAAAGAATGGCGGAGCAGGGATTGACGGCGGAACTAGGATTGGAATCGGCCTGGCCCCATGTGCGCGGAGACTGTTCCCGCTGACCACCACGTAAGTGTGCCTTTACGATGAAAGGAGTCGACATGAAAACAGCGAAGGCTCAGGAGTCCATGATCAAGGACGTGCAGACCATCCGAGAACGTGCGCGCCAACATATCGAAGAGGGGGCGTTAACGGCGGATTACAAGGCGGATCGCGACACAGTCATCAAATTACTCAATGAAGCCTTGGCGACAGAAATCGTCTGCGTCCTGCGGTACAGGCGGCATTATTTTATGGCGCAGGGTATGAATGCGGAAAGCGTCAAAGCTGAATTTCTGGCGCATGCAGGCGAAGAGCAGGCCCATGCAGATGAACTTGCCGAGCGAATCGTCCAACTCGGAGGAGAACCGAATCTTTCCCCGGACGGCTTGTCGGCCCGCAGTCATTCTGAATATGTGGAAGGCGAAGACCTGGAAGAGATGATCAAGGAGGATCTTGTCGCGGAACGGATTGCGATCGAAAGTTACCGCGACATGATCGCCTTCGTCGGCAGTGATGATCCTACGACCAGGCGGCTGCTGGAGAACATTCTCATGAAGGAAGAAGAACATGCCGAAGACCTGGTCAGTTTACTGAAGTAATGTCGGGTGGACCAGATGATTGGTCGATCTACTGTCCGGTCGGGACGGAGACAGTATGAAACTATGGCCGGGCCGATCCTAGACGCTGGGAGCCACGGGGGATGGGAAGGGGTGAATGGTGCCCTATTTCAACCCATGCCACGTTGGTGAAACGCTGTCTGACTGCTGGACGCGACCTTTCGAGGCAATCAACCCGGATTGTCTTGAGGCACCGACCAGCCACGTCGGGCATATGCCTGCCGGATGGGTGCCCCGGCCTCCATCTGAAGACCGTGTAGCCGGTCCGTACGAGAGTACGGCCGGTTACCGGTTGATCTCCTGAGACCTCCAACGGCACGCACTTTCAGTCCCTGCCTGCACGACGATCCCAGAGTTAGCGCAGTACAAGGAACCGTTCGGGTGAGCCCTGCGAGGTAGAAGTCCCATCGCACCCGAATCTCACCTGCTGCAATCGAGACAGTGCTTCACAGACGCCTTCTCACCTATTTCCATCTGCACCGGGCATTGCTTCGTACGTATCTTGCGGGGTCGTACCATCGCTATCCAGCGAGAAGTACTACGTAGAGTACAACGATCCGGGGATCCTCTCGTCTAAAACTAGGGGTATGTCCAGTCAATCATGAGTTCGTTCAGCGATATAACAATGTTGGACAACCGTTGGGAGGTGCAGATGAAGCAACCGAAAGAGTTCGGAGTGAAGGCGAAGGTCGTGGTGACATTCTCGGAACAGGCAGACGACAACACGATCGTATTGTACCGGGGTGGAAAGACGGGCCTTGCGTTTCGATCTCCGTCTCACCGGGTGCTGAAAATAGCGGCCCGACAGCGCAATCGCGGAGAGGCTGCGGCCTCAGGGGCACAGGCCTCCGCGGCGGTGACACATCAACAGGGAGGATTGCGATGAATACGGATCAATTCAAAGGAAAATGGGTGCAGTTCAAAGGAGAAGTCAAAAAGCAGTGGGGGAAACTCACAGATGACGATCTGAAGCAGATCGAAGGGGACTACGACAAATTTGTCGGACGTATTCAAGAACGCTACGGCGACAAGAAGGAAGAAGTCATGCGCTGGGCTGATGATTGGCATACTCGGCAGGCACAACCACAAGCAGGGGCGCAGCCTCGAGAGGCCCATACCCCGCGCTGACAGCAGAACATCCTGTCGAGAACTCAATTACCACGATCTACAAGGAGCACTTGCTATGAAGAAGATTATCGCCCTCGCGTTGTTGTCCGGAGTGATTGCTAGCCCTGCCTGGGCTTTGTTCGAAAGCAACAAGCAACTGGCCGCCACGGCGACTGTCACGCTGGAAGATGCCGTCAAGCATGCGCTGAAGGCTGTTCCAGGCAAAGCCGTCGAGGCTGAGATCGGCAAGGAAGACGGGCGCACCGTGTATGAAATCGAAATCGTCGATTCGAACAACAAGACGCAAAAGGTCTACGTCGACGCGCAAAGCGGTCAAGCGAAGATCGACCGCTAAGGCCCCCGGGCGTGCCGGCAGCTGATGCGGCGGCACGCCCGGATAGCGACCTCGAAGGAGGAATACGATGAAACTCGGAGACCGGAGGCTGTCACTCGTCCCCCTCGTGGGGATGTTGATGATGACAGGGGTGGGAGATGCAGGCGAAACCGTGCGGCTGGGGGTGACACAGGGCACAGTGCTCCCGGTCGTCAATCAGGATCAATTGGCGGGCAAGTGGAAACAATTCACGGGCGAGTTAAAGCAGAAGTGGGCGGAATTCACCGATGACGACTTGATGCTGATCGAGGGCCGGATCGATACCCTGGAAGGCAAGATCCAGGAGCGGTATGGCGACCGCCGGGAAGAAGTCAAACGCTGGGTTGATGAATGGTTCGAAAGTCACGGAGAAAACGGCAGTCAATCCTAGCGGGGTGAGCACGATGCCACATTATCATTCACAGAGGAGACAGCCAATGAAACAAGGAGTCCTGTGGGCAGCGTTCGTTCTATGCGCATTCTCTCTTACGATCGGAGGCGTGGTCGCAACGCCACCAGCAATGGCGGCGGAAGACAAGGGACTGTTTGAGCAGATAGACATCGGATTGTTGTCCATCGGTGGCCGTGCGACGTACGTCGATCCGAAGGATGGATCCAGCCGCTGGTTCGGCGGTGGGCAAGTGCGCCTCCACCCGTCGCGGTATTTGGCGTTCGAAGGATCCGTGGATTACCGTCGCAATGACATCGGCGATACGCGTGTCCACACGTACCCGGTTCAGGTCTCAGCTCTGATTTATCCTCTCGGGACGACCAGGCTGGCTCCGTTTCTGTTAGGCGGCGGCGGCTGGTATTACACGACGGTGAAAGGACCGGGCGGATTCGATGATACGCAAAACCGGTTTGGCGCCCATGCAGGCGGCGGACTGCAATTTTTCTTCAACAAGCATGTGTCTATCGACAGCACCTATCGGTACATCTGGCTCGAGAAGATCGAGTCCCGGGATCAGAACATCGTGGAGAAGAAATTTCAGGACAACGGCCACATGGTGACCGTGGGCGTCAACTTCCATTTCTAGGCTGGAGCGGACGGAGCTGTGAGGTGGAGCGAATTGTGGCACAGGGACGCTGGTGATAGAAGCGGCGCAGCCAGACTGCCCATCTGGATTGCCCTACTACTCATAGGGCTGTGGGGTGGACCAGCGGGCAGGGCTGCCGCCGCGTCCGATGATTATATCGCCGGATACGCAGCCGGCCTGCTGGAGCATGAGTTCCACCTCTCCGAAGCGGTCGTCTACGTCGACCAGGGGCGGGTGGCCGTCTATGCCAAACGGTTGGCGGCTGAGGATCCGGCGAAGATTGTCACGGCGCTTCAAGCCATTCCGGGCGTCGTCCACGCTGACGTGCAAACGGGCACTGGACCAGAGGGGGCACCCGGCCCCGGTGTCGTTCGGGCGGTGACTCCGAAATCCGACTCGAAATTTCTCCCGCGTGGATTGCTGGTGGACCCGTTTCATGCGGATTTACGATGGCCGCACTTCGGCGCGTCCTATCATTCGCTCTCATCAGGCGGCCGTGAATTTTCCAGTGCGTTCGGCGAATCCTTCGCCGTCTACCGGGATGCCGCTCCCTTCAACGGTGAGTGGGAATTGGGAATCCAGGCCGGGGTATTCGGCGTCTTCGATACGGAAAAACGCTCGATCGATTTGATCAATGCGGACTACACGTTTGGCATTGTGGCGAGTTACCGGGCCGACAAACTTTCAGGACTCCTGAGAATCCGACACCAGAGCTCACATTTGGGCGATGAATTTCTACTAAACAATCCTCAGGTGAATCGAATCAACCTGAGTTATGAAGAGATCGATCTTAAACTGTCCTATGACCTGACGACCTGGTTACGGGTGTACGGCGGAGTGGGGACTATCGTCCGGAAAGATCCCAGCACGTTGGGGCGCGAAACGACCCAGGGCGGGGTGGAATTGAAGAGTCCGTGGTTATTCTTCGGGGGAAAGGTCCGGCCTGTGGCCTATGCAGACTTCCAGACGCATGCCAGAACGAACTGGTCGGTCGGACAATCGGTGATGGCCGGACTGCAGTTTGAAAATGCCAGGATCGGCGATAGAAAGCTGCAGGTGCTGGGAGAATATTACTCAGGCCCCAGTCCGGACGGCCAGTTGTTCACACAACGGGTGGAATGGATCGGCATGGGTATTCACCTTTGGTTTTAGGGGGGGCCGTGTTGGGTGACCGAGTGAAGGCGGGTCGGCCGCCGGAAAGGATACGACAATGGCTGAGGCAACCATGAGAAAGAAGTCCTGCGCGCATCCTTCATGCGCGTGTGAGGCTGAAAAAGGCCGTGAATTTTGTTCCGACGCCTGCCGCAATGCCACAGTGCCGACCGGAAGTTGTTCGTGCGGGCATAAAGGCTGCGGGACGCAACACGCGTACCATTCGACCGGGGCTGCAGACAGGTGAGGACAGGTTTACCTATAGATGAGGTGTCATCATGTTGAGCTGGGCTGTCACATTTTTAGTCATCGGGCTGATTGCGGGTGTGCTGGGAGTGACAGGGGTGGCGGGAACGGCGACGCACATTGCGTACGTCCTCTTCGTGATCTTTGTCATTCTGGCGGTGATCGGAATGGTGATGGGGCGACGTCCCCCTGCAGTGTGACAGGAGCACGTGTCACCTTCTGGTGCGCACGGTGCTCACAATCGCTTCGTAAAGCTGGCCGGCTGCGCGCTCTTTGGTGACAAAGACCGCAGCCCCGGCTTTGAGCATGGCGTCCTCAATATGCCGCTCGTTTTGGACTGAGAGTCCGATCACCACGACATCGGGATGTTCGCCAATGATGTGGCGAGTGGCTTCAATCCCATCAATCTTCGGCATATTGATATCCATCACCACGACATCCGGCTTTAAGGCTGCGGCAATACTGATGGCTGCTCCTCCGTCGCCGGCTTCCCCCACCACTTCGAGATCCGGGTAACTTTCCAGCACGCTCCGTAAGCCTTGGCGCACCATGGCATGGTCGTCCACCAGTAGAATGCGTAAGCGGTGCGAAGGCGTATGGGCCACACCCGGAATATCGTCCGAGAGCGGAAGGGGCGACTCGGTCGCCGAGTCAGGAGCAGGCACCAGCGGCGCGGTGAGTGTAATGGTCGTTCCTGCCCCTTCGGCGGATTTCAGGTTGAGCGTTCCGTCGATTGCTTCAATGCGTTCTTGGACGTTAAACAGGCCGAACCGTCCCGGATGGTGCCGCTCGGTGTCGAGAAGCATGGCGGGATTGAAGCCGCACCCTGAATCCGACACGGTAATGACCACCTGATGGCCGGGGCTCTGGGCCAGCGTGATCGTGGCCTCGCCGGTGCCCGCATGTTTCGCGACATTAAACAAGAGTTCCCGCACACTCTGGTACAAAATGACGGCGTGGTCTTCAACGAGAGCCAGTTGATCGATCTCGCAATGGATAGCGACAGACAGCCCGTGCGATTTCATTTGTCCGGCCAACCATTTGAGGGCGGCGGGCAACCCGAACTGGTAAAGGATTTGCGGGCTCAACTCGGCGACGAGCGATCGTGTGTAGTTGAGCGATTGCGTGAGCATATCGTCCGTTTCGCTCAGGAGTTGTTCAGTTTTTGGATTCCGGACCTGCGGGCGGGCCTGGCTGAGTTTCATCCGGCCGACGACCAGCAACTGTGCGAGATAGTCATGCAACTCCGTGGCGAGCCGACGACGCTCCTGCTCTTCCGTGGCGCTAAGATCGGACACCAGGGCGCGGAGGCGTGCCTGCGAATGCACGAGGGCCTGCGTGCGTTCGTCGACCCGCTTCTCCAGTTCCACCGTCCATTGTTGCAACTGTTCTTCAGCCAGTTTCCGATCGGTGATATCAAGGGCTGCTCCGAGATATCCGCTAAACACACCGGTGGCGCTGAGAAGCGGGACGCCGCGGTCCAGGATCCATCCATAGGTGCCGTCCTGCCGGCGCAGGCGGTATTCCAATTCGAACGGTTCCTGCCGGGAAAAGTGCGTGTTGTAGACCCGGAGGAATTCGGCCCGGTCTTCAGGGTGAATACTATCGGTCCGGCCGGTGCCCAGTTCATCATCGAGGAGTCGTCCGGTATACTCCAACCAGGACCGGTTGAGCCAGGAGCAAAGACGATCCGTTCCCGCCTTCCAGACCAGCACCGGAGTCGCATCCGCCAACATGCGGAAATAGGCTTCGCTTTCGCGTAACCCCGCGTCGGCCCGCTTTCGCTCGGTAATGTCTCTGACAATGGCATGCCAGCGCCGGTCGGGCTGCAATTTCGCACTGATTTCGACGGAAATGGTGCTTCCGTCTTTGCGACGCAATTTCCATTCTCCGGAATGACGATGTCCCTGGATCAGTTCGGTCTTGATCGCTCTCAAACGCGGGTAGTCATGCGGGTCCAACAGGTCGGGGACCCGCAGGCCGAAGAGCTCTTCACGCGTATAACCCAACATCTGGCAGGCGCGACTGTTCACATCGAGGTAGTGGCCGTTCATGTCCGCGGTCACGATTCCGTCCGACGCCTGCTCAAAGAGATGCCTGAACCGTTCTTCGCTTTCCCGCAACGCGCATTCGGTGCGCTTACGTTCCGTGATATTCGTTACAAGCACGTAAAATCCCCCCACCAGGCCCTCCGGGCTCCGGTCCGGGACATAGGTCGACAGGAGCGTCTGTTCGCCCCGCTCTTCCAGGAACGTGGTCTCAAAGGAAATCCGTTCTCCATTCAACACTCGCCGGATAAACGGTTGAACGGTCGGATAGTCGTCTTTGAGGAGATCCTTCACCGAGAGCCCCACGATCTGGTCGCGTGAGAGGCCGAATTGTTGCTCATACCCTGCGTTGACGAACCGGAAACGCTCGTCGCCATCGACAGAGGCAATCAGCCCGGGCAGGGCATCGGTGATGATGCGGAGCTGCTGCTCGCTCTGCTGGAGTGCGGTGACAGAGTGTTTGCGTTCCGTAATATCAAACATGATGCCGGTGATTTGCCTCGGATGCCCGGTGGAGTCGGGCAGGACCTGTCCGGTGATTGCGATCCAGGCTTCCTCGGGAGGAGCCTGGCGTAGGATCCGGCATTCGAGATCATAGGCGCTCCGCTGTTGAATGGCGCGATTGATGGTCTGTAGGACCTGCGCGCGGTCCTCCGGGTGAATCAGGTCCTGGAAGGCGGCAAAGGTACTGCCGAAGGTCATCGCCGGCAAACCGAAGATGCTCTCCAGTTCAGGCGAAAACACCAACGTGTGACGATCAAGGTCTTGATGAAATGTGCCCATGCGGCCGGCTTTGAGCGCGAGACGGTGCCGGGCCTCACGTTGCTGAAGAATTTGCATGATGTGTTTTTTTTGGCCGTCGCTGCGATTGAGGTTGCCGGCTAAGGACCAGAGAAACGCCAGAATGATCAACATGACCGCGGCTACGGCCAGCGCGACACCGAAATTAAAATCGTAGCGGCCGGACCGTTGCGCCGCGATGCGGATCCATCCGGCCAGGATCGGCAAGGCAATCGCGAAAGGCAGGACGCGTCGCAACATGACGGCCCCGAGGTCGTCGCTCGTCAAGGTGGCCATAAATCCGCGGGTCGGGCGGGCGCTGAGAATGCCCAGGCCGAGCGTGAGTAGGAGCGCGGCACTGAAGACGGAAATGGTATTGGACGTCCCGACTTTATAGAGCGTTTGCACGCCGTACAGGTACCCGACGAGCGCAATCGCCCCGACAGTCCCGCCCAGAAGCGCGAGGTAGTGGCTGGCATCCTCGTGTCCGCCCTGTTTTGAGTCCAGCGTGAGTAAGGCCAGCCCCAGCATGAGGATGGCGAAAGAGGTTGCCGGAGCCATTCGTCCGGGATGAGAATCTCCCGCCATCTCAGGCGTGGATGCGAGCCAGAGATCAACACCCAGATCGAGCGAGAGCAGATATTCCAACATCGTGGCGGTGGCCAGAAGACAGGCCAATCCGGCGAAGCCCTGGGCCATACGTCGACGTGTTGGCGTGATGACCTGCTCATCCGCCTGCAACCATAGGGAGAGGCCGCAGGTAAACGCCGCAGCCATGGTCGAGGGTTTCACCGTGCCTGTGGAAGGCAAGAGGCTGTAGAGCAATGTTGGGCTAGAGGCCCAGCAGAGAAAGGCGACAACCGGAAAACCGATCGCCAGTCCGGCGGCCAAGGGAACCAGACGTTGTAGCGTCAGCAGCACCGAAGTCATGCGAAAACGACAAGCCTCCGGGTCTTACCGCTCTCTACAAGCGACGACTGACCCCCTCTTCGGGCGTGACTCACAGTGGAACAGGGGAGCGGTATTGGCGATGCGTGGGCGAGCGTGCCCATTCAATCAAGCCGACCCCAGCATAAGCCAGTCGGCTCCTGGTCGCCACTGGGGGATCCCCTAGTTTCCAGGCGGGTATGCGGCCTATTCAGGCCCGGACAGGAAATGCGCGAAGAATGACTTCGTAGAGTTGATCGGCGGCGGACTCTTTGGGGAGGAACGCGGCGGCTCCGGCCTCCGTCATCGCGTGATGAACTTGCGGATCATTGCGGACGGAAATACCGATGACGGTGATGGAGGGATGTTCCCGAGTCAGGATGCGCGTGGCCTCGATGCCGTCGATGATCGGCAAATTCACATCCATAATGACGACGTCCGGATGAAGTGCGCGCGCCATGATGACGGCGTCCTGCCCGTCGGCGCCTTCGCCCACGACCGTCAAATTGTCGTGGGCGTCCAAGATGCTCCGAAGCCCCTGTCGCACCATCGCATGATCGTCTATGAGAAGGATGTTGATGTTGCGTGAGGAGAGTTGAGTAGAAGGCGCGGGCGTATTGGCGGTATCTGCGGCGCGAGGAAATTGCGGCTGGATGGAACCGGATGCCAAGGGGAGCTTGAGTATCGCCACGGTGCCGCTTCCCGGAACCGACGACACCTCGCATTCTCCTCCCAGCAGTTCCATGCGTTCCCGGATGCTCAACAGGCCGAATTTACAGCGTGTATTTTTGGTGGTGCCCAGTTCCGTGACGTCAAAACCGATGCCTTCATCCTCCACGCAAATCCATAAGTCACGACGATCATCGTCCACATTGATGGTAATGGCTGCGCGGTCGATTTTGGCGTGTTTGATGATATTGAACAGGAGCTCGCGAACGGATTGAAACAACAACACGGCCTGATCGTCCGGAAGGCTGAATGGGGGAGCCATGGTTTTGACGGCCACTTCCAGGCCGTGCTGCTTCATCTGTTCTCCCAACCACACCAGCGATTGGGACAGTCCGAATTGGTAGAGAATATGAGGGCTCAGCTCAGCGACCAAGGAACGGGTGTAGGTCAACGCTTGATCCAGCATCCCGTCGATCTTCGTGAGGGCCGCCGATGCGGTCGCATCCTGGATAGTCGGAATGACTTGCGACAGCCTGATTCGGCTCGCCACCACCAGTTGTGCCAGGTAGTCGTGTAATTCGGTGGCCAGATGCCGGCGTTCGCGCTGTTCGGTCAGCGTGAGCTCGGAGGCCAAGGCTCGCAAGCGATCCTGCGAAAGGAGTAGTTCCCCGGTCCGTTCGACGATGCGGCGCTCGAGTTCAACGGCGGAATTCTGCAGGTCCCGTTCAGCCCGTTTCTGCTCGGTCAGATCCACGAGAATATCGACTCCGCCGATCGGCGCGCCGGAGGCGTCACGAAGCGGGGTAGGGTGAGACGCGACCGGAAGGCGCGTGCCGTCGGGTCGTTCAATGATGGTCTCCAGCCCGGTGACAGGACGGTTGAGGGCCAGGGACTGCGCCAAGGGACATTCTTCCGCTGGCATAGGCCGTCCGTCTGCCCAGTACTGACGCCAGGACCCCGACCAGCGGGCGCTCCTGAGAAGCGGTCGCTGGCCCCAGAGATCGACGGCCGCCTGGTTATACCGCGTGATGCGACCTTCGGCGTCCGTGGTATAGACCGCGGCGGGAAGCGCGTCGACCAGATTGGCGAGATTACGTTCCCCTTGTTTCAGCTCCGATATCGCCCGGGCAATTTTTGATGCGCCGATAATCCGCCCCTCTCGATCCTTGATCGGCGAGACGGAGAGGGAGATTTCAACCAAGGTCCCGTCTTTGCGTTTCCGCACGGTTTCGTAATGATCAATGCGTTCCCCTTGACGGAGACGTTCCAGAATGCGGGGCTCTTCGTTTTGACGATCTTCGGGGATCAAGCGCAGTACCGGCTGGCCGACCATTTCTCCGGCCGTGTAGCCGAACAGGTGTTGAGCGCCCCGGTTCCAACTCGTGATCATCCCGTTGAGATCTTTGGAGATGATGGCATCGTCGGAGCATTCCACGATAGCGGCCAGATGGGACAGCATGAAATCCAAAGGAAAACCAGGTTGAGGCACGGAGGGGGATGTTTCGTCAGGGCTGGGCATATACATCTTCCTGGTTCCAGGCTGGGACAGACAACGTGTTCAAACGCTACTCTAAATCCCCGGGAACTGTGTCACAACTAGGCAAAATGCTAGCGGCGAGCCGGCCTGATCCAAGGGAGGTTCCTAGTAACTCCTGCAAGAAAACACGGTATGGTACGAAGGCAGGGGCGATCGGGTTTTCCATCCATCTTTCCATACATCTGGAGTCATTATGATAAATGAAATGAACCTCCCGATCCAGAAATCGAATCTGGCTGAAGCCGGACGGTGCGCGTCGTATGGCCGTTCCGCATCGTGTCGGGGTGCCGGTGCAGACCTGGACTCTCGTCAACCGGTTATTGATGTCATCCAAAGCGATGGAATTTTTGAAGTATATGCAGATTTTCGACCGGTTCTTCAAACCTCAGGAGTCGAGGTGATTGTCGAATTTGCTCAACAGGGAGTCATGCTCACGGCCGGAGCGGTAGAACGATATCTGCCGATTCCGACTGACGCCCTTGTCCAGCACGCACGAGTGACGATACTTGACGGAATAGCCCGCATCTCCATCCCGACGGCCGACTCGGGACATCGGTGGCGATCTATCGTCATGTGGTAAGCCACATTCGGAGTGAGCTGGCATGCCGCGATCGGGAAGCGGGCTCCGTGGGCGTCACACCTCGCCGAATCGTTCGATTCCCGACACAGGCCTTGGCAACGAGACTTTTGTGTTCGCGTAACACTCCTTCGGCCTCAAGCGCTGCAGCACTCTTCCGCCTGGTAACGACGGTAACCTCCATTCCTTCCCTGAAAACCGTCTCTTCGTAGGGCTCTTCAACCAGGGAACCTGCCCGGCACGCGTATTACCGGTCGGCGGGCAATGCCGCCGCGGCTTTTTCGCCGGCGAGTGCCTGACGGATTGCCAGATACAATTCGTCTACGGCCGCTTCTTTGGAAATCAGGGTGGCGGCACCGGCGCGGAGCATCGCCTCGCGTGTTTCGCCGCTGTTCTGTACCGACAGCCCGATGACGGCGACTTCCGGATGCCGAGATTTGATTTCGATGGTCGCATCGATTCCGTTGATGTGGGGCATATTGATGTCCATCACCACCACGGAGGGGCGTAGTTGCGCCACTGATTCCACCGCCTCCTGGCCGTTCGATGCTTCCCCGATCACCGCCACGTCGTCGTACTCGTCCAGCATGCTCCGGAGCCCTTGACGCACCATCGCATGATCGTCAACCAACAGGATCCCGATGAGATCGGACGACTCCGGAGACAAGGGAAGCGCCGGCAGGTTCTTCTTCCCGGCAGTGGGGACGGGGAGGGTTGTGTCCGTTGCGGAAGGCTCGTCCACCACGTCGGTATGCGCCGGTCGATAGGGTGTCCTGATAGTCGCCTTCGTTCCATGGCCAGGTGAGGACTCAATGAGGAGCTCTCCGCCCATTGCCGCCATCCGTTCAGTGATGCTGAAGAGGCCGAAGCGAGCGGTCCCGGTTCCCTGGTGATCCGACGGCATAGAGACGAAGCCGCAGCCGTCGTCCGAGACAGTGAGTTCCAACCACTCATGGTTCGTGATCGTGACGTCCACGATGGCGCGTGTCGCGTTGGCGTGTTTGAGCACATTAAAGAGCAATTCGCGCACGGATTGAAACAACAGGACGGCCTGGTCTTCGGGAAGCGCGAGAGTAGTCGTCTGTTGCTGCATCACCACAGGGAGTCCGTGCCGCTGCATCTGCTCGCCTAACCAGGTCAGCGATTCCAGAAGACCGAACTCCTTGAGCGTGGGGGGCGTCAACTCCGCGACCAGGCATCGGGTATAGTCGAGAGACTGCGTCAAGGCCTGATCCGCATCTCGCAGGAGTTCCACGGTGCGATCCCCCGAGGCGCCGGGAATCGCCTGACGCAATTTCATGCGCACGACCACCAGCAGCTGTGCCAGGTAGTCGTGCAGTTCGGTCGCCAGACGCTTGCGTTCCTTCTGCTCCGTCAGATTCAGTTCAGTCGCCAACGCGCGGAGTTGTGTCTGGGAGCGGCGCAACTCGTCGGTCTTCTGGTTGACGGCGCGCTCCAGATCCACGCTCCAGCGTTGGAGGCGCTCCTCGGCCTCCTTGCTCTCTGTGAGGTCGAAACTGGCGCCGATGTAGCCCGCAAGCTCCCCCGACGGGGACAGGGTGGGCATGCCGATCGTGCGCATCCACCGGTACACGCCGTCCCCCCGCCGACAGCGAAACGAAGTTTCGAATCGGAGCCGCTTGGAGGCGGCACCCCGGTAGGACTCGGACGCCTGGACCTGATCATCGGGATGGACAGAGTCTGCCCATGGGAGTCTGCTGACATCCTCCACCGTGGCCACGCCGATAAACTCCAGGCAGGCCTGATTGACGAACTCCAATTCGGCCAATCCGGTCATCCAGATAATGACGGGGGCGCTGTCAGCCAGCATGCGAAACCGAGATTCACTGTCGCGCAGACGCTGGTCGGCCTCGTCACGTTCGCGCAAGAGCCGAGCTTTTTCCTCGGCGAGGGTGAGGAACCGGTCCCGCTGGCGAGCCAGCTCCTCCCGCTGTCTGTAGAGATCGAGAAAGATCGTGGCCTTACTGCGCAGGACATGGGGCTCGATCGGCTTATACAGAAAATCGACGGCGCCGGCCTGGTAGCCACGAAACCGGTGGAGGTTGTCCTGCGATTCTCCCGTGAGGAAAATGATCGGCACGTGTTGGGTACGCCGAGAGCCGCGCATCAATTCGGCCAGTTCAAATCCATCCATGATCGGCATGTGCACATCGATGATGGCCAGGGCGACATCGTGATGCAACAGCAGCTCCAAGGCCTCCCGGCCTGATCCTGCCTGCAGGACGTTCACATCGTCTTGAGACAACAGGGTGCTCAGCGCCATCAAATTGGCCTCGTGGTCATCCACGAGAAGCAGCGTGGCGTGTTTGGGCGGCATCATCATTCTTTCGGCTCCCGCGACGCTAAGAGCCGGGTGATGTCGGCCAGGCTCATCGCTCTCGCCTCCGGACAGGCAGCCAGGGTCGATTCCGGCATCAACCGCGCCCCCGCGGATTCGGGCAGCTGCACTAAGACGATGCCGCCGGCATTCACGACCGAGCAAGATCCGCGGGCGCCATCGTGATTCGCTCCGCTGAGCACTAGCGCCAGCAGCGTCTTCCCGTAAACATCGGCGGCCGATTCGAACAAGACATCAATCGACGGCCGCGCGAAGCTCACCGGCTCTTCGTTGGACAAAGACAACGACCGGTCTTTCTCCACCAGGACATGGTAGTCCGGCGGCGCGAAGTAGACAGTGCCGGGGTAAATGAATTCCTTGTCCTCCGCCTCCTTGATCGTCACCCGGCATTTCGCCTGTAGCAGGGAGGGGATATTGCTGAACTGGTCCGGGGGCACGTGCACTGTGACCAGAATCGGCAAGGGATAATCCGCCCCCAGCGGCGGGAGCAGTTGAGTGAGCGAGGCAATGGCTCCGGCCGAGGCGCCGATGACGATGGCCTCAATATCGACCAACGAGAGGTCTTGCGGCATGACGCTCATCCGTCGCTCCGCTTCTGATAAATGCGTTCGGCGGGAAGAAAGTCGCTGAAGGCCTTGATGTGGGCATTGAAGCGCAAGCTTTCCCGGGCGCCGATCCCCAGGAACCCTTTCCGGACCAGCGCATCCTTGAAGAGTCCCACGGCCCGGTCCTGCAGCGGCCGATCGAAGTAGATCAGCACGTTACGGCAGGACACCAGATGCAGTTCGGCAAAGACGGAATCCGAGGCGAGGCTATGGTCGGAGAACACCGTTCGCCGGCGAAGTGTTTTGTCGAAGCACGCCGCCCCGTAGGCCGCATTGTAGTATTCGGATAGGGAGCCGGTCCCGCCTGACAGCCGATGGTTTTTGGTAAACAAGGCGATGCGTTGGAGATCGTACACTCCCGCTTCTGCCTTGGCGAGGGCGGCTCCGTTGATGTCGGTAGCGTAAAACATCGTTTTCTCCTCGAGGCCTTCTTCTCGAAAGAGAATCGCGAGCGAATAGAGTTCTTCCCCCGAACTGCATCCTGCAACCCAGACTTTTAATGACGGATAGGTCTTGAGATGCGGGACCACCTGCTCCCGGATGGCGCGAAAATACCCCGGGTCGCGAAACATGTCGCTCACCTGCACGGTCAGGTAACTCAAGAGATGAGGGAGCATGGAGTCGTTGTGGAGCAACTGTCCTTGCAGGGCCGAGAGGGAGGGAAATCCCATGCGCTCGCAGGCCAGCAGCAACCGGCGTTTGAGTGAGGCCTTTGAATACCCGCGGAAGTCGTAGTGATACTGCGAATACATCGCCTCGAGAAACAGCCCGAGCTCGATATCTTCAGTCTTGGCGGTTGTGTCCGGGGTCATCGTGGCATCCATACGCGCACCAAGGACAAGAGCTGATCCACGTCGAGTGGTTTGGCCATATAGTCGTTCGCGCCGGCAGCGAGGGCCTGTTCCTGGTCGTTTTTCATGGCCTTCGCGGTCAAAGCGATGATGGGCAGCTTGCGCCATTCCGGCTGCTCGCGAATGGCGCGCATGGCGGTCAGTCCGTCCATTTCCGGCATCATGATATCCATCAACACGAGGTCGATCCGCCGTTTCGCCTCGTCTTTCGATTGTTCGAGCGCAGTCAGACATTCGCGCCCGTTCCGGGCGATTTCGATTTTGGCCCCATGGGGTTCCAGCACAGCACTCAGGGCGAAAATATTCCGGACGTCGTCTTCGACAATGAGCACGCGCCGGTCCTCCAAGACCGCATTCCGTTTACGCGCCTTTTCCAGTAGACGTTGTTGCTCCGCGGGCAGGGCGGTGACGACTTGATGGAGGAACAACGTCACCTCGTCGACCAGGCGTTCCGGTGACTTCGCGCCCTTGATGATGATGGAGTGCGAGTATTTGCGGAGCCGGTGTTCTTCTTCGGCGGACAGGTCCCGGCCCGTGTAGACGATGACGGGTGGAAAGGCGAAGTGTTCCTCACGGCTCAGGGTTTCCAACAGAGAAAACCCCGAGGCGTCCGGAAGCGTAATGTCGAGCACCATACAATCGAACGTCCGTTCGCGAAGACAGGCCAGACATTCCGCGACGCTCTCCGCGCCGATGGTTTCCACCTCATCCGATCCCAGCAACAGTCGCAGACTCTCACGTTGCGTCGTATCGTCTTCTACGATCAGCACCCGCCGAGGTTTATCCGTGAGGCGGGATTCGAATTGCCGGAAGGCTTCGACGAGTTGTTCCCGCTGGACCGGTTTGAGCAGATAACCGACCGCGCCCAACGAGAGCGCCGCTTGTTCATAGTCGTGCCCCGACACCACATGGACCGGGATATGCCTGGTGCGCACATCGGTCTTCAAACGATCGATGACCGAGAGGCCGGAGTGATCGGGCAGTCCGATATCGAGAATGACCGCGCTCGGCAGGTACCGCGAGGCCAGGGTGAAGGCATCGGCAGCCGTGTTGCTCAGCAGCACTTGAAAATTGAGCTCGTGGGCCAAGTCGGCGAGTACGCGCGCGAAGGACTCATCGTCCTCCACGATCAGGATGACCCGGCGATGCGGGACCAGGCTCTCCCGATCGTCATCGGTTCTCAGGGGGACGGAGGCGGCGCGATGATTGTGTGGCACCCCCACAGGGATTGAATGCATTACGGCCGGCGCCAGGTCTTTGAAGCCAGGTTCCGGCGGAGGAGCCGGCGTCAGGGTTTGAGGCAGGATGAGAGTGAAGGTGGTGCCTTGTCCCGGAGTGCTGGTGAGGTGGATTTCTCCCCCGAGCAGTCGGACAAATTCGCGGGAAATCGACAAGCCGAGACCGGTGCCCCCGAATTTTCGGCTCGTCGTGCCGTCACCCTGGCAAAACGGTTCGAAGATCAAGTCCTGCTGGGCTGGGGGAATCCCGACTCCCGTGTCTTGCACGGCAAAAGCCAGTCGACCGTCGGGGCGTAGTGAAATATCCAGTGACACCTGGCCGGCCTCTGTAAACTTAATGGCATTGGATAAGAGATTTTTCAGCACCTGCTCGAGCCGCTGCCAATCGGACTGAATGGAGGAGGGCGTGCCCGGTGCGCGTCTGGTGTGGAGCTGGAGACGTTTTTGCGCCGCCAGGGGCTGGAACAGCGCCTGCAGACTATCGAGCAGGCGTTGCAATGAGACGTCTCCAGGGGTGATGTCGATGCGGCCCGCTTCGACCTTGGCCAGGTCCAGCACGTCGTCGATCAAGGTCAGGAGGTCGTGGCCCGCCGATTCGATCGTCGTGGCTGACTTCACCTGGTCGGCTGTCAGATTGCCTTGAGGGTTATCGGCTAACAGTTTGGCAAGGATCAGCGTGGAATTGAGCGGCGTCCGCATTTCATGCGACATATTGGCGAGGAATTCCGACTTGTATTGGCTGACCCGTTCCAACTGTCGTTTTTGCGCTTCCGAGACGAGGGCCGCTTCGCCTAGTTCCTCTTTCTGCGACTCCAGAATCTGTGCCTGTTCTTCCAATTGGGAATTGGTCTGCTCCAACTCCGCTTGTTGTTGTTCAAGGCGGCCATGGGATTCTTTGAGCGCCCGGCTCTGTTCTTCTAATTCCTCATTGGCCACCCGCAGCTCCTCGCTTTGAACCTGCAGCTCTTCGGCCTGTCGCTGCGTTTCCTCGAGCAACTCCTGCAACCGGCTCCGGTATTTGGCGGATCGGACGGCCACAGCGATGGATTCGGCGATTCGATCGATCAACTCTCTATCGGATTGATGCACCGGATGAAAAAACGCCAGTTCCACGACCGTATTGATCAGGCCATCGACGCCGAGGGGCGCAATCAACAAATGCCGCGGCGCGCTGCGGCCCAGTGCCGATCCGACGGTGAAATACCCCTCCGGCAGGTCTTGCACGACCAACGGGCGTTTGGTGTGAAGCGCCTGTCCCAATAACCCGTCACCCGCCTGGAACTGTTCTGGTAGCGACGTGCCGTCCGGAACTCCATAGGCCGCCAAACGATGAAACCTGGCGCTGTCCGCCACGAAGATTGCGCCGCCCTGGGCGTCCATATACTCGGCGAGCCCGTGCAGGACGTTTTCGGCGAGGCTGAGAAGACTCTGTTCGCCGATCATGCGCTCGCTGAGCTTGGTCTGGCCGACGCGGATCCATTCTTCTTTGCGCAAGGCCAGTTTGCTGGCGATGAACTGGTATCCAAAGGTGGCCAACGCGCAGGTCGTCGCGACGCCCATGACCCGATTGGTCAGCGACGTGGAAAAATCCACGCCGGGAGGGCTGATAAACAGCCCCACGAGCGTGAAGAGAGCCACGGTGGCGCCGACTCCCACGGGCACCATGGGAGACCAGGTGAGATAGGACAAGACCAACGGAACGAGATATAACACCCAGACGGCAAAGCCGAGGGGGGTATAAAAATCCCCCACCAGTACTGCGGCCATCGAGATGGCGATGGATCCGGAGACGATGGGATTGGGCTTTTGTTGGAATCGAATCATGAGCGGCTCAGCAGTTCCTTCCTGGCGGTCTGTATCGTCTGATACAGATCTTCCACCGCAGCTTCCTTATTGAGGAAGGCCACGGCGCCGGCCTCTCTCATTTCTTGGCCGACGTGGGCAATGGTCTGGACGGACAGGCCGATCACGATGGTGTCGGGGAGGGTCTCCTTGATCCGCCTGGTCGCCTCGATGCCGTCCATCACGGGCATGTTCACGTCCATGAGGACGACATCGGGCTGACATTGTTTGGCCAGGGCGAGCGCGTCGCTGCCGTTGGCTGCTTCGGCCACGACCAGGATGTCCCCATATCCAGCCAGCAGTCCGCAGAGGCCCTGGCGCACCATGGCATGGTCGTCCGCTATCAGCACCCGTATCTGCTTCGTGGACTCATGAGGGCGGCGAGTTATTGGCTCTCGATCGTCGGAGGTCTCCTGTGGTGACGGGGCCACAGGCGGAACGTGAGCTCTGCGGGAGGCCGATGGAACCCTCTCCTGCTCTGAAGCGGGTGTGAGCGGGGTGATGAGGGTCGCTTCCGTCCCTTTACCGGGAAGCGAATGCAATTCCAGCCGTCCGCCGAGGGCGAGCATGCGCTCACGAATGCTGAACAATCCGAAGCCCGGGACTCGTTTGCCTTCGTGAAGCGAGACATCGCCTGCCTCAGCAAAGCCGAGACCCTGATCCGCCACGGTGATCTGCAAACAGCCTTCCTCCACACGAACGGTAATTGCGGCCTCCTTCACGGATGCATGTTTGACCACATTCAGGAGCAACTCGCGGACCGACTGAAACAGGAGCATGGCCTGATCTTCCGGGAGCGGCAGTCGTTCCGGACCCAACTGAAGCGAGACCCGGAGATCCCGTTCCAACATCTGCTCGGCCAACCAGCCTAAGGCCATCGGTAACCCGAACTCTTTGAGAATCGGGGGACTCAGTTGCGCGACCAAGGTGCGGGTGTAGGTCAACGCCTGGTTGGTCACGTCCTGTAATTCGTTCAACGTTTTCGCGAGCGGGGGTGACAGAGGGTGTTGCATGGCCTGCGCCAGACGAATGCGACTGAGGGCCAACAGCTGCGCCAGATAGTCGTGGAGTTCCGTGGCCAGGTGTTGCCGCTCACGTTGTCCGGCGAGGTTGAGCTCGGTGGCCAACGCTCGCAGGTGTTCCCGCGATTGAGTCAGTTCAATGGTGCGTTCGGCTACCCGCCGCTCCAGTTCGGCGGCCGACCGCTGGAGGTCGGCTTCCACACGCTTCCGTTCCGTAATGTCGTAATTGATGCCCACCATGCGCACCACCTGCCCCTGCTCATCGGCAACAGTCGCGCCATGGCCGGAGAGCCACCGGATTGTGCCGTCGGGGGCCAGGATGCGGAACTCGGAGACGAATATCCCGGTGTCTTGGGCGAGGCGGGCCGCCTCCTGGACGCGGGCCACGTCATTCGGATGGAGGGCGTTGAAAAACTCCGTTGCGTGACTTATGGGGTGATCGACGGATCGGCCGAACAGTTCGTATTGTCGCGCGTCCCAGGTCGTTTCGCCGGTCACCTGGTTGAAGTCCCAGGCACCCATCCGGCCGGCGCCCATTGCGAGCCTGAGCCGTTCTTCGCTTGAGCGTAACGATTCGTCCGCCTTGGCGCGCTCAATACCGAGCGCCAACGTTCGGGCCAGAGTTTGTGTCCATCCCACATCCTCATCGTTCATCTGATGGGGATGGTCGAAATACAGCATGAACTTGCCGAGCAGCTTCCCGCCATAGGTGAGGGGAACGAAGGCCAGTGCCTGCATGCCCTCGCGCCTGATCGTGGTCTGCAAACCGGGGTCGAGATCTGAGGTCGCGAGATCAGGAATCAACAGGGGTGGGGGATTCCGTTGGTCCGCCGTCCAGGGTGAATGACCTTCGACGGCCTTCCGGTACTCGTCCGACAAACCTCGCCAGGCTTTGAATCGCATGGTGCCGTCCTGGTCGAACAGGAGAATGGAGGCCCGGTCCGCAGATACGGCTCGAAGCATGGCAGTCAGAGCCGTGTCGTACAGGCTTGCCACCGGCTCGGCTCGATTGACCGCATCCGCCAGCTCGTACAGCAACTGCTGGCGATGGCTGAGCGCCAGCAATCGGGCTTCCTGTCGCTTGCGATCGGTGATATCGAGTCCCACCGCGACAAGGTGCCGCAGCTCGTGACCTTCTCGCACGCCCCCGACGCTGACGCTCATCCAGATGGCGGTGCCGTCTTTTCGGCGGTACCGCTTTTCGATGACGAAATCCGGCCCGCCCTTCGTCAGCTGATGGAAGAGCTTCAGGTTATGAGGTAAATCCCCCGGATCGGTAATGTCCTGCATGCGAAGGCCCAACAACTCGTCTTCCTGATAACCGAGGATGTCGCAGAAGCGCTGGTTGACGAAAAGAAACCGGCCCGTGAGATCGGTCTGCGCGACCGACGCCGTGGCCTGGCTGACGAGCGCGCGGTAACGCGCCTCGCTGGCCGCCATCTGCGCTTCTGCTCGCATTTGGTCCGTCGTGTCTTTCGCGATACCGATGATCTGCTTGGCCAGACCCTCGGGGGTGCGGTCGAACACCGAGGCCCGCATCACAATCCACCGGTAGGTACCGTCGGCATGCCGGAGCCGGTGTTTATGTTCCAGCACCTCACCATCCGCTGCCGATTGAAACCGGGCCAGCCATTGCGTGACATCCGGCGCATCATCCGGATGGACCAGCCTGACAATCGGGTTGTCCTGCGGGGCCGTCAGTTGTTCCACGTCGTACCCCAGCACAGATTTCAGGCTGTGATTGATGTACAGGGTGCGCGTCTGGAGCAGATCGAACACGAACAACAGATCCGGTGTGGAGGCGGCGATCCGCTCGAGGAACAGTTTACTGCGCGTGATGTCCTGCTCAGCCTGACGGCGAATGCGTGAGAGGGCCAGATGGGTCGCCACCCGCGCCATCAACTCCTGCGCGCTGAACGGTTTGACGAGATAGTCGTCGGCGCCTTGTTCGAGCCCCTCGACACGGGACTCTTCGCCCGCCCTGGCAGAGAGGAGGATCACGGGAAGGGTACGAAGGGCAGGATCCGCCCGCAACGCGTTGAGCAGCCCAATCCCGTCGAGCTGCGGCATCATGATGTCACTCAACACCAAATCAGGTGGGTGCCGCCGAATGTCGGCCAGGGCCGCCAGTCCGTCACCCACCGTGACGACTTCGTACCGGCTGCTCAACAAGCGCGCAATGTACTGGCGCATGTCGGCATTGTCATCGGCGACGATCACGCGGGGGCGAGTCACCGGGGAACTGGCGGTGTCGATGTCGGAGGTCAACGACTGGACCCGTTCCGTCTCGGGCAGCCAGTGCAATGCCTCCTGGATATACGAGGCGGCGCTCACCGATCGGGAAGAAGGCTGGTCGCCTGCGCCGATCTGCTCGGCAGGCAGATGGGCTGTACCCCAGGGGATTTTCACCCGAAATGTGCTGCCTTCATCGAGGCGGCTTTCGACCTGTACCGTGCCTCCATGCAAGCGGACCACTTCCTGGACCAAGGCCAAACCAATACCAGTGCCTTCATGGGTCCGGCTTCGCCGGTTGTGTGCACGATAGAATCGTTCGAACAGGCGCGGGACTGCCTCATCCGGAATGCCGACTCCCGTGTCGCTGACGACCAGTTCCGCTCCTGCCGCGTCGTGCCGCATCAACACCCGGATGTGCCCGTGAAACGTGTGTTTGAAGGCATTGCTGAGCAGATTCAGGACGATTTTTTCCCACATGCTCCGATCGACATATACGGCATCCGGCAGCGGTGGGCACTCGACAGTAAACGTTACTCCGGCTTTTTCAACGGCAGACCGAAAGCCGCTCGCGAGGTCTGCGCTGTAGGCTGCAAGATCGGTCGGCTGGTAACAGGCCTCCGTGCGCCCTGCCTCGATGCGCGAAAAATCCAGCAACGTATTGACCAGTTTGAGGAGACGCAGGCTGTTGCGATGAGCCACTTCGAGCGAGGGATTTTGAGGGCGGAGGCGCAGTTCTTCTTCGAGAGGCCCGAGCATGAGCGTCAGCGGCGTGCGAAGTTCATGGCTGACGTTGCTGAAGAAAGCGGTTTTGGCCCGATCCAATTCGGCCAACGCTTCGGCCCGGCGCTGTTCTGACTGGTAGGCCCTGGCATTGTTGATGGCCCCCGCGATCTGGGAGGCCAGCATGCGGAAAAAATGGTGATAGTGGTCGTCCAACGGTCGACGGGGACTGACGCCAGCCACCAGAACGACCTTGCCGGTTTGGGGGGCCGTCGTGATCGGGAGCAGGAGACATTGTCTGGTGGGTTCAGGCCAGGCGCCACCAGGCAGGAGGCCGAAACGGTTGGAGGCATCCTCTAACAGCAGCGGGCCGTCCTGACGAAGGGCAGCTGCAAGCGGCCAACTCTCCGTTGTGGTCTCCCCGGCGATTTCCAGGCATCTGTGCCTTGCGAGGCTCCCGTCTTCCAGTCCAACGGCGCCGGCTAAGCGGGCCTGTTGCTGATCTCGATCAATATGATAGAGCAGGGCGAAGGGGATATCGGCCGGGTCGGTGGCGAGGGCCTGCAGAATTCTGGCGCAGGCGTCCTGTTCATTTTGTGCGGATCCCGACAGAGACGCCAGCTCACGGAGCAGGCTCGTACGCCGATCGTTCAGCACGCGGTAGGTTGTCTCCTGGACGATATTCAGAATGCCCTCGACCGCTCCGCTCTGTCCGCGAATCGGGTTGAGGCTGTAGTCGAAGTAACACTCCTCCGTGAAGCCGAACCGTTGCATGGGTAACAGCTCATCACTTCGCCAGTTCGCTTCCCCTGTGGTGTGGACGCTTTCAAAATAATGCTGAATGGTCGGCCACAGTTCCGGCCACACTTCGTGGGCAGGGTGGCCCAGCGCCCATGGATGTTTTCCGCCCACGACCGGTCGCCAGGCGTCGTTATACAGGAGCCAGCCATCGACGCCCCAATAGATCGCCATGGGAGTTTGTGCGGTGAGGCATACGCCGAGGATGGACACGAGGGAGGCCGGCCACTGTTCGATAGGGCCTAGAAGCGTCTGGCTCCAGTCAAATGCCCGAATGCGACCACCCATCTCGCTGCCGCTCAGCCAGCTGAACATGTCGGTCGCCTTCATTGCCCCGTCCAAGGTTGTCTGTTCGTTGATGAGGGCCGGCCGATCATAGAGCGGGGGATGAGATTCTCCCCCGGGGGTCACTCCTATAGGATAGAGGAAGCCAGCAAGTAGAGTAGGCCCCGAGTGTGTTACTCAAGCCTAGGGCTGCTCAGCGCGCTCATTCTGTAGCATGAATGGCACGATCGCCCCCACTAGTGAAACCCCTAGTCGCTCGAACGCTTCCATGGGACGGGAGCTATTTCGCGAGTGGTGACGGAGGCGGAAGTTCTGGGGCCGCTGTCTCCATCACGCCGACGGCCTGCTGCCCTGCATCCAACTTGATGGTAATTCGCTGACCGACAGAAAGGTGAACGAATAGTTCAGGTTTTGGAATATGGAATAGGACTTCCCGACCGAGATCAGTGCTTAATCTGCCTTCTTTCTTCGCCAGATCGAGTTGCAGGAGCTTACCAGACATCGCTTCTGGCTGAGGGGGGGATGCATCCGCCGTAAGGAAAGTGAAGGACCTCTCGCTGCCCGAGCCCAAGGACGGAACGAGTTTGGGCATTGTCGGAGGCGTCGGGATGGGATCGCTCGGCTTGGGTGGCACCGTTGGTCCCGGACCGGGATTGGGAACAGGTGCAGGAACATCTGCCTGAAAGGAGGGCGCTCCTGTCAGCAGCATCACGGTCAACAGTCCGCTTCCGATCATCGTGGTAAACATCAGGCCGCCTCCATTTCATCTGCCGCCGCAGACTAGCTACGCCGTCCCACCGGTCGAACTGGGCACGGATTCCAACACCATCTTGTGACAGAGTTCGGCGCACCGGCGGCATTCTTTGGCGCAGTCTCCGCACATGGCATGATGCGGCGCATGTTGCTCGCAGACGCCGGCACAAAGCTCGCACATCTCCACACAGAATGCGCAGAGGCGAACGGCAAAGGCCGAAGTCCGTCCCATCCATTGTGCGGACAACAGGCACATGTCTGCGCAATCCCGGCACAACCGGATGCACCGCGCCATGAGTTCCTGCGCCTCCTGGTCCTCCGACATCTCCATGCCGATCATATCGTCGCCACAGGTGTTGCAGATGCGCGCGCAATCCAGGCAGGCCTGAATGCAATCGAGTCGATGCTGATCCACTGATTGAAGCGACGTGGACATCCTCATGGTGGTCTCTCCTCCTCTAAATACTCTGCGGTTACACTAGCGGTCGCCGGACTGATGCACTACTAGGGAAACCTCTCGAAAGGGGGGACGGAGAACGGCCGGGAGCCTAGGGGTCTGACTAGCTGGGTATCGAGAGGAAAATTGGGGTAGGGTGGGCAGCACGAGGCATGGAAGAGGCGAGGGTCATGGGGAATGTGTGGGGAATGTGATTGTGCGGACACAAGCGAAACGAGAGGAACCGTCTCCCAAGGACGGGTCCGAGGGCCTTTCCCCGATTCTGGTACCGGGGCACACGTGCTGGCGCATAGAGTCGGCGGAACGGGCGGCATTCCTCGTAGATGGGGAGGCGTATTTCAAGGCTTTCCGGGATGCCGCCTTGCGCGCAAAGCATTCCATAGTGATCGTTGGATGGGACATCGACACCCAGGTCGAGTTGGTACGCGAAGAACATCCGTCGTCGGATATGCCGACCAAACTCGGAGAGTTTCTCAGGGCCCTTCTGCGCCGCCGACACAAGCTACGGGTGTATGTCCTGAATTGGGATTATGCGGTGATTTACGCCTTGGAGCGGCAGTGGATGCCGACAGCAGAACCGGGGTGGCGCCGGCATCGCCGCCTCTCGTATCAGCTGGATGATCACCATCCGGTCGGTGCGTCTCATCATCAGAAACTGGTGGTGATCGATGATGCCGTCGCCTTTGTGGGCGGACTGGACTTGAGTAAGTCCCGTTGGGATACCAGGGAACATCGCTCCCGGAACCGGCACCGGCGAGATGCGGACGGCGCCCTCTATGCCCCGTTTCATGATGTGCAAATGATGGTGAGCGGCGATGCCGCCGCGGCCTTAGCAGCTCTCGCGCGCACCCGATGGTTAGGGGCAACGGGGAGACGCCTTCCTGCTCCGCCCAGGCGGTCCCTCGAAGAAGTGTGGCCGCCGAATGTGATCCCCGATCTCATAGACTGTCCGATCGGCATCCTACGTACCCAGCCGCGATACGAGGAACTGGAAGAAACACGCGAGATTGAACAAGCCTATCTGACGGCCATCAAGCGCGCACGCCGATCCATCTATATCGAATCCCAATATTTTACGGCTCAGGCCATTGGCCGGGTGCTGGCGCAACGGCTGTCGGAGCATGACGGTCCGGATGTGGTCTTGGTGCTCCGTCAGCATTGCGATGGCTGGCTGGAGCGCCAGACGATGGATAATTTGCGGGCGCAGCTTCTGCACGAAGTGGAACTGGCCGACCACTACGGCCGGTTGCGTGTGTATGCGCCTGTCGTGCCGGGAGACCAGGGCG
>WBZX01000567.1_pt1 | contig 32784 bp, 33 predicted proteins | sample 5204211 | NCBI WGS metagenome assembly WBZX01 (sample SAMN12344362, study PRJNA552823) | activated sludge metagenome | biome: Activated sludge suspended growth; feature: Nitrification reactor; material: Wastewater; isolation source: activated sludge from nitrification reactor of wastewater...
CCCGCCCACCCAGAGGTCCTGCCCGGGCTCCTCCTTGAGCTGCCGAACGGCGTCGCCCACGTCGCCCTGGATCAGCTCGGCGTTCCAGTCGACGCCGGTCAGCGTGCTCGACACCACGTACTTCTTCGCCCGATCGATGGCCTCGGCGAACGCGACCTCCGACTCCCCCATCCACTCCGGCCATGGACCCGAGGCCGGCCGCCGCCACGCCGACTCCATCATCTCGTAGGTCACGCGACCGAACAGGAGCGCGCCGGCGCGCTCCATCTGGGCGGTCCAGTAGCTCATCGACTCGTCGTCCGGCGGGAGGCCAGCTTCGTGGTGGCAGCAGCCGTCGAGCGTGACGTTGATCGAGTAGCGAAGCGGTCTCATCCGTGGTCCTCTCGTTCCCGTCGAGCGGTGTCGTCCTACCCAGGATGCACTGCGTCGAGACGCAGGCCCACGTCGTCGCGGGTCACCTCCATCGCGAAGTCGAACCGGTCGACGTCCACCGCCAAGGCGATGTCGTCGGCGTGGACGTGCTCGGGTCCGAGCGCCAGCGTCCGAGCGGCCTCGTCGCTGGCGGCGACCCGACGGGCCACCTCGGCCGGTTCTGACCGAGCGCCGACCCGACACGCCTCGATGTGCTCGGCGGTGAACCGGTCGTCGCTGCCCGGGCGATCAGGCCGATCGGTGAGCCAGCCCGTCAACACGAACGTCGGCGCTTCGAGCGCTGCGGCGTTCACGGCCGAGGCGGTGGCCGATGCGCACACCAGGCTGGCGCACCACAGGCGAGTCGCCGACGACGCAGCGACGACGCCCTGGGTCCCAGCGGAGGTGCGCTGCACGATGGTGCGGCCGTCCAGGTCGTGCGCCGCGGCAAGGGCCGGGGAGTTCGGCAGGTCGAACCCTGCTGGGCGCAGTCCGCAGTCCTCTCCCATTGCGATCGAGCCCGGGTGGGCTCGCTTGAATGCGAGCGCCTCATCGACCGACGCCACGAGGTAGATGCAGCTGGCGCCGGCGCCGAACGCGTAGGCGGCGGTCGAGAAGGCTCGGATCACATCCACGACCACGACCGGCCCATCGACCCCTGCGACGCCGAGGTTGTGGACGTACTCGGCAACCGATCGCTGCTGCGGCTCGCTCACCGCTGCAGCGTAGGCAGCGCTGTGCGGGCCCGCCCGCCACAGAGCTCAGCGGCTCATGAGCACGTGGTGCGTCATGAGGCCGAGTCCGACGCCACGCACGTCCGGGTCGATGCCCTGACCCATCTTGTTCATGGCGTAGGCGAACGTCATGCGCGCATCGAGGTCGTTCAGCACGACCGACCCGCCCCAGCCGCCCCAGTAGCAGGCTCGCGGGTTCGGACTGACGGGGACCTCGTCGCCGTTGATCCCGTACCCGATGCCGAGTCGCACCGGCATCCCCTGGACCAGGTCGACGCCGCGGAACTGCTCCTCGAAGATGCGCTCCAGCACGGCCTCGGAGAGGTACCGCCGCCCGTCGACCACTCCCCCGTGGCTCACCACGCTCTGTGCCCGGGCGATCGACCGGGCGTTGCCATGGCCGTTGCAGGCCGGCAGCTCGACCCGACGGAAGGCGTCGGTGTTGGCGATGTCGGCGTGGATGAAGGGGTTCGAGAAGGTCGCCTCGGCGATGCTGCCCAGCTCGAGCGGCTCGGAGCCGCCCAGCGGGAACGGCGGCGGGACGATCGTGGCGATCCGGTCCTCGAGCTCGGCACCGACACCGATGTGGAAGTCCGCACCGAGCGGCTCGGCGAACATCGTGCGGAAGCGGTGACCGAGCGACTCGCCGGTCACCCGCCGCACGATCTCGCCGAGCAGGTGACCCTGGGTGACCGCGTGGTAGCCGGCGGCGGTGCCGGGGTCCCACAGCGGCGACTGCGCAGCCAGGCGCGCCGTCGCCAGGGGCAGGTCGTAGAGCTGCTCGGTCGTGATCGGCTCCGTCCACGCACACAGGCCGGCGGTGTGGCCGAGCACGTGGCGGACGAGCACGGACTCCTTGCCGTTGGCCGCGAACTCGGGCCAGTAGGTCGCCACCGGCTCGCCCAGGTCGACCTGGCCCTCGTCCGCGAGCCCGAGCATGACCATCGCCGCCATGGGCTTGGTGGACGAGAACACGTTCACGATCGTGTCGCGCCCCCACGGGCGAGCACCGTCGGGGTCGGCATCGCCGGCCCACAGGTCGACGACCATCTCGCCGTCGAGCACGACGGCGACGCTGGCACCCAGCTCGAGCCCCTGCTCGAAGTTGGACTCGAACGTCGCCCGCACCGGCTCGAACGCCGGGTCACAGGTTCCGTGGATCTCGATGGGCATGTGCGCTCCCCTTGCTCACCCGCCGTCCCCCGAGACGAAGCGTCTTGACGAGCGGACCAACTCGGTGAATTCTACACCTCGGTAGAAACTCTGTCCGCCCCGATCAGGACCCGCCTGCGTGACCGACCTGGAAGCCCAACTCGACGCGACGCCCGCCGGGGCCGACGGCCGCCGCCGCCTGCACCGCGGCGACGACCGCCGCGCGCGGATCCTGGACGAGGCGGTGCGGTTCTTCGCCGCCAAGGGCTACCGCAACGCCAGCCTCTCCGAGCTCGCGGAACGGCTCGGGATGACCCACCAGGGGATGCTGTACTACTTCGGCACCAAGGAGCGGCTCCTGCTGGAGACCGTCGTCGAGCGCGTCCACGCCGAGCGGGAGCGCTTCCCGTCGATGATGCACGCGGCCACCTTCGACTCGCTCATCGACGTGGTCCGCTTCAACGCTCGGTCCGCCGAGCTGGTCCGCCTGTACGCCGTGCTCGCCGCCGAGAGCCTGGATGAGGGCGACCCGCTGCACTCCTTCTTCACCGATCGGTACCGGCACATGCGCGACATCGCAGCGGGAGTGCTGCGCAGGGGCCAGGAGCGCGGCGAACTGCGCGCGGATGTCGACCCGGACCGCGTCGCCGCCGAGATGACCGCGGTCGTGCTGGGCATGGAGTCGCAGTGGCTCATGGACCCCGACCGCATCGATCTCGAGCGCCTGCTCGTTGCGCACCTGACCGAGGTGAAGGAACGTCTGTCCTCATGAACACCCCGAACCTCCCTGTCGCGCCCATCAACTCGTTCGCGAGCGACAACGCCGCCGGCGTCGCCCCCGAGGTCATGGAGGCGCTGGCCCGCGCCAACGCCGGCTCGGCCCTGGCCTACGGCGACGACCGGTGGACCCGGCGTGCGGAGGCGGCGGTCGACGAGCTCCTGGGCCGCCACGTCGAGACGCTCCTGTGCTGGGGAGGGACCGGCGCGAACGTCGTCGGCCTCGCGTCGGTGCTGCACCCTCACCAGAGCATCATCACCGTGGACAGCGCGCACATCGTCGTCGACGAGTGCAGCGCCCCCGTCCGCTTCAGCGGATCGAGCCTCCACACCGCGCCGAACGCCGACGGCAAGCTCCTGCCGGACGCGATCGATGAGTTCGCCCAATGGCTCGGCAGCGAGCACCACCCGCAGCCAGCCGTCGTCTCGGTCAGCCAGGCGACCGAGATGGGCACCTGCTACTCGACCGACGAGCTGGCCGCGATCTGCGACCGGGCGCACGCCCACTCGATGCGCGTGCACCTCGACGGCGCCCGGATCGCCAACGCACTGGCAGCGGCCGACTCGACGCTCGCTGCCATGGTCGCCGACGTGGGCGTCGACGTCCTGACCCTGGGCATGACGAAGAACGGCGCGATGTACGGCGAGGCGGTCGTGTTCGTCGACCCGACGCTCGCCCGCCACGCTCGGTTCGTCCGCAAGCAGGCCGGCCAGCTGCCCTCGAAGATGCGCTTCGTCGCGGCGCAGCTGCTCGCACTGCTCGAGGACGACCGGTGGCTCCACCACGCCGCCCACGCGAACTCGATGGCGACGCTGCTCGCTCGATCCGTGCAGGACGTCCCCGGCGTCGAGGTCGTCCGCGACCCGCAGGTCAACTCGGTCTTCGTCCGGCTGCCGCGGGAGCACATCGACGCGCTGCAGGACTGGTCGTTCTTCTGGGACTGGGACCTGAACGACCGCCTCATGCGGTGGATGACGAGTTGGGCGACCACACCCGACGACGTCGAGCAGTTCCGCGATGGTGTCGCCCGACTGCTGGGCGACGAGTGACACACAGGGGGGCCACCGTGCCGATTCGGAAGATCCGTCAACACCGACGCCGCGTCGTGGCGATCGCAGCGATCACCACCGCCGCGCTCGTCGCCGGAGGTTGCAGCGGCGGCGACGACTCCGAGGCGACCGGGGCGACGGCCGCCCAGGACACGGCGCCGGTTGCCGCCTGTCCCGTGGACGCCCTGCCGACCGACGGCGAGCCGGTGGAGATCACCGTGTGGCACCCGTTCTCGGGCGTCACCGCGACCGTGCTCGAGGACATGGCCGCCGAGTACAACGACTCGCAGGATCGCGTCCGGGTGAGCGTCGAGGCACAGGGCAGCTCACCGGAGCTGCACAAGAAGTACTCCGACGCCCTGGGCAGCGGTGACGGGCTGCCGGACCTGACGTTCTCCGAGGACGTCAACCTCCAGTTCCTGGTGGACTCCGGCTCGGTCGTGCCGGCGTCGTCGTGCATGGACGCCGACGACGACCCGCCGGCGCTGCTCGAGGACCTGTTCGACCCCGTCCGCAGCGCGTACACCGTCGATGACCGACTCTGGCCCGCGGGCTTCGGTGTCGCCACGCTGATGATGTACGCCAACGATGCCCACCTCCGAGCGGCGGGGATCGAGTCCGGGACGATGCCCGAGACGCTCGACGAGCTCCGCTCCATGGCCGAGCAGGTGCGCGACGCCAACATCCCCGGCGTGTCCGAGCCGGTGGCGATGAAGCTCGACCCGTGGGTCCTCGAGACCGTGCTCACAGGCGCCGAGCAGGAGATGGTGAACGAGGACAACGGCCGCGCCGGGCTGGCGAGCGCGTCGACGCTCGACGGCGACGCCACCACCGAGTTCCTGGACTGGCTCGCCGGCATGACTGCCGACGGGCTGCTGAAGGCCGTCCCCTACGGCGACTCGCTGGACGACTTCATGGCGATCGCGAACGGCAGCTCGACGTTCACGATCAGCGGCACCCGATCGATCTCGTCGGTGGCGGCGGTCATGGACGGACAGAACAGCGGCCTGTCCGGGAGCAACGCCGAGGCCGAGGCGGCACTCGCCCGACTGGACCTGCGTGCCGGGTTGTTCCCGGGGCTGGATGCTCCCGGCCGTTCCGGAGTGTCGGGCACCGCCGCCTACGTAGTCGACGGTCCGGACGAGCAGGTCGCCGCGACCTGGGACTTCGTGAAGTACTTCAGCCAGACCCCCCAACAGGTCCGCTGGGCGATCGACGGCTCCTACCTCCCCGTGTCCGAGGAGGTGCTCACCGACCCGGCGTTGGTCGAGGCCGCGACCACGACCCGCTCCGGGGAGTGGACGGCGACGGTGATGGCGGGGCTGTCCGAGTTGGACGCGGACTTCCCGGGCCCGCTCATCGGCCCGTACGCAGAGAACCGCGAGGTGCTCATCGGCCTGCTCGAGGCCGTCGCCGGCGGTGAGCCGATCGACCGGCAGGTCGACGATGCCACCGCGCGGATCACGGGGTACCTGGAGGACTACCGGGCAGAGGTCGGCGGCTGACGCCGGGAGCGGTGCAATGATCGGGCGGTGGTTGCGCCGATCGACACCGCCGAGCTGGTCCGGGCCCATCGCGACGAGCTGTCCCCCGCCGAACGACGGGTCGCCGACGTCGTCGTGGCCGACCCCCAGTTCGTGGCGTTCGGCACCGTCGCGCAGTTGGCCGATCGCGCCGGCACCAGCGGTGCGAGCGTCGTGCGGTTCACCGCCCGAGTCGGCCTCGACGGCTTCGGCGCGTTGCAGGACCGCGTCCGCGACGAGCTCACCCGACAGATCCACCAGGCATCCGAGCGCCTCGAGGGACCCGATCCCGACGACCTGCTGGGCCACACTGCAGCGTCGCTCTCGGCGTCGCTGCAGGACACCCTCCGCTCGCTGCGACGCGAGGACTTCGAACGAGCGGTCGAGCTGCTCGCCGACCAGGACCGGCAGGTGTTCGTCCTCGCGTCGGATGCCGCTCGCGGGATCGGCCTCCAGTTCGCGACCGAGCTCACCTTGGTCCGCCGTGGCGTGGTGAACCTGGACGGCAGCCCGGTGGCGGTGCACCGCGCGCTCGCCGATGCCGAACCTGGTGACGTCGTCGTGGCGCTCGATCTGCCCCGCTACGACCGATGGCTGCTCGACGCAACGGCCGCTGCACACGCCGCCGGCGCACGGGTCGTCGCGCTGACCGACTCGCACCTGTCCCCGTTGGCAGCGGGTGCCGAGCTGGTGTTCGTCGTCGGCACCGAGCCGACGGGGCCGTTCGACTCGTACGTGGCCTCGCTGGCCGTCGCGGAGTGCCTGGCTGCGGGCGTGGCCCGTCACCGACGCAGGCCGGCCGCCGCACGGCTCACCCGGATCGAGTCGGCGTGGGCCGACGGCGAGGTGCTGACCCAGGAGTGATCGGCGTCGGCATGTCTGTTCCAGTCGGCGGATCACTCTGGAACATGTGTAACGTGGGCGCATGTCGACGATGCTCCGCCCCTCCTCCGTGCCGACCATCGACACCCGTGCCGGCGACTGGACCGAGGTGGTCGAGCGGGTGCCGGATCGGCTCGACCTGGACCCGCAGTTCGTCCGTGCGGCAGGCCGAGCGCGGCGCCATCTGCCGGCGGCCGTGCACGATGCCCTGATCGATCTGGGCGACGACACCGTCGACGACGCACCGGGCGCACTGCTCGTGCGAGGGGTCCCGGTCGGTTCCCCGGTCGCGACGCCCGCTGCGCCCGGCGCACCGACGGGCAAGGACGCCACCAGCGAGTTCCTGCTGCTCACCGTCGGCCGAGGCCTGGGTCAGCCGGTCGGCTACCTGCCCGAGCACGGCGGGGCGCTGGTCCAGGACTTGGTGCCGACGGCGTCCGCAGCGACCCGCCAGACGTCGACCTCGTCCGCGATCGAGCTCGAGTTCCACACCGAGACCGCGTTCCACCCGTTCCGGCCCCGCTACCTGCTGCTGCTCTGCCTCCGCGGGAACCCCGCCGCCATGACGCTGCTGTGCGACGTGGCAGAGGTGCTGGACCTGCTGCCCCGGGGCGTGCGGCGCGTGCTGCACGAACCGCGGTTCGTCACCGGCGTGGACGAGTCGTTCACCGACGGATCGGTCGCCCCCACGATGGCACCCTCGGCGATCCTGTCGGGCAACCCGTCGCGGCCGACGCTGGTCTTCGACGCCGACCTGATGCACGGCACCGATCCGGAGGCGCAGCGAGCGGTCGACACCCTGTCCTCGCTGACCCGGGAGCACCGGCTCGGCCTGTGCCTGGAGCGGGGGGACCTGCTCGTGGTGGACAACGATCGGTGCATCCACGGGCGGAGCGCCTTCGCTGCACGCTTCGACGGGACCGACCGGTGGCTGCAGCGGACCTTCGTCGTGGGCGACCTGGGTCCCAGCGCGGCCGAGCGCCGCGGACGCGTGATCACCACGACGTTCGCCTGACCGGTTCGGTCTCCACCTGGCGGACGGGGGGTTCCCCGTCGCTGGGCGCCGATGCCGGCTACTCCAGCCGCAGCTCGGCGAAGCCGCCGGCGGGTGCGGCGACCTGGAGCGGTTCGGCACGACCGAAGTCGACCTTCGACAGATCGATCGCCTGGGGGATGGGGTTGTCGTAGGTGCGCACCACGTAGCGACGATCGGTCAGGTTGGCGATCGTGGACCACAGCGTGTGGTCGTCGTTGGCCGGATCGTCGTCCTCGCGGATCATCCCCCACGGGATGTCGAAGTTGTTGAGCAGGTGCAGCGCCGTCCGCTCGAGCTCAGCGCCGTCGGCCACGGGGCGCAGCGCTGCGGTGTACGCGGCCGCTCGCACGAAACGTGCCGGCGAGCTCGAGTCGCCGGGCAGGCCGAGCATGCCGGGGCCCTGGCCCATCTTGGTCAGCTCCACGCCCTCGATGGTGATCGGCGCCGGGTTCTGCACCGACAGGTTCACGTAGTTGCGCAGGTTGGTCAGGTGCCAGTCCAGGTGGGGCCAGTTGCAGGCCACGCCGATGGGGTTGTCGAACACCACCATCTCGCCGGCGCGCCACTCGATCACGATCGAGGCGCCCGAGGCGTCGTGCACGATCAGGTGCGCCGGCGGCGCGAACCCGAACGGTCCGAACACGTAGGGCCACACGGTCACCTCGGCCATGGCGGCCTTCACCGCGTCGACCGAGTCACAGGTGCCCAGGACGAACGCGATCGTGTCGATGACCGACAGCAGCGAGGCCGGGTCCGCGCCGTCGGCGGGCGTGTAGTCGCAGAAGCCGGGCATGTAGAGCAGGCCGGCGTACACCCCGGCGGTGTTCATCGCGTCGGTGAGGGCGCCCGGCTGGCCGAACGCGTCCATGCCGACCACCCCGTGGCTCGCGGTCCAGGTCCGCCCGGGTGCACCGTCGACGCCGATGCCGGTACCCCGGTACCCCTCGGGCAGGACGGTGATGCGGGTCCCCATGTCGGTGGGGAACTCCATCGTTCGACCGACCACCACGGTGCCGTCGGTGGCCGAGATCCGGAAGTTGGTGCACATGTGCGCGCTCCTGGGCGACGAGGGATGCCGGCGTGCCCGGCTCCTGCACCTCCCATCGGCCGGCCGGTCCTGCTCGTGACAACTTCCGCACACGCCGGTCGCGGTCGACACCCGATGATTGTCCGTACAATGATGCGGGGGTGCAGCACCTCGAGCGGTTCGAACGGGACGCCGGACCGATCGACTGGGACCCCGGCGAGCTGGCGCGGTGCGCACTCGATGCCGAGGTGGCCACCGTCCTGCACGTCGCCGTGGTGCTCGAGGAGGACACCGCCATCTCGTCCCGGCAGGCCCGTGCGTTCGGCCTGGACCACGACGCGGATCTGGCGTCGTTCCTGGCCACGTGGGAGCAGGAGGAGGCCGAGCACGCCCGGGCACTGGCTCACCTGCTGGCGCACCAGCCGCACGTCCCACCGGCGCTGCGGCCCGCGCTCGCTCCGGCCCGGCGGCGCGGCGTGGCCCGGGTCCCGCTCAGCGCAGCTCGGCGGCTGCCGGCCACGGGTGTCGCGTTCTGCGCCCTCGGCGCCGCGGCGGAGTACGTGGCCCTGGTCGTCTACACCGAACTGGCCAAGCGGTCCGGCTCGCCCACGGCCGAGGCGCTGCTGCGCTCCATCATCCGACAGGAGGGCCGCCACCTTGCGTTCTTCAAGGCTGCGGCCGGCGAGCGGGCGGCATCGATGTCAGATCTGCAGGGTCGGCTCGCCCGGCACATCGTGCGGACCGTCTGGGCGCCGATCGGCATCCCGAGCCTCGGCGAGGACCACTGGCGCGCAGCCCTCGGGCCGCTCGTCGACGAGCCTGCGGTGCGCGCCCGGGTGGAACGGATGGACCGGGTGCTCGACTCGATCCCCCACCTGGGCGGCATGGAGCTGATGGCAGGCTTCCTCAGCCGCTCGCGGCCCACGGCTCCATCGACGTGATGGCCACCGCGCCCGGCTCCCCCACCGCGTTCTCGTCCAGGATCCGGGTCTGCGGGTCCTCGCCCAGGGTCACGACCAGGTACCGGGCGCCGGAGTCGGACAGGAGCAACCAGCTCCCGTCGGGTGCCCAGCCCTGCACGGTCACCGTGTAGAGCGAGCCGCCGTCCGCGGTCATCACGGTGCGCGATCCCTGCGGACCCTCGACCGTGACCTCGACGTGGCCGTCGTCGGAGGTCGCCACCGCCCGCTGCCCATCGGGGCCCTGGGTCGGGTCGGGTGCCGCAGGTGGAGTGGCCGGCATCTCGGCCGGGTCGACCGGCGTCACCGTGCCGGTGGCGACGTCGATCAGCTGGCCGCTCACCGGCACGCCGTCGGCGCGCTGCCCCGGCTCCTGGGGGCGGCCCTTCGCCGTGTCCTCCGAGTAGGCCAGGTGCTCCAGTCGACCGTCGTCGGTCCACCGCAGCGTCCTGCCGGGTGCGCACCACTGCAGGTCCTCGTTGCGCCACTCGCCCGAGGCGGAGCGGACCACGACGCACGGTTCGGTCTTGCCGTCGAGCACCGCGATGCCCCCGGTGAGCGAGGGATCGGGGTCCTCCACCAGCGACGCGAACTCCGGGACCTCCTCGTCCTCGCCCCGTTGCCAGAGCCCCACCACGACCACCAGTGCGAGCACGGCGACCAGGCCGACGAGCACCGCCGCGACGAGCGCCACGACCCTGCCCGCCGACCAACCGCGCCGGGGCACCTCCGCTGTCGACCCGTCTGCATCCATGGGCCCAGCCTCGTACCGGGGCTCGACCCGTCCCAGTGCCGAAGGTCCCGGCCCGGCGCGACAGCGGAGCACGCCGCGGACCGGCATACTTTCGCAACGCCGTACCGGGAACGACGCCCGGCACGCCGCACCGGAACCGAACATCCATCCACCGAACGGAGCCCGACACATGACCACCACCTCGATCACCGGCGTCACCGCACTCGTGACCGGAGGCGGCAGCGGCATCGGACTGGGCAGCGCGACCCGCCTCGCCGCCGATGGCGCGCACGTGACGATCTGCGGACGCACCGAGGACAAGCTCGTCGCCGCCGTCGAGCAGATCGCCCCGTCGGTCGGCGAGGGCGGCTCGATCCGCCACATCGCCGCCGACGTCACCGTCGAGGACCAGATCGCCGCGGCGATCGCGTTCGCCGCGGAGCCCACCGGCGGCCTGGGCATCCTGTTCGCGAACGCGGGCGGCTCGTTCCACATGGGGCCGTTCCCCGACGCCGACGCCGAGGCGCTGCGGGCGACGGTGGACGTGAACCTGGTGGGCACGATGCTGTCGATCAAGCACGCCGTACCGGCGATGCGCGCCAACGGCGGCGGTTCGATCGTCGGCATGTCCTCGGGCGCGGGCGCCTTCCCGCACCGGTTCCTGTGGGCCTACGGCGCGTCCAAGGCGGGCATCGACATGCTCTGCAAGAGCGCTGCTGAGGAGCTCGGCGTGGACGGCATCCGCGTCAACAGCGTGCAGCCCGGCATCGTCGACGACGAGCTCATGGCCTTCATCACCGCCGGCGGCGCGCTGCTCGACAACTACATCGAGGGCATGCCGCTGGGCCGGGTCGGCACCGTCGAGGACATCGCCGAGGCCGTGCGCTTCCTGGCGGGTCCCGAGTCCTCGTGGATCACGGGTGTCAACCTGCCGATCGACGGCGGCCACCACCTGCGTGCGGGTGCGAACTACGAGCTGCTCTTCGGCTGAGCCGGGCGGCGGGATCCGGGCGCCGGCGCCGCTCAGCGGTGCAGGTCCGCGACGACCTCGGCCAGGTGCTCGGGGTCCGGCGCCCGGTTGTTCACCAGGCTCACCGAGTCCGAGATGCCCTCGAGGCGGTCGCGCACCTTCCCGGCGATCTCGCCCGGCTCCCCCACCACCGCGATCGTCTCGATGAGCTCGTCGTCGATCAGCGCGCCCATGTCGTCCCACCGCCCCGCACGGGCGAGGCGTTGCAGCTCGGGGTGCAGGTCGCCGTACCCGTGCAGCTCGAACACCGGCAGGTACGCCGGGGTCGTCCCGTAGAACGCGAGCTGCGACCGCACCGCCTCGCGTGAGCGCGCCATCTGCGCCTCGTCGCGCCCGGTCACCACGATCGTGACGCAGACGATCTCCAGGTCGCGCAGCTCCCGACCTGCGCGCGCCGCCCCCTCGGCCAACGCGGGCACGGTCAGCTCCGACAGGGACCGACGGGTGTTCACCGGGTGCACCAGCAGGCCGTCGGCGACCTCGCCGGCCACCGCCGTCATGCGGTGCCCGACGGCGCCGACGAGGATCGGCGGCGGACCGTGGGGCGACGGCCCCGGATCGAACGCCGGCACCATCCGCGTGTGGGTGTAGAAGTCGCCGTCGAAGTCCAGCGGCGTGCCGTGCTGCCAGGTGTCCCAGATCGCACGGATGCCGAGCACCAGCTCGCGCATCCGCTCCGCCGGACGTGACCACGGCATCGAGAACCGCTGCTCGATGTGGGGTCGGATCTGCGATCCGAGGCCCAGGGTGAAGCGACCTCCCGTCACCGCCTGGAGGTCCCACCCTGCGTTCGCGAGCGTCATCGGCGTGCGGGCGAACGCGATGGCCAGCGCCGTGCCCAGTTGCAGCGTCGAGGTGTGCTCGGCCGCGACCGCCAGCGGGATGAACGGATCGTGCTTGGCCTCGAACGAGAAGGCCCGGTCGTACCCCAGGTCCTCGAGGGTCCGGTAGATGGTCCGGGCCTGGGTCAGGTCCTCGGTCGGCACCGTCATCGACACGCGCATGGCCACACGTGACCGCAGCCCCGGGGCGGTGTCAATCCCACCCGTCACGTGGAGTGTGGTCGGAGCCGGGGGAACGGCCGATACCCTCGTCGCGGTGCGGTCCACTCCCCCCGTCCGAGTCCTGATCGTCGGCGGCGGCGCGTCCGGGGTGCTGACCGCGGCGCGGATCATGGACGCGACGAGCGCCCGGCCGGCCCACGTGCTCCTGGTGGAGCCGAACCCCCGGCTGGCGGCCGGCGTGGCGTACAGCACCCAGGACGCGGAGCACCTGTTGAACGTGCGCGCCTCGGGCATGAGCGCGGACCCCTCCGACCCCGCAGAGCTGGTGCGCTGGATCGCCGAGCGCGGCCAGGACGACCCCGACACGTTCGTGCCCCGACGCGACTACCGGGAGTACCTGGTCGACCACCTCGAACGGGCGGTCGCCGGCGCTCCCGACGGCACCCTCGAGGTGCGCGACGACCGCGTCACGGGGATCGCCGTCACCGACGACGGCGGCTGCCGCGTCGAGCTCGCCTCCGGAACGACCGAGCTCGTCGACCACGTCGTGCTCGCCATCGGCAACCCGCCGCCCGCGGTCCCGCCACCCCTGGACCGGCTGACGGGGCACTCCGCATGGGTCCCGGACCCGTGGGCACCCGGCGCACTCGAGCGTTGCCGCGACGCGCACGACATCGTGCTGGTCGGCACCGGCCTGACCATGGTCGACGTCGCCATCACCCTGGGACGCGAGTGCTCCCCGGCCGCCCGGATGGTGGCGTTCTCCCGCAACGGCCTGCTGCCCGCGTCGCACGTCGCCCGTCAGCCGCACCGGCCGATCTCGGTCATCGACCTGGAGCGCGACAGCGTCGACGTGTGCGCGCTCGCCGACCGCGTCCGGGCGCGCACCATCGACGGTGAGGGCGCCGAGTACCCCGACGAGGACTGGCGCGAGGTCATCGACGCGATCCGGCCGTACGCGAACGCCCTGTGGCGCCGCTACGACCGCGAGCAACAGGCGCGGTTCCTGCAGCTCGTGCTGCGCCAGTGGGACATCCACCGTCACCGCATGTCGCCGCCGACCGCGGCCCGGCTGCAGGCGCTGCTCGACAGCGGCCGACTGGGACTGCACGCCGGCTCGGTCGAGCGGGTGCAGGTGGTCGACGACCGCACGGTGCGGCTCGGCGTGGACCTCGACGGCGAACCGGTCGAGCTCGTCGCCGATGCCGTGGTGAACTGCACCGGGCCCGGCCGGCCGTGGGCACCGCCGGCCAACCCCGTCGTCACCGACCTGTTCGAGCGGGGCCTGGCCCGACCCGACCCGCACGGCCTGGGCCTCGAGACCACCGCAGCGGGCTGCCTCGTGGACGCCGCCGGCGAGGAGGTGCGCCAGATCATGGTGATCGGCCCACCGCGGCGGGGCACCCTGTTCGAGACCACGGCGGTGCCCGAGTTGCGCAGCCAGGCGCTGCACATCGCCGACCACGTCATCATCGGGGACGCCGCCACGCTCGACTGAGTCGGGACCTTCGACACTTCCGCGGCACCACGACGATCGGGAGACTGGCCCGCATGGGGGCACCGATCGAGGACCACATCAACCCCGTCGACGCGTTCACCGTGACGCTCGAGCGCGACCCGCTGCTGCGCGCCACGATCGTCGCCGTCGCGACCTTCGACCGCGCACCCGACTGGGACGTGCTGACCGACCGGATCGACCGGGCCACCCGGCTGGTTCCCCGCTTCCGCCAGAAGCTGGTCACCGTGCCGTTCGGCCTGGCGCCGCCGCGGTGGCTCGTCGACCCGGACTTCGACCTGACGCTGCACCTGCGGCGGGTGCGGGTCCACCGGGGCGGCGGCATGGCCGCGGTGCTCGAGCTCGCTCGGGCCGCCGGGCTCACCTCGTTCGACCCGGACCGACCGCTGTGGGAGTTCACGCTGGTCGAGGGCCTGCCCGGCAAGCGGGCGGCGCTCATCATGAAGCTGCACCACGCCCTGACCGACGGCGTGGGCGGGATCGAGATCGCGGCCCACGTCGTCGACCTGACCCGCGAGCCCGCGGTCCCCGGACCGATGCCCGCCGCGCCGACCCCGGGGGACCACGGCATCGTGGACCTGGTCACCGACACGATCGGCTACCACCTGCGCCGGGTCGCGGAGGCCGGCACCGGGCTGCGCCGGGCGCTGCCCCACACGCTGCGCCACGGGATCGCCCACCCGGCGGGCGCGGTCGCCGACGGCGTCAGCACCGCCCTGGCGATCGCCCGGTTCGTGCGGCCGGTGACCCACACGAGCTCGCCGATCATGACCGAGCGGCGGCCGCTGCGCGACTACGCCTCGTTCGACGTGCCGCTGGTCGACCTCGCCGCCGCGGCCCACCGGTTCGACTCGACGCTGAACGACGCCTTCCTCGCGGGCATCGCCGGGGGCATGCGCCGGTACCACGAACGCCACCTTGCCATCGTCGACCACCTGCGGGTCAGCATGCCGGTCAACGTGCGGGCCGAGGGCGACGCACCGGGCGGCAACCGCGTCACGATCGAGCGGTTCGAGCTGCCCGTCGGCATCAGCGACCCCCGACGTCGCATGGAGCGCATCGGCCAGATCTGCCGCTCGTTGCGTCACGACCGGGCCATCCCCTACGCCAGCGCCATCGCGGGGGTGCTCAACCTGCTGCCCGTGGACGTCACCGCCGGCATGCTCCGCCACGTCGACCTGCTCGCCAGCAACGTGCCGGGCTTCCCGACCGAGGTCTACATGGGTGGCGCGCAGCTGGAGGCGTTCCACGTCTTCGGCGCCACCCTCGGCTCGGCGGCGAACGTGACCCTGATGTCCTACGACGGCACCTGCCACATCGGCATCAGCACCGACGCCGGCGCCGTGCTCGACCCGGTCGCCTTCCGGGACTGCCTGCGCGAGGGCTTCGACGAGGTCATCGCCGCCTGAGCCCCCGGGCCTCGCTCAGGCGTCGGTGGTGGGATCAGCAGCATCGGGATCGCCGGCGGCCGCCGCACCGAACGCGGCGACGAGCTCGACGGTGATCTCGTGGTGGCGCAGCAGGAACGCTCGCTCGTCGAGCCGCTTGCGCCGCATCCACGAGGTCACCTCGTCGTTGCACTTGCTGGCGTTGCACGAGGCGCACGCCGGGGCGATGTTGTCCAACGTGTAGCGGCCACCCCGGGACAGCGCACGCACGCAGTCCTTCTGCAGGGGCCGGTCGGTGGCCCCGCAGTAGGCGCAGCCGCCCCAGCGCGCACGCAGGGCGTCCCACTGGTCGTCGCTCAGGTCGTGCTCGACGCGCGCCATGCGACGTTGGCGCTTGCGGGCGGCGCGTGCCCTGCGACTCCGACTGACCGCCATCGGCGCAGCGTAGGCAGGCCGCCGGCCAAGGTGGTGGCTCCGGTCGATCGCTCGGCGCGGTCGGCCCGCCGATCAGCGCCCGAGCACGTGGGGTCGGTCGGGCACGCCGTGCGCGAAGCGGGAGAGCGCGAAGGTCGCCACGTCGGGGTCCGCGGGGCGCCCCTCGGCCAGGTCAGCGAGCACCGTGCCCATGAGGGCGGAGAACTTGAACCCCTCTCCCGCATCACCGCACGCAACCACCACTCCCGGCACCGGCACGTCGATGACGAAGCGGTTGTCGGGCGACTCGGTCCAGCAGCACACCTGGGCGTCGAACGGCACCGGATCGAACCCCTCGAGGTCGTCGCGCACCTGGTCGCGGACCATGTCCAGCAGCGCCGGGTCGGGCGTGCGGTCCGTGTCCTCGGGCGTCCAGTCCCGCAGCGGCCGGTCGATCCCGATCTTGTAGCCCACCCCCGGCGTCGCCATCGCGTACCGCGCGGGCCGTTCCCCCACCGGGCCGTCGAACCAGCACGGCAGCTGGTCGGTGTGCGCCGCGCCGCGGCGGTGGGCGACGTGGGCGACCTGCTCCAGACGTGGGCGCAGCGGCAGCTCGATGCCCAGCCCGGCGAGCAGCGGCCCGGCACCGGGGCCGGGGGCCAGCACCACGACGTCGGCGTCGAGCACGGTCCCGTCGGTCGCGACGAGGCGTACACCGTGGGGGGTCGGCGCGACCGACCGCACCTCGGTCCCCACCGACAGCCGGCCACCGTCGGCACCGAACAGCTCCAGCTGCGCCTGCAGCGAGGCCGCTGCCAGCACCGGGCCGGCGTCCGGCTGCCAGACCGCGTCACGCCCGTCGGGGCGCAGGCCCGGCAGGAACCGGCCGACATCGGCGGCGTCGACCAGCGTGTGCTCGACGTCCGCACCGGCCAACGCGGCGGCGACCGCGTCCACCGTCTCGTCGTCACGCCAGAGCAGCCCGCGTCGCCAGAACACCTCGGCGCCGCTGCGTCGTGCCAGGCGGCGCATCGCGTCGAGGCTGCGCAGGGCCAGGCGCACCCGGACCGGATCGGGGTGGGCGAGCCGCCAGATGCGTGTCGGACCCGGCGAGGACGACCACGGGTTCGCCGGCCCGAACCGGTCCACGAGCGTGACCTGGTGGCCGCGGTGCGCCAGCTCGGCCGCCGCGGGCAGTCCCCAGGCGCCGGCGCCCACCACCACCGCCTGCACGTCGCCCGCCTAGCCGGTCGGCTCGGCGGCGTGGCGCTGGGGGCGGGTCACGACGGCCATCCGCAGGTCGCGGCGACCTCGCCGAAGAGCAGTCGCTTGTGCTCGGCGATCACCGAACGGTCCTTGGGTGCCATGACCGCGGCCAGCTCGACCGCGAGGTCGAGCACACGGTCCTCGGCGGCGACGTGGTCGACGATGCCGATCGCGTGCGCCTCGGTCGCGGTGTAGCGGCGTCCCGTCATGATGGCGTCGTACGCCGCGGCGCGCGGCAGGCGCACGCTGACGACCTGCTGCATCGGGACCGTCAGCGGCAGCCCCAGGTCGACCTCCGGCAGGCACCAGTACCCGCGGTCGTCGCGCATCACGCGCACGTCGCACGCGCAGCTGAGCATCGCCCCGCCGGCGAACGCGTGCCCGTTCATCGCGGCGACGGTGTACGCCGGCAGCAGGAGCAGCCGTCCGAACAGGCGGTGCACGTCGGTCACGACGCCACCGGCCAGGTCCGGGTGCTCACCGAACCAGTCCAGGTCCAAGCCGTTGGAGAAGAACTTGCCGGTGCCGGTGAGCACCACCGCGAGCGGGCCGTCGGTCGCCTCGAGCTCACCCAGCACCTGGTGCCAGCGGTCGATCGAGGCGCGGTTGAAGCGGTTCTCTCCGTCGACCATCCGAACCACGGCGACGTCGCCGAGCCGCTGCACCTCCAACGTGGTCACCGCCGGACCTCGAGCGGGAGCGAGACCAGCGAGTTGTTCAGGTTCGAGTGCTGGCGGACCGGCTCGCCGGCGAGCTCGATGTGGGGCCAGCGGTTCATCATCTCGTCGAGGAAGATCCGACCCTCGAGCCGTGCGAGGTGCACGCCCAGGCAGAAGTGCTCGCCGATGCCGAACGACAAATGCGGGTTCGGGTTGCGGTGGATGTCGAAGCGGTGCGGGTCGTCGAACACCGCCTCGTCGCGGTTGGCCGACGTGTAGACCATGGCGAGCTTGTCACCCTCGGCGATGGTGCGGCCGCCGAGCTCGGTGTCCTCGCTGGCGGTGCGGCGGAAGTAGTGCAGCGGGTTGGCCCAGCGCAGCACCTCCTCGACCGCACCGGGCAGCAGCGACCGGTCGGCCCGCAGCTCGGCGAACTGCTCGGGGTGCTGCAGCAGGGCCAGGATCGCGGAGGACAGCAGCGTGCGGCTGGTGTCGTTGCCGGCGACCACGAGCTGCACGAAGAAGCTCCCGAAGGCCAGGTCCGTCATCGGCTCCCCGTCGAACTCGGCGTCGAGCAGCAGGGTGATGAGGTCCTCCTGGGGGTCCTCGCGGTGCGCTGCCGCGAGCTCCATGGCGAACATCGCCATGGCGATCGACCCGTTGAGCGAGTCGGCCTCGCCGCTGACGATGGCCTCGGCCCAGCTGTGGATCTTGTCGCGGTCCTCCACGGGGATGCCGACGAGCTCACCGATGACCTGCGAGGGCACGTAGGCGCACACGTCGTGCACGGCCTCGATGGAGCCGTCCCCCGCCGCGTCGATGATGTCGCCGCAGACCTTGCGGATGCTCGGCTCGAGCCCCGCGATGACCCGTGCCCGGAAGTGCGCCGAGAGCGACTCGCGGTGCTCGGCGTGGCGGGGCGGGTCCATCGCCAGGAGCATGTCCTGCATCATCGCCAGGGACTCGGGGTCCAGGTCCTCGAGCACGACTCCGCCCTTGGAGGCGGAGAACAGGTTCGGGTGCCGGGACACCTCGACCACATCCGCGTGACGGAGCACGGCCCAGTAGGCGGTGCCGTCGGGCATCTCCTGGCGGTGCACCGGATCGGTGCGTCGCAGCTCCTCGAACAGCTCGTGCGGCGGGCCGTCGGCGTACAGGTCAGGGTCGTAGATGTCGGTCATCGCCCGGCAGCGTACCGAGCAGGTCCCGGGCGCGTCCGAACACCGCATCGAGCATGGGCTCGGTGAGGCGCCCGGTGAAGGTGTTCTGCTGGCTCACGTGGTACGAGCCCAGCAGCACCCGGCCGTCGGGAGCGACGGCCTCGGCGCCGTGGCCGAAGGCGGGCCGGCTCGCGAAGCCCAGGACCCGCGCCGCCTCGGCCCAACCGAACGCGCCGAGCGCGACGACCACCCGGACCCCGTCGAGCAGCTCGAGCTCGGCATCGATGAACGGCCGGCAGGCGTCGCGCTCCGCGGGTGTGGGTTTGTTGGCAGGCGGCGCGCACTTCACCGGCGAGGTGATCCACGCCCCACGCAGCTCGAGGCCGTCGTCCCGGTCGACCGAGGTCGGCTGGTTCGCGAACCCCGCACGGTGCAGCGCGGCGTACAGCCAGTCACCCGACCGGTCGCCGGTGAACATCCGCCCGGTGCGGTTCGCGCCGTGCGCCGCGGGTGCCAGGCCGACGACCATCAGGCCGGCGCGGGGGTCACCGAAGCCGGGCACGGGGCGACCCCAGTAGTCCTGGTCCCGGTACGCGGCCCGCTTCTCGCGGGCCACCTGCTCGCGCCAGTCGACCAGGCGCGGACATCGACGGCACGAGACGATGCGGTCCTCGAGCTCCGACAGGGCGTCCACGGCGGGCGAGCATAGGATCCGCCCCATGGCCCGTCGCTCCCCCGCCGCACCCACCCTGGTCCTGCTGGTCCGGCACGGCCAGACCGCCACCACCGGCACCGTCCTGCCGGGCCGCGCCAAGGGGCTCCACCTGGCCGACACGGGACGGGCGCAGGCCGAGGCGGCCGCGGCCCGGATCGCCCAGCTGGACGCGGTGCACGCGGTGTACGCCTCACCGCTGGAGCGGACCCGCGAGACCGCCGCACCCATCGGGGCGGCGGTCCAGCGCCCGGTGCGCACCGCGAAGGGGCTGCTCGAGTGCGACTTCGGCGACTGGACCGGCAAGAAGCTGGCGCTGCTGCGCAAGAAGCCGGAGTGGTCCACCGTCCAGAACCGACCGTCGATCTTCCGTTTCCCGGGCGGTGAGTCGTTCGCCGAGATGCAGCTGCGGATCTGGAACCAGCTGGCGTCGCTCGTGGCCGAGCACCCCGGTCAGACCGTCGTCGCGGTGTCGCATGCGGACCCGATCAAGGCAGCGGTGGCCATGGCGACCGGGGTCCACCTGGACCTGTTCCAGCGCATCGTCATCTCGCCCTGCTCGGTGACGCCGCTGCTGTTCACCCCCGGTGGCCCCATCGTGCTGGCGGTCAACTCCACGGGCGACGACCTGCGCGCCCTCGCCCCCTCCTAGATTGGGCGGCTCGTGGACCAACAGTTCGACTTCGACCAACTCGACTCCTTCATCCCCGGCGCCCTCGGCGAGCCGGGGCAGCGCGTCTTCTACCTCCAGGCCCGCCGTGGCCAGCAGGTGGTGTCGTTCCGCTGCGAGAAGGAGCAGGTGGGCATGCTCGGCCGCTACCTGGGCCAGCTGGCCAGTGCCATGGGATCCCCCGACCCGGAGCGCGACATCGCCGGGCTGATCGAGCCCGTCGTGCCGGAGTGGATCGTCGGCACGATCTCGGTCGGCGTCGACGAGTCCAGCGGTGTCATCCAGGTGACCACCGAGGAGCTGGTCCCCGAGGAGATCGAGATCGTCGTCGACGACGACCTCACCGAGGAGGACATCGAGGACCTGCTCGACGAGCCGCCCACCGGGGCGCAGGCCCGCTTCACCCTGCGCATCGCCCAGGCCGCCGCGTTCGCCGAGGCCGCCGAGGAGCTCGTCTCCGCAGGGCGACCGCCGTGCCGGCTCTGCGGACGCCCCATCGGCGCCGAGGGTCACGCCTGTCCCCGCTGGAACTGAGCCCGTGCTCGACGAGGACGGGTTCGACAGGGAGCCGGAGGACGACCTCGACGACGAGGCGTTCGACGACGGCGGCGACGACCCCGGCGAGGGCGGCATCGAGTTCACCTACGACGCCACGCTCGCCCCGGACGACCCCGGCATGGCCGAGCTGCTCGAGCGCGGCGAGATGGACGTCCTGGGCCTCATGCCGTGGTCCAGCAACGGCACCTACCTGGTGCAGCTGCGGCGCGGCGACCAGCACGCCCCGGCGATCTACAAGCCGGGCCGAGGCGAACGACCCCTGTGGGACTTCCCCGAGGCACTGTGGAAGCGCGAGGTCGCGACCTACGAGCTGTCCGAGCAGCTGGGGTTCGGCCTGGTGCCCACCACCGTCGCCCGGCACGCCGCGCCGATGGGACCCGGCTCGGTGCAGGCGTTCGTGCCCGCGCAGTTCTCCGAGCACTACTTCACGCTGCGCGAGCGCGACGAGCTGGCGGCGGTGCTGCGGCGCCTGTGCGCCTTCGACCTGGTCGCGAACTCCGCGGACCGCAAGGGCGGTCACTGCCTGATCGACCTGGCGGGACGCATCTGGGCGATCGACAACGGGCTCACGTTCCACGAGGAGTTCAAGGTCCGCACCGTGCTGTGGGACTTCGCGGGCGAACCGATCCCCGCCGAGGTGGCCGAGGCGGTCGGGCAGCTGCTGGACACCGGCCCGTCGCCGGCGCTCACCGCACTGCTCAGCGAGCTGGAGCTGGACGCGATGATGGACCGCGCCCGGGCGCTGCTCGCCGGCGGCCACTTCCCCCACGACCCGAGCGGGCGCCGCTACCCCTGGCCGCTGGTCTGAGGCGGCCCCTGATCGCCCGCGCCGGTCAGGTGCACCTCGAGCTGGTCCAGGATCAGGTCGAGCCCGAAGCCGAACTCGTCGCCGTACGCGTAGTCCCGACCCATGATCTGGGTGCGCAGCACCTCGACCATGTTCGGGTAGCGGTCCTCGGGCAGGAACTGCTCGATCTCCACCGCGAAGCCGTCGACGTCCCCGTCGGCGGCGAACGGCAGGTTCACCTCGGTGAGCACGAAGCCGTCGACGTAGGCATCGAGCGCCGAGAAGGCGTGCGACGCGAGCTCGAGGGAGAACCCGTCGGCACGCAGGCAGGCGAGGACCGACTCGTGGTGCGCCAGTAGCGCCGGCCCGGGGCGGCGGCGCGACTCGAGCAGGCCCAGCGCCCACGGGTGCGCCGACAGCACCGAGCGCGCCGAGTGGGCGCGACGGACCATCTGCGCCCGCCACGGCTCGCCCACCTCGGGGCGCTCGATGCGGGCGAAGGCCCACTCGACCAGGGCGTCCAGCAGCGCCTCCTTGTTGGCGACGTGGTGGTACAGCGACATCGCCTCGACGCCGAGCTCCTTGGCCACGTTGCGCATGCTGAGCGCGGTGAGCCCGCCTCGGTCGGCCACGCGCACGGCGGCCTCGACGATGAGTTCGGCGCTGAGTGCGGGGCGGCGAGACATGGTGACCAGTCGGGAGGTTGCGGACTTACGGTCGTAAGGTTATCGTGCCGTCGAACGACTTACAGGTGTAAGGGAGCGTTGATGCGAGCAGCAGTGGTGCAGCGGTACGGCCCGCCCGAGGTCATCGAGGTGGAGGAGGTCCCCGCTCCGAGCGCGGGCAAGGGCCAGGTCCTCGTCCGGGTGCACGTCGCAGCCGTCACCTCCGGCGACGCACGGATCCGCAGCGCGACCTTCCCGCGGGGCTTCGGTGTGCCGGCTCGCCTGGCGTTCGGCGTGCGGCGCCCCCGGCGACCCGTGCTCGGCAGCGCGTACGCCGGCGTCGTCGAGGCGGTGGGACCGGGGGTGACCTCGTTCGCCGTCGGTGACCGCGTCACCGGCATGGCGGGGCTCCGCCTCGGCGCGCACGCCGAGCTCCTGGCGGTCGCCGCGGACAAGGTCGCGTCCCTGCCAGCCGGCGTGTCCGAGGCCGATGCAGCGGGCGCGCTGTTCGGTGGCACCACGGCGCTGTACTTCCTCCGCGACCGTGGCGCGGTCGGCGCGGGCATGTCGGTGCTAGTCAACGGCGCCGCCGGCGCGATCGGCACCAACGCGGTGCAGCTCGCACGCCACTTCGGCGCGGAGGTCACCGCCGTGTGCAGCGCCGCCAACGCGCCGCTCGTCACCGAGCTGGGGGCGACGCGGGTGATCGACTACACGACGACCGACCTCGCCTCGATCCCGGACCGCTTCGACCTGGTGCTCGACGCCGTCGGCAACCTCACCATCGCCTCGGGTCGCCGCCTGCTCGCCGACGGCGGCAAGCTGCTCCTGGCCGTCGGGAGCCTGGCCGACACGCTGCGGGCACGGGGCGACGTCGCGGCAGGGAGCTCGAAGGAGCGGGTCGTCGACATCGACCTGCTGCTGGCGCTGCTCGAGGACGGCACGCTGCGGACCGTGGTCGACAGCTCGTTCCCGCTGGACGACATCGTGTCGGCGCACCGGCGCGTGGACACCGGCCACAAGGTGGGCAACGTCCTGGTCACGATCCCCGAGTGATGGCGAACGCGGACGACCCCCGGCCGGAGCCGGGGGTCGTCGTCGTTGCGGTGTGGTCCGGCTCGGGGAGCCGGGGACCTCAGCGGGCCTGCAGGGCCTCGATCAGCTTGGGCAGCACCTTGTGCACGTCGCCCACGATGCCCAGATCGGCGACCGAGAAGATCGGCGCCTCGGGATCCTTGTTGATCGCGATGATGTTCTTGGAGCCCTTCATGCCCACCAGGTGCTGGGTGGCACCGGAGATGCCCGCCGCGATGTACACCGTCGGCTTGACGACCTTGCCGGTCTGGCCGACCTGGTAGGAGTAGGGCACCCAGCCGGCGTCCACGATGGCGCGGGAGGCGCCGGGGGCTGCCGACAGCAGCTTCGCCAGGTCCTCGACCAGCTGGTAGTTGTCCTTCTCGCCGAGGCCACGGCCACCGGCGACGACGACGGCGGCGTCGTCCAGGCTCGGACCGGTCTTCTCCTCGACGAAGCGGTTGGTGACGGTTGCAGCACCGGTCGCACCCAGGTCGGGCACGGCCAGCTCCTCGACGGCCGCTGCGCCGCCGCCGGTCTCCTCGACGGCGAACGACTTCGGGCGCACCAGGAAGATGCCGACCTTGTCGGTGGTGAACTTGGTGACCACATCGGTGGAGCCGCCGAAGATCGGCTCGACACCCGCGAGGGCGCCGTCACGCTCGACCAGGTCGACGACGTTGGTGATGACGGGTGCGTCGATCTTGACCGACAGGCGGCCGGCGACGTCGCGGCCGTCGTAGCTGGTGGCCAGCAGCACTGCGTCGGGGCCGTTGCCGGCCTCGATCGCCGCGGCGATCGCACCGGCGACGGGAGCGCCGAGCAGCTTGCCGTCGGTGCCGGGCACCGTCAGGACCTTGGTCGCACCGTTGGCGCCGACCGCAGCGGCGATGTCAGCACCGGCAGCGGTGACGACCTCGACGGTGTCGGCGATGGTGCGGGCCTTGGCCAGCAGCTCGAGGGTGGTGTTGGAGACGGTGCCACCGGCGGCCTCGCCGAACACCCAGATCTTGGAAACAGTCATGTCGTTCTCTTCCGTTCTCAGTGGTGTCCGGCTCAGATGACCTTGAGCTCGCCGAGGAAGTCGACGATCTTGCCGAAGGCCTCGCCGTCGTCCTCGATGATCGTGCCGGCCTCGCGGGCCTCGGCCTGGGCGACCTCGACGATCTCCTGGCCGCCGCCGGCCCAGCCGACCGACGCGGCGTCGATGCCCAGGTCGGCGACCTTGACCTCGTCGACGGGCTTGGACTTGGCCGCCATGATGCCCTTGAAGGACGGGTAGCGGGGCTCGACCACACCGGCGGTCACCGAGACGACCGCGGGCAGCGGGCTCTCGACCTCGTCGTAGCCGGCCTCGGTCTGGCGCTGCACCTTGACGGTGGAGCCGTCGACGGTGATCTCCTTGGCGAAGGTCACCGACGGCAGCGAGAGCAGCTCGGCGATCTGCTCGGGCACGACGCCCGTGTAGCCGTCCGAGGACTCGGTCGCGGTGAGGATCAGGTCCGCGGCGCCGGCACGCTCGATCGCCTTGGCCAGCACCTTGGCGGTGCCGAGCGCATCGGTGCCCGCGAGGGCGTCGTCGCTCACGAGGACGGCCTTGGCCGCACCCATCGCGAGCGCGGTCCGCAGGCCGCCGACCTCGCTGTTGGGCGCCATGGACACCAGGGTGACCTCGCCACCGCCGGCCGCGTCGACGAGCTGGAGCGCCATCTCGACGCCGTAGCTGTCGGACTCGTCCAGGATGAGCTTCCCGTCACGCTTCAGGGTCTTGGTACTGGGATCCAGCGCACCCGGGTCGGCCGGGTCCGGGATCTGCTTCACACACACGACGACGTTCATGCGCAGGATTCTGCCGCGCGGTCCACGCGGGGAACAAACTGCCGCCGAGGGGTCCGATCCGGTGCACACTGCTGCCCGTGCAGATCCGCCTCGTGGTCAACCCCCACGCGTCGACCACCACACCCGAGCGGCGCCGGGCCGTCGAGTCCGTGCTCGCCGAGCGCCACGACGTGAGCGTGGCGGTCACCGAGCGTCGGGACCACGCGACCGAGCTGACACGTGCCGCGGTGGCCGACGGCGTCGACGCCGTGGCGGTCCTGGGCGGTGACGGCACGTTGAACGAGGTGGCCAACGCGCTGGTCGGGACCCGGCTCCGGCTGTTCGCGCTCCCCGGGGGTGGCACCAACGTGTTCTGCCGGACCCTCGGACTGCCCGACGACTCGGTCGCCGCGGCCACGGAGCTGCTGGACGCCCACGACCGCGGGTCGGTGCGCCGCATCGGCGTCGGCACCATCGACGGCACCGGCCTGGCCGGCCGGGACCACCGCCACTTCGTGTTCCACACCGGGGTCGGCTGGGACGCCGCCGTCGTCGCCGTCGTCGAGCGGCACGCCCGCTGGAAGCGCCGGCTGGGTCACGCGCTGTTCGTCTATGCGGGTGTGCGCACCTTCTTCGGCACCTACGACCGGCGGCACCCCCACTTCCGACTCGAGCTGGACGACGGCACCAAGGTGCACGACGTGTTCTTCGCCATCGTGATGAACAGCGACCCGTACACCTTCGTGGGGCACCGCCCCTTCGTCGTGGACCCGTCCAACTCCGCCGCCACCCCGTTCACCGTCGTCGCGCTGCGCTCCATGCGGATGCGCCACTTCCTGGCGGTCATGGCCGACGCACTGCGGGGCCGGGGACTCCGGGAGCGACCCACCCTGGTGCTGCGCCGCGACGTGAGCGGGGTGACGGTGCGCCGCACCAGCTCGCTGCCGTACCAGGTCGACGGCGACCACCTGGGCGACGCCGCCGAGTTGCGGATGAGCTATCGACCCGACGCACTCACCGTCGTCGTCCCCATGCCGACGACGTGAGCCCGACACCCCCGGACCGACCAGGAGCCGACGCCGTGCGCGACGCACCACCGCACGACCGCAGCGCCCACTTCGCACCGCTGCGCGGCGGTCGCGGCGTGTCGCTCATGGGCGCCCTGGGCGCTCCCGACCTCGGCCGGGCGGGCTACGTCGAGGAGGAGCTGGCGGTGTGGGGCACCGCGGTCGCGTGGCGCTCGACGTCGTCGGCCCTGCCCTTCGACGGCCGCATCGAGCTGGAGCCGGGGCTCCCGGCGCCCTACCGCACCAGGGTCGTGGTGCGGCGCCCCGCGGATGCCGCAGCGTGCAGCGGGGTGGTGGTGCTCGAGTGGCTGAACGTGAGCAGCGGCGCCGACACCGCGCCCTGCTACGGCTTCCTCGCCCCCGAGATCGTCCGCCGTGGCCACGTGTGGGTCGGCCTGTCGGCACAGCTCGCCGGCGTGGAGACCGCGCCTGCGCTGGTGGACGTCGACGGCGTCGACCTGCAGGGGCTGCGACAGCTCGACCCGGACCGCTACGGCGATCTGCACCACCCGGGCGACGCCTGGTCCTACGACATCTTCACCGCGGTCGCCCGTGCGCTGCGCCAGGGTGGCCCCGACAGCCCGACCGCAGAGATGAGCCCGACCGCAGGGATCGGGGTGGAGCGACTGATCGCTGTCGGCGAGTCGCAGTCGGCGTACACGCTCACCACCTACCTCGACGGTGTGCAGCCCATCGAGGGTGTGCTCGACGCGGCGCTGGTGCACAGTCGCGGTGGCCCCGCGGCGCCGCTCGGCGGTCCCGACGGTCGCATCGACCTGGACGCCGGCCGCCTCGATCCGCCGGTGCGGCTCCGCGACGACCTGGACATCCCGGTGCTCGTGCTCGAGACCGAGACCGACGTGCTCGGCCATCTGCACTACCTGCCCGCACGACAGGGCGACACCGAGCGCTTCCGGCTGTGGGAGGTCGCGGGCACGGCGCACGCCGATCGGTCGCTGGTCGGCGACTTCGAGTCGGTGCTGGGCTGCGACACCCCGGTGAACCGGGGCCAGCAGCGCTTCGTGGTGCGCGCCGCGCTGCGCGCGCTGGTCGACTGGGACGCCGTCGAACCGGCCCGCGCGGACCGGCTCGAGGTGGTGCAGGGCGCCGACGGCCGCCCTGCCTACGCGCTCGACGCGATGGGCAACGTGCTCGGCGGTGTCCGCACACCCGCCGTGGAGGTCCCCGTCGAGGTGCTGTCGGGCATGCCGGCGCCGGGCGCGAGCCGCGTGTGCATGCTGTTCGGGCAGACGCTGCCGGCCCCCGCCGACGAGCTGCGCCGCCGGTACCCGTCACGCCAGAGCTACCTCGACGCCTACCGCGCGGCGACCGACGCGGCCATCGCGGCCGGGTTCGTGCTCGCCGAGGACCGCGACGAGATGCTCGGCGACGCCCGCGACGAGCTCATCACCTGGTGAGCCGGGCCGGCTCAGGCGAGCGGCGAGCCGTCGTACTGCACGTCGAAGAACTGCGCCGCGACCAGGTCCTCGTGGGCGGCGCGGTCGATGCCGATCTCCTTGCGGTACTGGAGCACGTGCTGCAGGGAGAGCGCCGAGTAGAGCAGCGGCAGGTGGTCGTGCTCCTGGGCGTAGACACCGCCCGCCCCCTTCGCCGCGTGCAGGTCCGCTCGAGCGCGCGTGGGGTGCTGGAGCACGTCGCGCAGCACCGCTGCCGCGATCATCTTCTTGCGACCCGCCGGCACCACGACGGTGGTCCCCGGGGTCGGTGAGAACAGCGCCGCGTCGAGCTCCTCGGCGGTGGCGACGGTGCACCCCGCGGTCGGGCGCGGGTTGCACTCGACCATGTGGTGGGTGCCGTCCTCGGTGACCAGGAAGTCGAGGCTGATCTGGCCGTGCCATCCCAGCTCGGCGGCGATCCTCGTCGCCGCCGCCAGGGTCTCGGGCGGCGTCACGGACTCGAACACGATGCCGCCGCGGTCGTCGATGGTCAGCGGGTGGCGGTAGGTGGAGTGCAGGGCCACCTCGCCGTGGTGCACCACGCTCCAGCTGCACCGGTCCTCGCCGCGCAGGAACTCCTGCACCAGCCAGGGGTCCTCCGGTGTGGGGTGGATGTCCGATGCCGAGGTCGTCGCGGCGAGCGGCCCGGTGTTGGTGACCAGGTCGAGTCCGCCGCGCCCGAACGCGGCCCGGGCGAACCAGTGCTCCCACCGGCCCAGCGCGTCCTCGAGGTCGTCGGGTGAGGTCACGGTGATCGTCTCGGCCACCGGCAGGTCGAGCTCCCGGCACAGCTCGGTGAAGCTCACCTTGTCGTGCACCCGTTGCAGCGTCGCCAGGTCGGGGAAGAACAGCTCTGCGGCGTCGCCGAGGCGGTCGCGGTGCGCCGCCAGGTAGAAGACCTCCTCGAACGCCGGCAGCAGCCAGTCGATGCGGTACTCGTCGATGAGCCCCGCGACGGCGTCGATGAAGGCCTCGGTCGACTGGGTGGGTGCCGGCACCTCGACGTGGTGGGCGGCGAAGCGCGAGTGGCTGCCGGGCGCCGCGGCGAAGGTGTCCGAGGCCACGACCATGTTGCCGGCCTCGCCCAACTTGTGGATCTCGTCCACCGCGAACGGCATGCGCGAGGTGGTGATCAGGACGTTCACGGGCGGATCGGCCATCGGCGGAGCCTATCGATCACCCCAGGTAGGACCTCGCCAGCCCGGGGGTGTTGGTGATGATCCCGTCGACGCCCAACGCGGCCAGCTCGATGATGCGCTCCCGGTCGTCGACGGTCCACGGGTTCACCGCCAGACCGAGCGCGCGACACCGCTGCACCAGTGCGGCGTCCACGAAGGGGTCCCACGGGTTGATCGCCACCGCCCCTTTGGACGCGGCACGCTCGACCGCGTCGGGATCGGCGGCCAGGTCGAACAGCAGCTGCGCGGTGTCGATCGCCGGGTCGAGCTCCCGCACCCGGTCCAGCGTCGCCTCGTCGAAGCTCGAGATGCAGATCGGCTGGTCCACCCCTGCGCCGCGGCGGGAACCGACCAGCGCCACGACACGGTCCGCCAGCGTGGTGTCGGGCCGGGTGACCTTGATCTCGATGTTCACGCCCATGCCCGCACACGCGTCGAGCGCCTCGTCCAGCAACGGCACCGTCGCCGGGCGCGTGGAGGCGGGGTGCTCGTGCACGGTGCGGCCATCGGTGTAGTGGCCGTCGTGCACCACGGCCAGACCACCGTCCGCGGTCAGGTGGACGTCGAGCTCCACCCAGTCCGAACCCTGTTCACGTGCGCCGAGGAAGGCGGGCACGGTGTTCTCCAGATGGTCCGCGGAGGCTCCGCGATGGGCGTAGATGAGGGGTCGATCAGCGTCGGACATGTTCTCGAAACTTTTCCTTTACACAGAGAGTGGTCGGCTGTAGGTTCGACTTTGTTCACGGATTCACAAGTTCCCAGCCACTGAGCGTCCACACGAGGGGCCACGGCGGGAAACCTAGGTTCCGGACGACTGTGCAACATCCATTCTTCATCGCATCGGACGCGGCTGCTTGCGCGTCCCACCCCCCACGGAGGAACAGTGGCGCTGACCTCGAGCCGTAGCCTGAACACCGCGACCGATTCATGGCGAGCTGTCTCGTCCTGCCGCGACACCGACCCGGACCTGTTCTTCCCGGTCGGCACCACGGGCCCGGCCCTCGAGCAGATCGCTGCCGCCAAGGCCGTCTGCGACGCCTGCGAGGCCAAGGCCCCGTGCCTGGAGTTCGCGCTCACCACCAACCAGGACTCCGGCGTCTGGGGTGGCACCTCCGAGGAGGAGCGCCGCAAGCTCCGCCGTGCCTGGGTCGCCCAGCAGCGTCGCGCTGCGGCCGCTTCCTGAGCACCGTCGCACTCCTGCGGTCCTAGAGACCGACCGAACGGCCTCCCGCACCGGGAGGCCGTGTCGCGTCCGGCTCCGGCGCGCGCACCACGGGGATGGACAGCGCCACCCGGGTGCCGGGCCGCTGGCCGGCCGCCGGCGCGGCGACGGCGGTGCCGAAGGTGATCGTCCCGTCGAGCTCGGCGACCAGGCCCCGGACGATCGACAGGCCCAGGCTCGAGGTCTGCTCCGGGTCGAACTCGTCGCTGATGCCCACACCGTCGTCCACCACCGCGACGCGCAGCTGACCGGCGTCGTGGCCCAGCTCGATGCCCACGCGGGCGGTCGAGCCCGTCGCCAGCGCGCCGCTCGGATAGGCGTGGTCCACGACGTTCTGGAGCAGCTCGGTGAGCACGACCGCCAGCGAGGTCGCCGCGGGCGACGGCAGCTTGCCGGCGTCGCCGGTGATGACGAATTGGACCGGACGGTCCGGTGAGGTCAGGCCCTCCTCGACCATCCGCACGAGCGGGCGCACGATCTCACCGAAGTCGACCTCGTCGCCGTCCTCGCGCGACAACGTCTCGTGCACCAGTGCGATCGACCGGATGCGCCGCACCGACTCCTCGATCGCCGCCTTCGCCGACGGCTCGGTCAGGCGACGGCCCTGCAGGCGCAGGAGCGAGGAGATCGTCTGGAGGTTGTTCTTGACGCGGTGGTGGATCTCCTTGATCGTCGCGTCCTTCGACACCAGCAGCCGGTCCCTGCTGCGCAGCTCCGACACGTCGCGCAGCAGCACCACGGCCCCGTCGACCCGGCCGCTGTCGAGCAGCGGGATGCAGCGCAGCACGATGGTGATGTCGTTGCGCTCCACCTCCTCGACCACCGGATGGGCGGTGAAGAACGCCCGGTAGGTCGCTGCGGACTCCGCGCCCAGGTCGGTGAGGCTCTCCCCCTGGATCCGGCCCGCCACCCCGAGGCGTCGCAGGGCCGAGATCGCGTTGGGCGACGTGAACGCCACGCGGCCCTGGTCGTCGAGCAGGATGACGCCGTCGCCGACGCGGGGACCACCGGTGGCGAGCACCTCCTCCTCGTCGTAGGGGAACTCACCCGACGCGACCATGCGGGCCAGGCGCTCGAAGACCTCCAGGTAGACGCGCTCGAGCACACCGCGTTGGCGGGTCATCGACAACGCGGACTCGCGGGCGAGCACGGCGACGATCCGGTCCCGGAAGCGCACCGGGATGGCGGTGACGCGGATGCGCTCCCCCAGCCACATCGACTCGACCACCGTCTCGACGATCTCGCCCGTCGCGGCGGCCTGTGCGATGACGGGACGCTGGGTCGCGTCCATCGTGCGACCGACCACGTCGTCGAGGAACAACGTCTGGCCGGTGTTGGGGCGCACCTGGTTGACCACGAGGTACCGGTTGCGGCCTTCGTCGTGCGCCGGCAGCGGCACGTAGAGCAGCAGGTCCGAGAACGACAGGTCCGACAGCATCCCCCACCCGGCGACGAGCCGCTTGAGGTGGCGGGAGGCCTCGGCCTCGACCGGGGGCACGACCATGCCGACGTGCTCGGCGGTGAAGTCCTGGTCGTCGTCGGGGTCCTCGATGTCGGGCGCGTCGTAGTCGGGCTGGGTGTAGCTCGACATGCCGAAGCGCGGCTCCTCGTCGACGGGGTCGCTCATGACCAGATCCCCTCCCCCAGCCGCAACAGGCCCTCCAACGAGTGGATGTCGTCATCGAAGTACGGCACGGACAGGGTCAGGTCGGGGATCGCCGCGAGCTCACGGCGCTGCTCCGCCTCACGGCGGGCCACGACCTGGTAGTCCAGGAAGCTGCGACCGATCTCGGTCAGGACCGCGCCGGTGTGCGGCATGCCCAGAGACAGCTCCTCGTCGAGCGCGGCGCCCACCTCGGCGCCGTGCTTGGCCAGTGTCCGTGCCGACGCCGTGGCCGGCTTGCCCAGCAGCAGGTCGGGCAGGACCTTGTTCAGCACCAGGGCGCCGACGTGGTAGCGGCGCTCCTCGAGCAGCGACAGGAAGTACGCGGCCTCGCGCGACGGCGCGACCTCCAGGGTGGAGACCACCAGGAAGGTCGTCTGCGGACTGCCGAGCAGCTCGGTGACCGCCCGTGCCCGCTCGACGAAGCCGTCGTACATCGACTGGAACAGGATGAAGAACTCCGCGATGTCCTCCAGGAACTGCGTGCCGAGGATGCGGTCCGCCACCGTGTAGAAGGGCTTCGACGCGAAGCCGACGACCCGCGAGCGGTACGGGGCGATCAGCCAGCGCAGCAGCCGCGACGAGAAGAAGTCCGCCATGCGCTCCGGCGCGTCGAGGAAGTCGAGCGCGTTGCGGGTCGGCGGGGTGTCGACGACGATCAGGTCGTAGCGGCCCGAGGTGTGGATCTCGTAGAGGCGCTCCATGGCGACGTAGTCGTGGCTCTGGACGAACTTGCCGGTGATGTTCTGGTACAGCGGGTTGACCAGGATCGCATCGCGGGTGGCGACGTCGGGTGCGTGCAGCCGGATCAGGTCGTCCCAGGACTGCTTCGTGTCGAGCATGGCCGCCCACAGCTCGCCCTGGGCCTCGACGCCGGCTGCATCGAACGCCGCATCGGGCACGCGGGTCTCGACGTTGCCGAACTGCTCCATCCCGAGCGCGTTGGCCAGCCGGCGCGCCGGGTCGACGGTCAGCACCAGCACCTTGATCCCCAGGTGCGCGGCGGCGGTCGCGCCGAGCGCGGCCGCAGTGGTGGTCTTGCCGACGCCCCCGGACCCGGTCGACACCACGATCTCCTTGGCGGCGCAGAGCTGCTCGAGCGTCTCGGCATCGGTCTCGGCGGTCGCCGCGCGGCGAGCCATCAGAACCCCAGCTCCTCGCCGAGGGACTCGGCGATCTTCGCCGTCGCACG
>WBZX01000396.1_pt1 | contig 32781 bp, 33 predicted proteins | sample 5204211 | NCBI WGS metagenome assembly WBZX01 (sample SAMN12344362, study PRJNA552823) | activated sludge metagenome | biome: Activated sludge suspended growth; feature: Nitrification reactor; material: Wastewater; isolation source: activated sludge from nitrification reactor of wastewater...
GGAGAATTCGTAAAAAACCGTATCGCAGCAAACTCTTGCGCTGGTGGCCACTCGCACCCTTGCGTCGATCAACGCTCAGGCGACACGGACTTCCTATACTTTGAAGTGTTAATCAGTCTCTTGTAAACAATCTTAAATTTTAATTGGAGGAAAAATCATGAATACTAAAACATGGCTAGCAACAAGTTTTTTGGCAGCAAGTCTCGTTATCAGCGGTAATGTATTGGCGCAAAAAACCTTACTCAACGTTTCTTACGATCCAACCCGTGAGCTTTACCAGGAGTTTAATGCTGCTTTTGCCAAGCACTGGCAGGCAAAAACCAAGGAAACAGTGAAAGTCCAGCAATCTCACGGCGGTTCCGGCAAACAGGCACGATCTGTCATTGATGGTTTGGAAGCGGATGTTGTCACACTGGCGTTAGCCAACGATATTAATGCCATCGCGGAGAAAGCCAAGTTGCTCCCGGAAGATTGGCAGAAGCGATTGGCACATAACAGTACACCGTATACCTCGACGATCATTTTCCTGGTACGCAAGGGTAATCCCAAGGGAATTAAAAATTGGGATGACTTAGCGCGTCCCGGTGTCTCTGTCATTACACCCAACCCGAAAACTTCCGGCGGTGCACAGTGGAATTATCTGGCAGCATGGGAATTTGGCAAACGGAAGTATGGTGAGAATAAAGAACAGGAATTTGTCAGAAGCATCTACAAAAATGTGCCGGTATTGGATTCCGGCGCGCGCGGTTCAACCACAACGTTTGTGGAGCGTGGTGTGGGTGATGTTTTGATTTCCTGGGAAAACGAAGCTTTTCTGGCGCTCAAGGAATATGGCGCAGATAAATTTGAAGTTGTCATACCGTCACTGAGTATTCTTGCGGAACCACCGGTTGCGGTCGTCGACAAAGTAGTCGACAAAAAAGGTACGCGTCAAATTGCTGAAGCTTACCTCCAGTACCTCTATTCAGAAGAGGGTCAGGAAATCGCTGCCAAACATTTCTATCGTCCCACTGATGCAAAGATTGCTGAGAAATATACCAGCAAGTTTCCAAAGATCGAGTTGTTTAAAATTGATGATGTCTTTGGTGGCTGGAAAAGTGCGCACAAAGTCCACTTTGCTGATGGCGGCACATTTGATCAGATTTACCTGAAGTAAAACACCGTGTAGCGCGCTGCGGTGCGCTACCACTATAAGGATAAGGACTGAATATGACTGTTCTAATTGTCGGCGGGGATTATGTTACATCGTTCAAGCACCTCATTTCCACTCAGCGCCATGCACGCATTGAGCATTGGAGTGGTCGCAAGAAAGGATTTAACAAACGTTCACTTCCAAATGAAACACGGTTAGTTGTCGTTATTTGCGATTACGTCAATCACAGCCTTGCCAATTCAGTGAAGGAAAAAGCGAGTCGCAGCGGTATTCCGTTAGTGTATTGCCATCGCTCAGTGAATGAGTTGAAAGACAAATTGCTGAATGCTCATCAAACAGATGAAGATTGTTGTTGTAAAAGTTTTTGTGGAAGCAAAGATCAATTCCGGAGATTGCACTAAGAATTCAAATAGCTTCGCTGTCAATAGATAGCCGCTAAATTTATGCAGGGATTATTCCATGAATACATCAGCAAACCATACTTTTACTGTCAAGGATGAATTTGAGCTTATCCAATCAGCCACTGACTATTCTATGAAACGCGCTGAAAATGGCTGGATAAGTGGACATTTCTATCATTGCGAATTAACCAGCGTTTTTCAGCCTATTTTTAGTATCAACGAAGGCAAAACCACGGGGCACGCAGCTTATATCCGTTCCAAAGCAAATAATGATGTCGCGCTTTGGCCTTGGCAGGTTTTTTCACTGGCATCAAAGGATGATCAGTTGGTTGATCTGGATCGTTTATGCCGAGCGATTCACGCGTTGAATTACTATTTCAATAATATTTCCAAATTGGATAACTTGTTTGTGGATGTCCATCCACGCTTGTTGGAGAGTGTTAAAGACGATCATGGCCGTGCCTTTGAAAATTTTCTTGATTTGATCGGCGTGAAAACTTCACGAGTGGTCATTGAAATTCCGGCTATCGTTAATCGCAATTGGAAGCTGTTGCAGCATGTCATTATCAACTATCGTTCCCGCGGTTATCAAATCGCTGCCAATTACAGCGGTACTCGTAGTGACTGGATGGTGGAATTGGGTAGCTTGTACCCGAACATTGTGCGTATTGAGGCGGATGACCTGATACGGCATGAAGCCATTGCATCATTGGTGGATACCATACATAGCTTTGGCGCAAGCTTGCTGGTGCGGGATATCGAAACACCGGTGCAATTAGCAGCTGCCATCCGTGCGAATGCGGATGATCTGCAAGGGAATTTGCTTGGCGAACCGGTGCATGCAATCAGAATGATTGATCGCTTATCCGTTTCAGAAACGGTCAATACCGGCGAGACCGCAATGAATTTAACAGGAAGGAGTTAGATTTGCATACTTTTAAACAACACAGCATCTTGCCAGGATTCAATCTGGCGCTTGGGTTTACATTGCTGTATCTCAGCCTGATCGTACTGATTCCGCTGTCGGCAGCATTTATCCGTACGGCCGAACTATCCTGGCCGGAGTTTTGGTCCATAGTCACAACACCGCGTGTGGTGGCCTCGTACCGCTTGACGTTTGGTGCGTCATTTGCAGCTGCCGTCGTCAATGCAGTATTTGGTCTTTTGGTGGCCTGGGTGTTGGTACGTTACCACTTTCCCGGTAAGAAAATAGTCGATGCCTTGGTGGATCTTCCTTTTGCGCTGCCAACCGCCGTGGCCGGTATTGCGTTGACCGCGCTGTATGCGGGCAATGGTTGGATTGGTCAGCACCTTGAGCCGCTGGGCATCAAGGTTGCTTTTACACCACTGGGAATTTTTGTGGCGCTGACTTTTATCGGTCTGCCATTTGTGGTGCGCACAGTGCAGCCGGTACTCGAGGATATTGAATCCGAGCTAGAAGAAGCGGCAGCAACGCTCGGCGCCAATCGCTGGCAAACCTTTACGCGAATAATCTTCCCGGCACTCTTTCCGGCATTGATGACCGGATTTGCGCTTGCCTTTGCGCGCGCGATTGGCGAGTACGGATCGGTTATTTTTATTGCCGGGAATATGCCGATGGTCTCAGAAATCACACCACTGCTGATTATTACCAAACTGGAGCAGTATGACTACGCAGGTGCTACGGCATTATCGGTCGTCATGCTGGTGATTTCGTTTATTTTGCTACTAATTATCAACCTGCTGCAATGGTGGAGTCGGCGCCGCAGTATTGAGTCATGAGGTGATCACAATGACGGCGATTACTTTTCCCTTATCTCCGGATGCTCAAAAAGAACGTGCGACGCAAGAACCTGCCTGGGTACGCTGGTCCTTGATTGGCGTGGCGCTTATTTTTTTAACCTTGTTTCTTTTTATCCCGCTGATTTCGGTGTTTTATGAAGCGTTCAAGAAAGGCAGCGATGTCTATTTTGCTGCGATCACCGATCCTGATGCGGTTTCCGCCATCAAATTGACGCTTACGGTGGCGGCGATTGCGGTGCCTTTGAATCTGGTATTCGGCGTTGCTGCGGCATGGGCCATTGCCAAGTTTGAATTTCGCGGCAAGAATCTGTTGATCACCTTGATCGATTTGCCTTTCTCGGTATCCCCGGTGGTTTCCGGGCTGATCTATGTGCTTGTCTTTGGCTTGCAAGGATGGTTTGGTCCATGGCTGGCGGAGCACGATATGAAAATTATTTTTGCTGTACCCGGGATTGTGCTGGCAACAGTTTTCGTGACCGTGCCATTCATCGCACGCGAGTTGATTCCGCTGATGCAGGCGCAAGGCACCGAGGAAGAAGAAGCCGCCGTGGTGCTGGGCGCGAGCGGTTGGCAGACCTTCTATAAGGTAACGCTGCCCAATATCAAATGGGGTCTGCTGTACGGCGCTATCCTGTGTAATGCACGGGCCATGGGCGAGTTTGGCGCGGTATCGGTGGTATCCGGTCATATTCGCGGCAGCACCAATACCATGCCGCTGCATGTCGAAATTCTCTATAACGAATACAACTTCGCAGCCGCCTTTGCCGTGGCTTCACTGCTGGCATTGCTGGCATTGGTGACGCTCGTATTAAAAACATTGATCGAATTACGCAATCAACAACATCAAAAATCAAGAGGTCACGAATGAGTATTGAAGTCCTTAATCTGTCCAAACAATTTGGCACCTTCACTGCGCTGCATGATGTGAACTTGCAAGTGCACTCCGGTGAGTTGCTGGCGTTGTTAGGTCCTTCAGGTTCCGGGAAAACCACGTTATTGCGTGTGATCGCCGGGCTTGAAACAGCCGATAGCGGTCAGGTGTTATTCCATGGTGAAGATGCTACCGATCAACATGTACGCGAACGTCAAGTCGGTTTTGTATTCCAGCATTATGCGTTATTTCGCAATATGACCATTTTCGAGAATGTGGCTTTTGGTTTGCGCGTACGTCCCAAGAAATTCCGTCCTTCCAATACGGAAATCCGCGATCGCGTCATGAAGTTATTGCATCTGGTACAACTGGATTGGCTGGCGGATCGTTATCCGCATCAGCTTTCCGGCGGTCAGCGCCAGCGTATTGCATTGGCGCGAGCATTGGCGGTGGAGCCGAAAGTATTATTGCTGGATGAGCCTTTCGGTGCGTTGGATGCCAAGGTGCGTAAGGAATTGCGTTCCTGGTTGCGCAGATTGCACGATGACATGCACATCACCAGTGTATTTGTGACGCATGATCAGGAAGAAGCGCTTGAAGTTGCCGACCGGGTGGTGGTTATGAATGAAGGTAAGATCGAACAAATCGGCACACCGGATGAGGTGTATGAGCAACCCGCCAGCCCGTTCGTGTATGAGTTTCTTGGTAATGTGAATTTGTTTCATAGTCGCCTGCACCGTGGTCGCGCCTGGATTGGCGATATCGAAGTGGATGCGCCGGAGCATGCTGAAGCCGAAGAACTGGCGGCAGTTGCCTACGTGCGCCCGCATGAAATTGAAGTTGAGCGGACGCAAAATGGTGAAGCGGCGCTGGCCGCACGTGTCGTTCACGTTCTTTCCGTCGGCCCGATCGTGCGACTGGAATTGGTGCGTAACAATGATGACGATAAAACACCAATCCAGGTTGAAATGAGTAAGGAGCGTTTTCGTGAATTACAACTGGTAAGGGGCGACGAAGTTTTTATTAAACCACGTCGCCTGGATCTGTTTCCGAGTCATAAAAATAGAATAGCTGATGCAGCTCAAGCGCGCTGAAATATTTTGTATGACTACCTTCAAGAGAAATCAATGAGGTTCGTTTCGATGCTTTGAGCATTCTGCAAATTTTGATGCCGCTTGATGAGCCAATTGCGCTTTGGTAGCGCACGCTTAAACTATGGAGTAACTATGCCTATACAACAATTAGTACCTTTACAGCAATTAGTCGATTATTTTAACGATCGTTTTGAGCACGAACATCATTCCAATTTCCGTCCGTTTATTTTGGACAAAGGTTTGGTGAGTGGTATTTTTGGCCCTATTCGGGTGAGCAGTGCTTTTTTGCCTGTGCGGCAGGCTGACAATAGTGAAGCGCTTATCGGTCATATTGCGCAATTATCCGTTACACCTTATGACAATAGCGTGCATAGCGTACAGTCCACGGAAATAGGCAATTTGATCACAGATGTTGCTACGCAACCTGCTAATTTCCAATCCATTATTAGCCTGGATCGCCTATGCAGAACGGTTCACATGTTGAATTATCTCAGTCATGTGCATAACGGTGGCATCGTTTTCCTGGATGTTGATCCAAGACATATACTTAGTGTTCAACAAGAGCATGGTGCCTATTTTGAGAAAATTATTTTCAAATGCGGACTGGCAACCAAGAATGTAGTCATTTCAACGACAATTAATAGTTCTTATGCTTTAAATCACACCCAGTTGTTGGATGGCTTATACAATTATCGTCGTCGTGGCTATCAAATCGCGCTTAATGTCGGCTCGTTATACGCAGCAACCGGGCTTTGGGATTTGATTGTCAAAATGTCAGCGAATTATTTGCGTATTAATGCACCCAATATTGAAGTCGGTCAGCATTCGGACGCTATTTGGTCAGCGGATTTAAAGAAATTGATGGAACTACAAAGTTTGGCCAACGGACAAACGATATTGCAGCGAATTGAACAAAAAGAACAGGCGAATATTGCGGTTTCTGAGGGATTTGATCTGGTACAAGGTAATTATTACGAAAAACTGATTACAGAAGCTGTTTGAGAAGTTATTGAAAACATAAAACAAATAGAATTCGTTAGTGCTGATCAGGCCCTTGCGACAGCAATTCCGCAACCCCATTGGAAAGTATAAACACACGATCTGCGGCATTGATAACCGCGGGTTGGTGTGAGACAGCGATAATCGTCAGGTTTTGTGATAATTTCTGTAGTGTTTCGCAGATGGTTTGTTCGCTTTCCGGATCCAGTGCGCTGGTGGGTTCATCCAGGATTAGAAACGATGGATTGTGCGCTAGTGCGCGTGCGATGGCGATACGTTGGCGTTGTCCGCCGGAAAGCAGTCCACCGCGCTCACCTACAGCAGTTTGCAGTCCTTCCGGTAAGGCACTGACAAAATCCCAGGCACCGGCCTGGCGTAGCGCCCGTTCAGCATCGGCAGCGGTCAATGTGGGTTCTCCGACCAGAATGTTATTCATCACCGTATCATGCAACAGGATAGTGTCTTGCGAGACATAGCCAATCATGTGGCGCCACTGGCGCAGATTGATGTCGTGCAAAGATATGCCGTCGATGCGGACTTCACCGGATTGTGGTTCGGTTAATCCGCAGAGTAAATCCAGCAAAGTACTTTTGCCGACACCGGAGGGTCCCATGACTGCGGTGAATGAGTTAATCGGTATTTCGATAGTTAGATCCTTGAAAATGGTTTTCTGACCATAATCGAATTTGACATGCTGCAAGGTAATGCCTTTTTGCAGCGTGGGTTGCAGTGTTCCGGTTGTACTTTCAGCTTCCGCGCGTGCATCTTCGGCAGCCTTGCGTAAAGCCCAATAAGCGCTTTCTTGTACGGCAAGCTGTTGGTATCTGCGTTGCGTTTTATTCAGTAATCCCAGGATACGGGTCAATAAAAAAACCATCAGCATGACTTCCGGCAAGGATAACTCCCATATTACCAGCGCGAGATACAGACCGCTGGCGGTCAAGGCGGCAAGAATGGGTTCCTGGAGAGCGATTAAAGCTTCTCTGTTCATGACTTCCCGACGTGTGGCTTTTTCCAGTTGCTGTGTTTGTTCATGCAGAATGGCATCGGCAACGTTATCGCGTGCCATGGCTTTGAGTGATTTCACGGAACTGAGCACATCGGATAAGTATGTCAATAAATTGCGTAGCAAGTGGGTTTGTTTGGTGCCTGCACGACGCGTGGCATTGACTAAGCGATTCAATGCAATCAGTAAGAATAAACCGATGATCAATGAAGCTAGTGTGGCTTCCCATGAAATAAATAATGCCACGATGGCATATACCAGCACTTGAACGGAGAGGGCCAACACATTAACGCTGTGTTCAAAACCGTTGGCCGCGCGATAGGCTTCCGTCGCAACCGAGTTAGCCAGCGACCCAACAGGTTGACGTAAATAATATTGCCACCGGCTGGCCAACAAAGCCTCAATGAGATCTAGGCGTAAAGCGGTAGCCACATGGGCAACGGTATAACCTACCTGGCGATTGGCTATTAGCAGCACCAGCCCCTTGAAAAACATGCCACCAACGATAATGAACAAGATGGTATCCAAAGTGGGTTCAATGCCCATATTTTGCAGCATTTTTTCCATGAATTTACCGATACCTGAATCACTCGATTCGCTGGAATCGCCCATAGCGATCGATAACAAAGGCAGTAACGCGGTTAAACTCAGCCCTTCAGCGATGCCGGCGATGAGCAATGCAACCAGAACAAATGCACTGCGTCGGGGGAAAACCATGATGTACGTAAATAAAGTACGCATAAGCGGGTTAGAAAGATCGATCAGTCATCAGTAAGTTGTTGATGAAAATAAATTCAAGTGCATAGTGCAGGTTGCCTGGATTAGTTAGGCAATCGTTACGGCTTCAGATAGGTAAATATCCTGGATAGCGTTCAGCAGCTTGACACCTTCCGCAAAAGGTTTCTGGAATGCCTTGCGTCCGGAAATGAGCCCCATGCCGCCTGCACGCTTGTTAATGACCGCAGTTCGAACTGCCTGGTGCAAATCATCACTGCCTGATTCGCCACCCGAATTAATCATGCCGATTCGTCCCATATAACAATTGGCGACCTGGTAACGCACCAGATCGATCGGGTGATCGGTCGTCAATTCGCTATACACTTTGGGATGCGTCTTGCCGAATTTAATGGCGTTATAACCGCCATTATTGGTTGCCATTTTTTGTTTGACAATATCAGCACCGATCGTTGCTGCCAGATGATTCGCCTGGCCGGTCAGATCAGCACTTACATGGTAATCCTGATCAGCGGTTTTGAATGCGGCATTACGTGTATAAGCCCATAATATGGTAACCATACCCAGATTATGCGCATGCTCGAATGCTTGTGAAACTTCCTGAATTTGACGACGCGATTCTTCAGCGCCGAAAAAAACTGTTGCACCGACTGCGCAGGCACCCATATCAAAAGCCTGGTTGACGCTGGCAAAAAGCGTTTGGTCGAATTTATTGGGGTAGGTTAATAATTCATTATGATTAATTTTAAGAATCATGGGAATCTTATGTGCATAGCGCCGCGCTACGATGGCCAGCACGCCAAGCGTGGAAGCGACGCCATTGCAACCCCCTGCAATCGCGAGTTCAACAATATGCTGAGGATCAAAAAACATCGGGTTAGGCGCAAATGATGCGCCTGCAGAATGCTCAACGCCTTGATCTACCGGCAGCAGTGATAAATAACCCGTGCCTGCCAAACGTCCATGGTTATACAGCATCTGAAGATTGCGCAATACACTGGGTTTGCGATCGCTCCAGGCCATCACGCGATCGACAAAATCAGTCCCCGGTAATTGCAAGCTACTCTTGGGTATCGTGTTGCATACATGATTGAGCAGAAAGTCACTTTCATTTCCCAGAATAGTCGTAATGTTCATCATTTTTATCCTTTTTAGGATGGTTGTAGCATTGCGCTGAATCTCCGTCAGCGTTAATCAGTATTGCTTGTTTGTTTGTGTAGATATGCCGGAATTATCTGATTTTTTATTGCATGATTCATTATGCATTCGCAATGTCACATAAAACCCCGTCAATCAATTGTTTGACCTGTTGCGCGCGATTAGCCAATCGCGCATCGTGGGTTACGATGATCAGGCTGGCATTGACTTTATGATTCAGCTCCAGCATTAAATCGAACACTGCTTCTGCAGTATGGCGATCAAGATTCCCCGTCGGCTCATCAGCCAGAATGCACGCGGGTTGTGTTACCAATGCACGTGCAACAGCGGCGCGCTGGCGCTCGCCACCGGATAATTCACCGGGCGTATGCGTCAGACGGTGACTCAAGCCCACTTGTTTCAAAATATCGGCTGCACGATCATATGCCTCCCGATTCGGCAGGCGGCGGATTAGCAGCGGCATAGCGACATTTTCCAGCGCACTGAATTCCGGCAGCAAATGGTGAAATTGATAGATGAAGCCCAGGGAGCCATTGCGTAACCGGCATCGCTCTTCTTCATTGATATGCGCAATATCCTGCCCGAGAATCTTGATATCCCCGCTGGTGGGTGCATCTAACCCGCCAAGTACGTGCAGCAACGTGCTTTTGCCTGAACCGGATGCGCCGACGATGGCCAGCATTTCACCCTTAGTCAGCGTCAGATTAACCCCCTTTAATACCGGAACTGACAGATCGCCCTGGGAAAACTGCTTGAACAGATTGCGACAGGAAATAACCATATCATTCATAGCGCAGTGCCTCTGCCGGATTCACCTTGGATGCACGGTAACTGGGATAAATAGTCGCCAATAACGTTAGAATAAATGAAGTGATGGCAACTGTTGTGATATCCGTCATTTGCGGATCGGTTGGAATCTTGCTGATGTAATAAACCTCACGCGACAGGAATTGCACGTTGAGCAGCCATTCAATAAATGCAACTACTTCACCGACGTTGTAAGCTAACAACATACCGCCGGCAACACCCAGAATAGTGCCAAAGACACCAATAAACGTGCCCTGCACAATGAATATCTTCATGATACTGCGCGGGCTGGCGCCGAGGGTGCGTAAAATCGCAATATCCGCTTGTTTGTCGGTCACCGCCATCACCAATGTGGATACAATGTTGAATGCTGCGACTGCGATAATCAATGCCAGAATCAATGACAACATGCGTTTCTCGATCTGGATGGCACGAAAATAATTGGCATGCTGTTTAGTCCAGTCACTGATATAACTGTCGATTGTCAGCAGTGCGGGTAATTCTTGCACCACTGTGGGAGCTTGAAATAAATCCTTTAGCTTCAAGCGTACACCGGACACATCATCATTTTCCATGCGATACAGCTTTTGCGCATCGAACATATGAATCAGGACTAACCCGGAGTCGTATTCAAAATGACCCACTTCAAAGATGCCCACTACGGTAAATTGTTTCAGACGCGGTAAAATGCCCGCGGGGGTGACTTGTCCTTGCGGTGAGATCAACACAATCTTGTCACCGACGAAAGTTCCCATGGTGCGGGCCAATTCCATGCCGATGACGATACCGAATTCGCCCGGCACCAGATGATCCAGTTCGCCACTCACCATCATTTTTGCAAAATCAGCCACCTTGTTTTCCATCGTTGGCAAAATGCCACGTACAATGACGCCTTGTACGACCTGATTATGTGACAACATCCCTTGCGCATTCACATAAGGCGCAGCAGCTTCTACGGCGGAATGCTTGCTTGCTTCATCCGCAATTTGCTGCCAGTGGCTCATATTGCCATGCATGCTGCCGATCTGGACATGCGAAGCGACGCCCAGAATGCGGGTGCGCACTTCTTTTTGAAAACCATTCATGACTGACATGACGGTAATCAGCGCGGTCATTCCCAGTGTAATGCCCAGCAGGGAGATTAATGAGATAAACGAGATGAAATGGTTACGTTTTTTGGCGCGCGTATAGCGCAAACCAATGAAAAGTTCATAAGGGGACACGAATTTATACACCCATAATAAATTTATCCCGAAGTTTGCCATAATTAGACGAGGCTTAACAAATAAACAATGGCCAGGAAAATGTAAAAGTAAAATTTCTGCAAAAAACCATTATGCATTTCGTCGGCTGTTTTGGCAGGTTGTGACATGTCAAGCCTATGTAAGCTGCTCTTTAGCAGAATGAGATTATAACCCTCTCGAGCCATGACAGATGGCGCATTTCTTGTCGGTTATAGAAGATTTCGGTATGCCTGAATGGCTCGTTGCCGTGCTTTGAGTTTTTGATGATGCACCAAATCGCTTTTGCGACTCATGGAGGTGACCAAACTCATTATCGATCAAAGTGTCGGTCATGGTGCACGCCATGATCGCGTACTCTATCCGATATATCAATGTCTCGCAGATTATCTCTATGATCAATCACACGATCTGTTACATCGTTGTTTTGTAGATGATCTCTATGGTTATCTGGTCTGTCTTGTGCATCCGGCCTTTCTAATTTTTCGGGCTGATTTATAGTTTGGTAATCAGAGGAATTTTGCTCACGACTGTCTTGTAATTTTTGTTCGTGGTGGCCTTGTAATTTTTGCTCACGACTGTTTTGTAATTTTTCCGTATCCTCACGCCAGGAAGCGCCTGAATCATCCAATTTCTTCTCATCTTTAAATGAAGATGGATTTTCTGAACGGGAACCACTGGTATGGTCAATCTCTTTTTTTAAACTGTCTTTGTTGCCATCGCGCTGGCCTTGGCTGCTTTCATTGCCTTTAGCGGGTTTAGTTTCCCGTTCATTATCTAGATGATTATTTTTAGTACCTCTGCCACTGCCATCGATCTGGCTTCTATCGTTCCTTTCTTGCTTGCCATCACTATGACCGTCGCGCTGAGTTTGGCTGCTTTCATTGCCTTTGGCAGGTTTAATTTCCGGTTCATTTTCCAGATTTTTTTTATTACCTCTGCCATCAGTTTGGCTTCTATCATTCCTTTCTTGCAGTTGAACAGGGGATTCATGCTTTAACTCAATGCGTTCAGCAATAACACGTTGATCCGTACCCAATCGGCCACTGATTTGAATTCGTTGATCCAGCCTGAAATCACTTCTTGTATTACCTGCTGGTATTTGTGCAGATTCAAATGCAATGGCTTGGTTATTAATATTTAATCCCTTGTCGTCTAGCGCATGAATATATCCTTCGATTACGAGATGCTCTACATTTCCAATGCTTTGACGAGTAGGTTCAATTTGAATATGTTGTGCCTTCAGATGAGCGCCATCCCAGTGACCCGCAATCCGTACTTCCATACCTTGAGTGATACCAGGCAGTAATTGAACATCATGATCGATACGAGTTCCATTCACTTCAAAACCTTTCGCATCAATCTGAGTAACATAGCCGTTTATTCCAGCTTCTGTTAACTGTGGCGTAGTCGATTCAATACGTGATGCAACGATTACGCCGCTGGAGAGCCTGTGCCCGCTAACTTGTACCCAATCGCCGGTTTTTAAATTTGAGAAATTACCGTGATCTTTTAATTGGCCAACTTGTACGGTCTGACCCAATACATATAATTCCCGGGTTTCAGGATTAAGGTGACTAATCGGTCCGACTGCAGCATGAATGACCGCAATGTGGCTGGCTGTAAGCTCATGACTTGTTGTTGCGCCAAGCGAACGTACGGCAATTACCTGACCAACAGCCAAATCACGCACCGTAGATAACCGGCCATCGATCGAGACAGGTGTGTCGACGTCGTAATGAATTTCAATACCATTGGCGCAAATACTCGCAAATCCAGTGATAATCCCAATAATTCCTGTACCACCTACGCCACCATCGCTTGCTACGCTTCCAGTTCCGCCATCGTGAATACCTGTGCCACCAATGCCGGATTGAGCTATAGGTGAACCCGTGCCGCCTATTCCAGAATGAGCAAAGTTTGCAGGATTAATTTGTGAAGCATTTGTCTCGCAATTGTTTTTTGCTAATGCACTCACCGAACATATGAGCAACAAAGTAACAATGCGCAATAGGTAAATACTGATATGGTATGCCGCTGCCAATGAAATTTTTATCATCCAGAAGTTCTAGAAGTGTTTTTTATTCACTAATATTATTATGCACATTATCTTTCTTTTCAGTAGATATCTCTGATTCAGCAGGTTCACTAAAATAATAAATACCAAATGTCATACGGTGATGCGGGCCACTTTTCAGAGTATCGCTTTTTTCCAGCTCTATTGCCTCTTTGTTGATAGCAAGTAGAGATTCCATTCCAAGGAATTCAGATTTCTCAGCAAGTATTTTAACTGAATCCGCACTTAATGCGTCATAATAAACGCTACGTTCCAAAAATGGTTGATTTTCTTGTAACAAATTGCTGGTAGCCGCTGCTGCGTGATCATGCAGGTTATGACCAAAATAATATACCTTTTCATCAAAACCATGCACGGGGACAAAAGCAGCTATATTGAGACAAACGCGGTTTTTATCATCAAAGCGAGCTACACCGAGTCTTAACCACTCATCCAATACGACTCGCGAACGAATGTCACAGCTTACACTGGCAACCAGTCCTTCAAAAGAAATCTCCCCTCCCTCTTTAATAAACCTAGGCAATGGCTTGGGTTGACTATTTTCATCCAAATAACGCACATCACTGGTCCAAAGACTTACAAGCCGCGCACCCATTGAAACAGCCTGCGGGATAATTTCGGTATTCGAATGATCGCAATGACGTAATCGTTTGATATCTTTACGATGAATACCTGTAAGTAAGCTTAAATGACTATCAGTAGAAGGCTTTCCGCCAATCCTGAATTCTTTTTCCGCCACTTCTACAAAGATATCCTTAAGCAAGTCACACAAATAATTATAAGTAATTCCTTTTGCCAGCATCAGCTTAATAAATGGCCGCAATACCCGGCGCAACGCAGAAACAAGTGCTGGTGAAAGTATCGAAATAGAAGGCAAAACACAGTGCATATCTAAAATAAGACTATCAGATTATTAAATTAAAATTGGAAATAGCAACATCGTAATAATAGCATGGTGTGGGAAATTATTACACATATTGTTGACATGTGAAAATTTCCCACGTAACATACTTTTGTATGAAAAATCATATAACAGCATGTTACGCAAGCACAATAAGCATCTCATAATTATATCGGATATACATACAACAGGAATAATGCAGTCGGACATTTGCAATCTGAGTGTTGTATGAATGATACAAACAGATATGGGCGTCAAAGACACTTTGCCGAGACCGCTGCTGAGTTTACAAGCGGCGGCCGAAATGGCCGATGATTGTGAATCCAATCGCATCGGAAAGTTACTCGGAAGAATGATCATGTGCAAGGTGGCTGGCCGGTGACATGAAACAAGCAAAACTCAGTTATACCGTAGCAATGATGCAACTAAGTAGTACAAATCGAAAATTATTATTAATTAATACAAGAAAAAATTTAGCGTTGATACGTCTTAATTTATCAGGAAAACTCATTATTCCGACAATAGCTTAATTGAGTGAGTACAAGTTAGAAATCATTAGTGTTAATCAAGGAGGGCATTGAATGTTTGATACAAATTTTATTAAAAAGATTGTGGGCTTGACGGTTTATTCCTCAGCGATCTTAACTTTATCTGTTAGCAACGCTTCTGCTGGTGACAACGAAGTCAAATTTGAACTGACAGATAACCCAGGACGTTGGTTCGATACCGGAACAGCCGTTGCGGGTAATCGTTCTATTGCGATTGCCTCACCGGGTGTGCGCGTCAAGTTTTCCGGCAATTCCAATACGGTGCATACGAGAACCAGTTTGATCTATCCAACCGGGGCCGCCAACATGCCCTTTAATACCGAACCCCGGAAAGGTGGCGATGATGTAACGCTGACAACACCCGGTTTATATGTTTTCACCTGCAGTATCCATCCTTATATGTTTGGTGCAGTGATTGTCGATGATCCAAAAACAAGTGGCCTGGATCTCGGATCCTCGATCAGTTTAATCAATGGCATTACTGTTCCAACAAGTAGCGATCTGGCAACACGTTTGTTACGAACTTTCTTTATTGCAACCAATCCTGCTAACTGGCAAAACTATGCAAGTAATAGCCCTTGGCATGTTACCTATCCCAATGTTGATGTACGTATAGATATCGGTGTCGTTAATCTACCAGCCGTGCTAAATGCACGCTATGGAAATGACATAACACTGGAAGCTCTCAAAAAACCAACAACACCTGCTGTCGGCGAAGTATGGGTAGCCACTCAGTTTGAGACCACATCAGGAAAATCAAAACCGGGAACGATATCAGCAGTAGATGGTTCCACATGGCAAGTGAAACGTAAAGTGGCTTTACCATCAATTAACATGAACAACGCACACAATATGTGGACAGACAAAAATCAAACCGTCATTTATGCGACACAATGGTTTGACAAGAAACTGACTGTTTATAATCGTGAAACGGGGGCACTCATCCGCAATGTGTCTGTAGGTGAAGCACCCGCGCATGTGATGACTTTGACCGATAGCGATCGACTTCACATCACCAATAACGGCGATACACGGACAGATTCCGTCATGGAGCTGGCTCCACTTGCAACCAATGTACTGCGCCGGATAGATATTGGACGAGGCAATGCTCATGCGCATTGGATGAGTCATGACGCCAAGACCATGGTAACGCCAAACGTCCTTTCAGACGACAGTACGCAATATAATTTCAAGACTAATACGATTGAAGCCATTTTGCCGGTAAGTGGCCCATTTAGTCATCCGATAGCTACAGGCATGATGCCGGATGCCAGCAAATATTACGTTGCCAGTCTACTGGATAGCACAATCGCGGTTATCGATATGGATACACATCATGTCATCAAACATATCAACCTGATCGAACATTACAATCCAGTATCAGGCGTCATTTCCGGACCTGTAGGCGCACTACCGATTCAAACGCCTGTTTCCCCCAATGGGAAAAATATGGTTACAGCCAATACGCTCACAGGTACGATTACCGTTGTTGACACGAGACCGGGTTTAGCAACCACCGATGAGGTAGTTGCGATGCTGCCATGTGATCCCGGTTGCCACGGTGTGCAATATGGCGCAAAAAAAGGGGGGGGCTACTATGCGTATGTTGCCAGCAAATTCTCTAACCGATTGTTAGTGGTCGATCCTGATCCAAACGGTGACGGAAATCCATCCGATGCCAAGATTGTAGGTAAGGTGGGACTCTTTTCTGCCGGTACAACACTCAAGGATGCCACGATAACCGGCAATCCAGGCATGGGGGGACAAGGCATTCTACCGATTCCGTTGGTTTATAACGGCTGGGTCCAGAATCTACCTGCTGAATGGAGCAATCAATTGACATCGGCGCAACGTAATCCGATTAATTAATTCAATTGATAAAAGATGGATATAAACGGTGTTCGGCAGGGCTTCATAATTTATAGCACTGTTTTACCTCGATTTAATTATAGTTATCAGGAAAAGACAATGAGATTTGATACTGGTCTTGGCTTAACTTCAGTGGATCATCTGACGAGTCTTGTTACTGGTAGCCATCAGAATGGTGCAAGACTCATCGTAGACTTTTGGCCTGATGCATTCGTCACGCTAGAGAATGTGCAACCTGATCAAATTAGCTGGAATGATGTGAGTGTTCTGAGTTAGCACTGAATAAGAAAGGGGGCGTTAATCGCTCCCTTCTAGTTTTTAGAAGAGCTACCATTATTTTCTAACGCGCATAGATAAAGGAATTAAAAATGAACATTTCACCCATTAGCCAAGAGCGCATATTGAATGCCAAAGTAGCTTATACCTCGCGCAATCTAAAACCGGAATCGGTAGCGGCTTTGTTGCAGGAAGACGATATTATTCCTAATGCCGGGGATATGCTACTGGCGAAAGTGACAAAGACAGGCTACCCTGCTGGATTAGAGTTAACACATGGCCGATGTTCCGCTTTGTTTACTGGGGACGAAATTATCGTGTGCTACGGCCACCACTATACGCCGAATCAGTTTGAAGCTCAGGTCCCCAAAGATTTGGGATCATGCAATCTGGTGACAGCGGGAGGTATCGCAGCACGTACGAATCGCCCGCATGCAAATGTAAAAATGCCTGCCAGTATTCAACCTATCGGCTTGTTAGCGGATAGCAATGGAAAGCGAATCAATTTAAAAGATACGGCCTTACCTAAACTGATGAGTCTATTTCCTCACCCTTATACAGTCTCTGTGGTTGGCACGACAGTGACTGCCGATCAAACCACTACAGCGGCAACCATGATTCGTGGCCTGACCAACGCAGGATATACAGTAGGCGTCGCCAAGGTGACGGGCACTGGCTCAGCGAAGGATGCTGAGTTGATGACAGAGGCTGGCGCTAAATTAACCTTGGATTTTACTCATGCAGGTTTTCCATCGACATACCTCGCTACACCGGAACAGATTGATCATATTATAGAAGTACTGGTTACCCATTTGAGTGTGGTCAGAGTGGATGCGATTGTCATTCAGATAGCTGATGGTTTGTTACAGAGCGAAACAGCCGCTTTACTAAATTCGCGGGTGTTTGCAAAAATTGTGGATAGCGTGATTCTTGCAGCAGATGATGTTGCGGATGCAGCATCAGGGGTCGAATACCTAAAACGTAAAAAACTACCGGTAACAGCAATCAGCGGTCGCTTGACGACTTCTCCCCTGGCGATCATTGAAGCGGTAGATGCCGCTGGATTGCCTGTTTTAGATCAAACAGCGCTGAGTTCTCAGACCATCGTCGATGTATTGCAGATCCCTCCTGTGCAAATGCCATCCATACAGAATATGCTGGCAAGTTGGGAGCAGCATACAATGACATCCCGTGAATATCACCATTTATAAAACGACACCTATTCCTTCCATATCTTGCGCTCTACCACTGCACTCTGTTGCACACCTACTGCCAATGGGTTGACTCAAGTCCCATTGGCAAAGTTTAATGACTACCAAAGATAAAAATCATCCAATCAATTCTGAGAAAAATATCTATCTGTACAATCAACATTTTCCTGTTGACAAACATTTGTTTGAATCCAAAATATACAACTATCCGTTTTAATCATTTTCATCACATTATATAAAGGTGTTCTTTGGAAGACATGCCGCTGCACATCATGCTGATTGCATTGGTGTTTTTATTGATTCTGTCAGGCTTCTTTTCCTTATCTGAAACCAGCATGATGGCGATTAACCGCTATCGCTTGCGGCATCTGGCCAAGCAAGGCCACCGTGGTGCCCGGTTAACCGTAAAGTTGCTCGATAACACGGATCGATTACTGGGTGTCATTTTACTGGGTAACAATCTACTGAACACGGCTTCTGCAACATTGGTCGCTGTCATTATTGCTACTTTTTTTGCCCATGATGAGTTTGCATTGTTCATGGGAACAATAGCCATTACCTTTGCTATTCTGGTGTTTAGTGAAATTACCCCAAAAGTCATCGCAGCCGCCTACCCGGAACGTATTGCTTTAGCAGCCAGCTATGTGCTGACACCTTTATTAATCATTTGTTACCCCATCGTATGGTTCGTTAATTTGTTTGTCAGTGGATTACTGATTCTATTTCGATTGAAACCCAAGAAAGGCGAGCTTGAACAAAAAATAAGCACGGAAGAACTTAAGACGCTGGTATTGGAAGGTGGTCATTTCATACAGCATAAACATCAAAGCATGCTGTTGAACTTATTTGATCTTGAAACCATTACAGTCGATGACGTCATCGTGCCGCGTAACCAGATCGAAGCGATTGATTTGGATGCGGATGATGATGTGATCCACGCACAGTTATTGACTTGTCACCACACGCGCTTACCCATTTATCGTGAACGCATGGACAACATTGTCGGTATTGTTCATGTACGCAAGGTGTTGAATCAGATGCAAAATGGCAAGATAACAGCAGAAGCCCTGGAGAAAGTGATGCGGAAACCTTATTTCATCCCCTCGGGCACGCCATTATTTTCTCAACTGCAGCTATTTCAAGAAAATCAGAAAAGAGTTGGTCTGGTGGTTGATGAATATGGTGAATGGATGGGCTTGGTTACGCTGGAGGATATTTTAGAAGAAATTATTGGAGAGTTTACGACACATGCCCCCACACAAACCAACGCCTTTCTGCAACAGGAAGATGGCAGTATTGTTGTCGAAGGAAGCACTTTGTTACGTGAATTAAATCGCAAGCTCGATTTCCAGTTTCCCCTGGATGGCCCTAAAACCTTGAATGGTCTGATAGTGGAACATTTTCAGGATATTCCGGAAGCAGGTATCGGGCTTAATATCGCCGGCTATCCGATGGAAATTATTCAAACTAAGAATCGGGTGGTAAAAACCGTCAAAATTTTTCCCGCTTTGGCAGACACAGAAACAAAAAATCCTGAGTAATCCAAGATTTTCAATTTGTCGTGCTATGCACAAGTAATACCAAGGCAATCCAAGTTGGACGAGCGCTATAAAAGCAGTTATCCTGTCGACCGGTAAATGCTATTGACAGTCTTGTTCATCAACGCGCCCATAGCTCAGCTGGATAGAGTACCGCCCTCCGAAGGCGGGGGTCGCACGTTCGAATCGTGTTGGGCGCGCCAAACAAGCGGATTCTTTTAATAACCGTTTTTGATTTTCTCAGGGTCATTTTCTCGCTTGAATGCTCATCAAGTTATACGCTGTAGGAGCATAAGATTCCCAGTTTGCACGTCATATCGATTCCAATTCACTGCGGCATATCCTATCATTCACGCTATCAGGCCGTTGAAAAACTATCTGTGTTGCCGCTACTATGTTAAAAACAGGCTCAAAATGCTCATTTATCACGCATAAACTGCGCTTTTTCGCCTGTTTTTGCCTGGATCGGCTGCCTCGAAAACGTTTTTCAACGGCCTGCTATACCCGAACAGGTCGGAGAATATTTGAATGTTTACCGGAATCATACAAGCGGTCGGTGAAATAAAGCAGGCTCATCCCATAAAAGAACATGATGATCATGGGTTGTCCTTAAGCATTTTCCCCGGAAAATTGGATCTGAGCGATGTGCTGATCGGTGACAGTATCGCGGTGAACGGTGTTTGTCTGACGGTTACAGCGTTGACGGATGGTCTGTTTACAGTGGATGTTTCGCAGGAAACATTGAATTGCACACAAGGATTGGATCAAGCCGGTATGCGTGTCAATCTGGAGAAAGCCATGCGTTTGTCGGATCGACTGGGTGGACACTTGGTGAGCGGACACGTGGATGCGATCGGGACCGTGGTTAAATTCGAGCCTATCGGAGAAAGTTTTGTCTTGATCATTCAAGCACCAGAGTCAATATTGCGCTATCTTACCCATAAAGGTTCCATCACAGTCAATGGCGTCAGCTTGACGGTCAATCAGATTGCGGGGGATGAGTTTGCTATTAATCTGATTCCGCATACTTTGGTGATGACCACTTTGAATGAGCTTGCGCCAGGAATACGCGTCAATCTGGAAACGGATATGTTGGCGCGTTATGTGGCAAGATTATTAAACATTTAAGGATGTCTCTAAAAATCCAAATTTCGTTACAATGCTTCGTTACTCGCAAAAATGCTTCCTCACATATTAACTATATGCTGCGTCACCATTTTTGCTCGTGCCTTGCTTTGTTTAGAACTTTAAATTTTTAGAGGCATCCTTCAAAATGTAAAAATTAAGCAGGGTTAAACAATCATGAAAATCAGTGCCATCCAAGACATTATTGCCGATCTTAAGCACGGCGAGATGGTGATTCTGGTCGATGAAGAGGATCGCGAGAATGAAGGGGATTTGGTTCTCGCAGCCGATTTTGTCACGGCGGAAGCCATCAACTTTATGGCTACCCATGGCCGTGGATTAATTTGTCTGACTTTGACCGAAGAAAGATGCCATCAACTGGATTTACCTTTAATGGTATCCGCCAATCGTGCGCCCTTGGGGACCAATTTCACACTGTCCATTGAAGCAGCCAGTGGCGTCACCACGGGTATTTCCGCGGCCGATCGCGCACGTACCATTCAAGTTGCCGTTAAAGCGGATGCCAAACCGCAAGACATTGTACAGCCCGGTCATATTTTTCCACTGATGGCGCAAAAAGGCGGCGTATTGGTGCGCGCCGGGCATACCGAAGCCGGTTGTGATTTAGCCAGAATGGCCGGTTTGACGGCAGCCTCGGTGATTTGTGAAATTCTGAAAGAAGATGGCAGTATGGCGCGGTTGCCTGATTTAATCGAATTTGCAAACAAACACCAGCTCAAAATTGGTGCAATCGCCGATCTGATTCAATACCGCAGTCAAACTGAGAGTCTGGTAACGCGCGTCACTGAGCGCACGATTCAAACATTGCATGGTGAATTTTTGCTCATCGCCTACCATGATGAAATAGCTAATACCACTCACCTGGCTTTGGTGAAAGGCGAAATCAACCCAGCAACAGAAACATTGGTGCGTGTCCATGAACCATTATCAGTCATTGATTTGTTGGATATGCAGGATAATACGCATTCCTGGAGCATCCATGATGCGATAAAAATGATCGCAGAAGCGGGGCAGGGGGTTATCGTTCTACTCCATCGTAAAGAAAGCTCTGCCAAATTGATTGAGCGCATTCAACTCAAGGAGCCGTATTTTCCTAACCCTGTCAAAACGGATTTACGTAATCATGGCATTGGTGCCCAAATCCTGAAAGACCTTAGCGTAGGAAAAATGCGACTAATGGCAACACCGCGAAAAATGCCCAGTGTGGCAGGTTTCGGCCTGGAAGTAACCAGTTACGTGGAAATGCACGAGCAATAAACTTTAAATTTTGATTGATCAAAAATGATCACTGGTCAATCAATAAATAAACTTACAGGAGTTAGATATGCCGTACTATGACAATGTTCTTGAATTTGAAACCAATCTGGATGGCGCTGATCTGCGCATCGGCATTGCTATGAGTCGTTTTAATATTGATATCGGGGAAGGATTGCTCAGCGCTTGTATCGCGGAACTCAAGAAAAACGGTGTGCAGGATTCCAATATACTGTTGGTAACCGTCCCGGGTGCCCTGGAAATTCCATTGGCACTAAAAAGAATGGCGGTATCCGATCAATTTGATGCGCTGATTGCATTAGGTGCGGTGATTCGCGGTGATACTTATCACTTTGAAATTGTCGCCAATGAATCTGCGCACGGTTTGATGCTGACACAGATGGAAGTGGAAATTCCCGTCGCCAATGGCATATTAACCACGGATAACGATGATCAGGCAATCGCCCGCATGAGTCAGAAAGGCATGGAATCCGCTCAGGCTGCATTGGAAATGGCCAATTTGCAAATAAAAATCGATGAAATCGCCTTATGATGAATGCATTACCAGAAACTACCGCAAATAGAAAAATAGACAAACACAAAAGCCGCCGCCGGATTGCACGCGAGTTTGTATTGCAAGGCGTCTATCAGTGGAAAATGGCTGGCGGTACAGCGGATTTTATTGAGCAACAATTGCGCGAATCCGATGAATTTAAACATGTGGATGAAAAACACTTTTCCCATCTACTGCGTGGAATATTGCAGGATGTTGCAGGGCTGGATAAGCACATTCAACCCTGTTTGGATCGTCCTTTGCATGAATTAAGTCCGGTAGAGTTTGCAATTTTATTATTAAGCACTTTTGAGTTGATCCACCACCCTGAGATCCCTTATCGCGCAATTATCAATGAAGCGATAGAATTGGCCAAAACTTACGGTGGTAGCGATGGCCATAAATATGTGAATGGCGTGCTGGATAAATTAGCCATTCAGCTGCGTGCGGTTGAGATAGAGGCGCAGAGATTGGCCAAAAACCAGGCATCGTGTTAAAACGACGTGTGTTCAGAATTCGATATTATCCATCGCTATTTTAAACGCCCCGCATCGGGCGCAGTACTGGGAATCGGCGATGATGCCGCGCTCATTGCCGCATTCACTGAAACAGAATTGGCCATCTCAACCGACACTTTGGTATGTGGCAAACATTTCTTCGCGGATGTAGATCCTTACACACTTGGACATAAATCCCTCGCGGTTAATCTCTCCGATATGGCCGCAATGGGTGCAAAACCCCGTTGGGTGCTGCTGGCTTTGACGCTGCCGGAAGAACTGGTAAAACAGAATACAACATGGCTCAACGAATTCAGTCAGGGTTTCTTTGTGCTGGCTGATGCCCATCATGTGGGACTGATCGGCGGAGACACAACGGCCGGGCCGTTGAATATCGGTGTGCAAATTGTGGGTGAAATTGCGAAAGGTAAGGCACTGCGCCGTAGTGGCGCTCAAGTGGGCGATGATATTTGGGTTTCCGGTCAATTAGGTGATGCGGCCTTGGCGCTTAATCATGAACTGCAGCGAATAACCCTGGAATCTCATGAGATCGCGCAATGTTTGCCTGCCTTATTGACACCGGCAGCCAGAGTTGAATTGGGACAACGCTTGATCGACCTGGCGCATAGCGCGATTGATATATCCGATGGATTAATGGCGGATCTAGAGCATATCCTGGAGAGTTCGGAAAAAGCAGCCTGCATCCATATAACTCATATACCAAGCTCACCCATATTAAAAAAATATTTGCCCCAATCGCTGGCAATCAAATGCTTACTGGCTGGCGGAGATGATTATGAACTATGTTTCACAGCACCTCAGGCAAATCGCGGAAAAATTGAAGCGCTTGCTGCTGAACTGGCTATTCCACTCACTCGTATCGGTGAAATTTTTGCAGGCAAGGGATTGATTGTAAAAGATGCGCAAGGAAATACTATGACATTGGAGACCCAAGGATATGACCACTTCAGTGCCTGAAGCTAATGCTGGTAATCGATCCGCGCAGCTTCAACCCGATCTGGATTTAATTTACAGTCATCCAGCCTATTTCATCGCATTTTCCGGTGGCATCGGATTGAGTCCTATTGCGCCGGGCACGATGGGAACATTGGCGGCATTTCCTTTATTCTGGCTATTGAATCACTACCTGAGTCCGGTTTATTTTCTATTGTTGATTGACGTCATGTTTATTGTCGGCATCTGGGCGTGCGGTCTCAGTGGTCAAGCGCTGGGTGCGCCGGACCATGGCGGCATGGTTTGGGATGAAACCGTGGCATTTCTTTTGGTGTTGTACTTTACACCGCTAGATTGGGCATGGCAGCTCGCCGCATTTATTTTGTTTCGCCTGTTTGATATTGCCAAACCCCAGCCCATCCGATACTACGACAGCAATCTGAAAGGCGGGTTTGGCGTCATGTTTGATGATATCTTGGCAGCATTCTTTACGTTATTTTGTTTAGCCGGATGGAAAGCTTGGGTGTTATCCGAAGGGTATTTTTAGGAACATTTCACTTACAACAACGATTCAATCTTCCCTTGCTGCCACAGTATAATTTGGATAATTTTCTGTACTCATTTTATCGTCATGTAGCGCCATTTCTTATACACTATTCCCCGCAGAATTTCCGACGCATTAAAAACATTTGCATTAACTAAAAAGAGGGATTCATGATTTTCTGGCGCGTAAAATCACTAGACGCCATCCTGGCTACAGCAGAAAAGAAAGGCCTTCACCGATCCTTAGAAGCATGGCAATTAACGCTTTTGGGCATCGGCGCGATCATTGGGACAGGTATTTTTGTGTTGACAGCTGAAGCTGCACAGAAGGCTGGCCCCGGGATGATGCTTTCTTTCGTCATCGCTAGTTTTGTTTGTATCGTGGCAGCGCTTTGTTATTCTGAGCTCTCTTCAATGGTACCCGTCTCCGGATCTGCTTACACATACTCCTATGCAGTACTGGGTGAACTCGTGGCCTGGCTGGTAGGATGGGCGCTGATGCTCGAGTACTCCGTGGCTGCGAGCGCCGTAGCTGTCGGTTGGTCGGGCTATTTCGTCGGTCTGCTCCAGAATTCATTAGGCATCGAAATACCTTTTGCGCTCGCGAATGGTCCTTTTGCCGGCGGTGTCATTAATTTGCCAGCGATTTTCATTTGCATATTAGTAGTCGGATTACTGGTCATTGGTACACGGGAAAGTGCCACATTCAATGCTGTGCTTGTTGCAATCAAGATTGCTGTCCTGACACTTTTTATTGCGCTTACGGTGCCTATCGCGGACATAGAAAATTTTAAACCTTTTTTGCCTTTAGGCGAAGCGGGGGTAATCGCGGCAGCATCTTCCATTTTCTTTGCCTATGTTGGATTCGACGCAGTCTCGACCGCCGCTGAGGAAACCAAGAATCCACAGCGCAATGTACCTATCGGCCTCATCAGTTCGCTCGGAGTTTGTACAGTATTCTATCTCCTGATTTCGTTGGGAGCGATTGGATCAATCGGCGCACAACCATTGTTCGATTCAGCCGGTAAGGGTTTGGCGCCAGGTTCTCTGGCTTTAGCCGAGCAATGTCAATCGCTTGCCACTATCGGACAGCAGCCATTGGTTTGCTCACGTGAAGCGCTGGCACTGGTTCTGCGCGAGATCGGATGGGAAAAAATCGGTACTTTGCTCGGCTTTACTGCTTTCCTGGCGCTACCTTCGGTAGTGCTTATGATGTTGTTCGGGCAGACTCGTATTTTTTTTGTTATGTCACGCGATGGCCTGTTGCCGGAAGTGCTAAGCCGCGTTCATCCACGCTTCAAAACACCGCATATTGTCACTTATGTCACTGGCTTCGGTGTGACTGTTGCCGCTGCCTTCTTACCTGTTGGCAAGCTGGCAGACATTTCCAATTCCGGCACGCTGTTCGCTTTCATGGTTGTGGCAATTGCAGTGATGATACTGCGCATCAGGGACAAAAGTCGTGTGCGGCCTTTCAGGGCGCCCATAATCTGGCTGGTAGGGCCACTTGCCGTGGTCGGCTGTATAACGCTTTTTTTATTTCTACCAGCGGATGCTAAGCTGGTATTCCCGATCTGGTCCGGAATCGGATTGATTTTCTATTTCTGTTACGGCTACCGAAAAAGCCATGTCGCCAAGGGCATTGATACCTCCGTCGGCGGTGAAGATATCATCAGTCAGATTCGTCCTCTTGCGGATTGTAATCATCATGACAATGCATCCTCAAAAAATAAGGATTAATTATCTTTTGAGTCATGTATTCTGCATTAAAAACATGATGCTGCGATAGCTTAGTTACGCGACAAAATTAACACACTGATACTCAGCGTTTATTAGTTTATCCAATACGTTGCTATTTTTTGTAGCGATGCTTGAGGTATTCAATCACGGGAGGGGTTATCGATAAAATAATGATTGCCAAAATGACGAGCTTGAAATTTGCTTGTACAAATGGAAGTTGTCCAAAATAAAACCCAGCATAAATAAATATCCCAACCCACAGTATCGCGCCGACGATATTATAAATTATAAAGGTGCGATAGGGCATCGTTCCAATGCCAGCGACGAATGGGGCGAATGTACGAATAATGGGAATGAAACGAGCGATGATGATTGTTTTAGCACCATATTTGAGATAAAAAGCATGCGTTTTATCGAGATATTCACGCTTGAAGAAGCGAGATTCCTGCGAGGTAAAAACTTTTGGACCGGTCTTTTTGCCGATCCAATAATTCACACTATCCCCCAAAATACCTGCAATGCAGAGTCCGACAAACAAGACATGTGGATTAAGCTGCGAATTTTCCAAGGATGCGAGGGAGCCTGCGGCGAACAATAGTGAATCTCCCGGCAACAGAGGCAGCACGACAAGCCCGGTTTCACAAAATACGATCAGGAACAGAATTCCATAAACCCATAACCCGTATTCTGAGGCGAGTTCCTGCAGATGTCTGTCAATATGGAGAATAAAATCAATAATAAACATAAGTATTATAAAAGACGGTTCTATACATTGAATTTTCTCTCATTTAAGAATTAAGGAAACACATAAAGCGATTTTAAGCAAATATCTCGTTAGATTTGTAATTTGCAAACATAGTGAGGTAATAATAGCTTAACCAGTTAACGGAGATACAGCATATAAATTAAAGCTTTTCCCCTGATTTTACAGAATGATTATATGTAAATTCGCTAACAACAACGACTTATTTTTCCATTGCCACCGTATCTCGCTTCCTGGCGCTCGCGGAAAAACTCCACGTGAGACATGATGGGCTGATCGGGATGGGCATTTCTCATGTGATCGACATATGTGCTGTATTCCGGCACGCCAACCATCAATCGCATGCTGTGTGAAATGTGGCGTAGGGTCTGGGTAATTTTGTTGATCATCGTTCTTTTCTCCAATATTTATTTCTCAGTGGTTGCATAAGCGGGTGATAGCTCAAAAGGCGCTTCTTTGGCAGTCGAGTGGTTGATGACACGCGCTTGCAATACGGTCCTAATTCCAAAGAAAAGCATGCTGATCAAAACCAGCATGAATATGCTTGCCAATGATGCATTCACGTAATCATTAAAAATAACCTGTTGCATTTGTTCTATCGACTTGGCGGGCGCCAAAACAACGCCATCCACGATCGCATTCTTGTATTGATCGGCGTGTGCCAGGAAACCAATGCGCGGATTGGTATCAAAAATCTTTTGCCAGGCGGCAGTAAGCGTGCAGATGCTAACCCACATCAGTGGAATGATCGTGATCCAAGCAAAGCGATCCAGCTTCATCTTAAACAGCACACAGGTCGCAAGAATGAGCGCAATCCCCGCCAGCATCTGGTTCGCAATACCAAACAACGGCCATAGCGTATTGATACCACCCAATGGATCGATCACGCCCTGATAAAGAAAATATCCCCAGCCAGCCACGCAAATACCGGTGGCAATCAGGCTGGCAATCAGCGAATCCGTGCGTTTCATGGCTGGCACAAACGTGCCCAATAAATCCTGCAGCATGAAGCGTCCCGCGCGGGTTCCGGCATCGACCGCAGTCAGAATGAAGAGCGCTTCAAACAGAATCGCAAAGTGATACCAGAAAGCCATCATTGCGGTACCGCCGACAACCTCGGATAAAATCTGCGCCATGCCGACTGCCAGCGTCGGAGCACCGCCAGTGCGAGAAATGATGCTATGTTCACCGACATTCTGCGCGGTCTGGGTAATCATCTCGGGCGTGACATAAAATCCCCACTGGGTAATGGTCTGCGCAGCCGATTCCGCCGTGGTACCGATAATTGCCGCCGGACTGTTCATCGCAAAGTAGATGCCTGGTTCCAACGTTGCCGCAGCGACCAAGGCCATAATGGCAACGAACGATTCCATCAGCATCGCGCCATAGCCAATAAAACGCGCATCGGTTTCCGTCTGAATCATTTTAGGTGTGGTACCGGAAGCGATCAATGAATGAAAACCGGAAATCGCGCCGCAAGCAATGGTAATAAACAGAAAAGGAAACAGGCCACCCGACCAAACCGGGCCGGAACCGTCGATAAACTGCGTCAGCGCCGGCATTTTCAGTTGCGGCGAAATAAAGATAACACCAATGGCCAGACCAACAATGGTACCGATCTTGAGAAAGGTAGACAAATAATCGCGTGGCGCCAGCAGCAACCAAACCGGCAACACCGCAGCGATAAAACCATACGTGATAAGCGCCCAGGTCAATTGCTCGCCGGTCAGGGTAAAAATAGCGGCTAACACCGGATCTTCCTGCACATATTGTCCGGCGACAATCGATAGCATCAGTAACACAAAACCAATCAGCGAAACTTCACCAATCGCGCACGGGCGAAAATAACGTGCATAAATCCCCATGAATAATGCGATGGGAATGGTAGCAGCCACCGTAAAGGTTCCCCAAGGCGACTCGGCTAGCGCTTTAACAACGATCAGCGACAATACCGCTAGTAAAATCAGCATAATAAAGAACGTACCGAACATTGCGATCATACCGGGTAATTGCCCGAGTTCCGATTTGATCAAGTCACCCAGTGAGCGGCCATCGCGTCGCGTCGATATGAACAGCACGATGAAATCCTGTACCGCACCCGCAAACACAACCCCGGCTAACAACCATAACATCCCGGGCAAGTAGCCCATCTGCGCCGCCAAAATTGGTCCCACCAACGGCCCCGCACCGGCAATCGCCGCGAAATGGTGGCCAAATAAAACATATTTATTGGTCGGCACATGATCCAATCCATCATTGTGCTTATACGCCGGTGTCATGCGCGTGGCATCCAATTTTAGTACCCGATTCGCAATGAACAGACTGTAAAAACGGAAAGCGATGATATACACGCAGACTGCAGCAATAACGATCCAGATCGCGCCGATGGATTCACCGCGATTTAGGGCGATGACGGCAAAAGCGGAAGCGCCGGTAAAAGAAAATAATAGCCAGCCAAGTTTCGAAACTAAATTATTCATTTATTTTCCAGTAGAAGTGGGGAGGTAAACAAAAGCAAATTGTAGTGAATTATCCGTGCCGTTGATTTGTCTTGCTATGCAATTAAAAAATAACAAACCAAGGTAATTACCGCAGCCCCGATAAAATTCAGCACCAATCCTTCTCGCGCCATATTGGCAATGGATACGTGTCCACTGCCAAAAACGATCGCATTCGGCGCGGTTGCAACCGGCAGCATAAAAGCACAACTGGCGCTCATCGCTGCCGGTACCATCAACAAGCTGGGGTCGAGACCCGCTGCAAGTGCAGCCGGTGCCAGGATTGGCATTAATAAAATGGTGGTGGCCGTATTGCTGGTGGTTTCGGTGAGAAAAGTGACGATCAGTGCAATGATTGCAATAATAACAAGCGGATGTAAGCTGGCAAGAATGGCCAGTCGATCGCCAATAAAGCTGGAAAGTCCTGATTCAACAAAAGCTTGTGCGATAGCGATACCCGCCGCAAAGAGAATAAGAATGCCCCAAGGTACTTTTTCGGCTGATTTCCAGTCCAGTAGCTTACCCCCATGCCCATTTGGAACCAGAAACATAATCACGACGGCGATCAGCGCCACAATGGCGTCATTAGCGCCTTTGAGATCAAACCATGTGCTCCAGCCGCCGAAAGGCTCAAGACGTGTTATCCAGGCTAAAGCAGTGAAACCAAACACGATGAGCACACGGCGCTCTTCCGGTCGCCAATCACCGGTTGGGGGAATCGTTAATTCTCCTTTGTAATCTAGTTTGCGCGTAAGCCACAACCCAGCCAGTGGAACAAGGAGCAATACGACCGGCAGTCCCCAGCTCATCCATTGCGTAAAGCTGATTGCCGTGCCGGTAAATTTTTCGTACTGTTGCATGAATACCAGATTCGGTGGCGATCCGATGGGTGTACCCAAGCCACCGATACTAGCGCCGTAAGCAATGGATAATAACAGTGGTACGGCTAATTTTTTATCGGGGCTTTGCGCGATCACAGCCAGCGCAATCGGCAGCATCATTAGTGTCGTCGCGGTATTCGATATCCACATGCTCAATGCCGCAGTTGCAATCATGAAACCCAGCACAATGCGACGACTGCTGGCTCCACCGACGAAATTGATCATTCCCAGTGCAATACGGTGATGCGCCCCGGAGCGCTCCATTGCCGCAGAAATCATAAATCCGCCGAGCATCAGTAGAATCAGTTCGCTCCCATAAGCAGTCGATACTTTTTCCTGCGGCAAAACACCCATGAGTGGAAAAATTGCTAAAGGAATGATGGCGGTGGCAGGGATAGGGATTGGTTCAAATATCCACCAGACAACACACAAAACGGCCACGGCACCCGTCCAACAAGCCTGTGCTTCCCAACCGGATTGGTTCATGCTGAAAGCCACGGCGATAGCCAGCAACGGACCAGCGATTAATGCCCACTGACGATTAGGAGTGATGGTCATAGGATCATGGTGTTAAAGAGATTGAAAGCAATCACAACAGTTCGTGGATTGCTATGTAAGCCGCATCTTGCCGGAGCGGATTCATCGCGTCAATAATGGCTTGTGGCGAGTAGGTGTACTTACTAAAGCAAGCTACTTCACTCATTTGTACTCTGGCTACCGTGTCGCAGCAGTCTATGATAAAAAGCCAACCGCTTGGGATGGATTTTCCCTGCTTGCGCGGCCAGTATCACCGCACAGCCGGGTTCGCTGGTATGACGGCAATTACTGAACTTGCATTGTCCGATGTATGAGTGAAATTCGATAAAACCGTACGCCAGATTCTCATCTTTAATATGATTCAATCCAAATTCCTGGAATCCGGGCGAATCGATGATATCGCTATCAGCATCGACGTGATAAAGCTGTGAGTGCGTAGTGGTGTGGGTGCCGGAATCCAATGCTACCGAGATTTCTGCGGTGGCCCGTTTGGCTTGCGGAATCAGTGCATTGAGCAGGGTTGATTTACCCATCCCCGATTGACCGGCCAATACGCTGAGATGGCCTGTTAAATAGGGTCGAAGCGCTGAAACATTTTTTAGGGCGCTGAGTTGTAATACCGGATAGCCAAGATCCCTGTAAAGCGACAGTATACTCATTGCCGCTTGAGTCGATGCTGCGAGATCGGCTTTATTCAGCACAATCAGTACTTCAATATTTTCGCTTTCAACAGCGACGAAGCAGCGATTGATCAATTCTTCGCTAAAGCTGGGAACTGCAGCTACGACAATGATGATTTGTGTCACATTGGCGGCTATGATTTTTTCCTTGAAGGCGTCACTGCGGTATAACAGTGATTTGCGCGGCTTTATCGTTTCGATGACACCTTGCCCGGCCGTGGTGAGCTGACACTCAACTTGATCACCGCAAGCCACGCCGCCTTTCTTGCCGCGCATGACGCACGATACGATTTCCCCTGCTTCAGTTTCAACGGAATAATGCCTGCCAAATGCGGCAGTGACTTGCCCGGTTGAATACGCAACTTTATGTTTTGAGTTTTTTTGGCGAGCGCTCAAATCGTAAACAGCTTGTCGATTTTGGCTGCACAGATAAAATCATTCTCGGATAAACCGCCAATTGCATGCGTTGTATAGGTGACAACGCATTGATTGTAGCCTACCAGCATATCCGGATGATGATCTTCCCGATGGGAAACCCATGCCGCCGCATTCACAAACGCCATGGTTTGGTAGTAATTCTTGAAGGCGTAGGTTTTGCTGATTTGTTTGTCCAGCAATTGCCATCCATCAATTTGCTGCAAAAATGTAGAAACTTCCGTGGCAGAAAGCGGCGGTACGCCGCCTTCGCACGGTTTGCATTGCTTGGAAGTTAAGTCGCATACGGTATTGCTCATGATTGTCCCTGACTTTGTAGATGAGCCACGCGGATGGCCGCCGGTGGATGTGAATCGTAAAAGGCCGAGTGTAATGGATCCGGCGTAAGCGTGGCGGCATTGTCCTGATACAGCTTAACCAACGCATGAATCAGATCATCCGCCGATGAATTCTGCGCGGCATAGGCATCGGCTTCAAACTCATGTTTACGCGAATAAATGCTCGATATCGGATGCAGCAAAAAGGTAAACACCGGCATCACCAGAAAAAACAGCGTCAATGCCATCGCGGTTGACGGCACGGTTGCAACCGGCACACCCAATCCTTCATAAAACCAGCTTTGACCCATTGAAT
>WBZX01000568.1_pt1 | contig 32729 bp, 23 predicted proteins | sample 5204211 | NCBI WGS metagenome assembly WBZX01 (sample SAMN12344362, study PRJNA552823) | activated sludge metagenome | biome: Activated sludge suspended growth; feature: Nitrification reactor; material: Wastewater; isolation source: activated sludge from nitrification reactor of wastewater...
AACTATCTGCCATCGATTCCTGGTTATGAGTTGAAAGAGGAACTGGGCCGGGGTGGCATGGGCATCGTCTATCGAGCGTACCATGCAGAACTGAACAGACAAGTTGCGATTAAAACCCTTCGCTCTGGCTCGATGGCAACGGTATCAGAACGAGAACGCTTTCAGCGCGAAGCAGAAGCCATCGCCAAGCTCGATCACCCGAACATCGTTCCCATTCATCGAGTGGGAAGGTGGAAGCAACCAGGTACCGAGGTGGAGATACCCTACTTCGTCATGAAGTACTTCTCTGGAGGCAGTCTCGACAACCTTCGCAATCGGTCACCGCTCGTGTTTGAAACGATTGCGGTGCTGACCGAGACCATGTGCGACGCAGTCCATCACGCACACCAGCGAGGCATCCTCCATCGGGATTTGAAACCATCAAACATCCTGCTCGATGAAACGGGTACACCCCACGTTGCTGATCTCGGGCTGGCCAGCCGATTGGATGAAGACAACCCATCACAGAGTTCCGAAGCAGTGGTGGGTACGCCAGCCTACATGGCACCGGAGCAAGTTACGCAGCCCAAACAGGTAACGACCGCTGCCGATGTCTATGGTCTAGGTGCCATCCTCTACCAGTTGATCACTCGCCAGGCACCGTTTACTGGCGATTCATCGATCAAACTGTTCAACGACATGCTGGAGACACCACCACAACGACCCAGGAAGCTGCGAGCGGATGTCCCCACTGACCTCGAAACGATCTGCATGAAGTGCCTGGAGAAGGAGCCTTCCCGACGTTATGGCAGCGCTCGCGAACTGGCTGACGACCTTCGCCGTTGGCGTATGGGTTACCCCATCCACGCACGAACAATCACGGTCGTTGGCAAGACCATCCGCCTGGCACGCCGACATCCCTTCTTTACCGGTCTACTGTTTCTGACTTGTTTGATTGTAGGCTTTGGCCTCATCTCACTGACGCTCAGCAATCAGGCCCTCACTGAACAGGAGCGACAAACTTCGTTAGCACTGTCCGCAGCCAAGACGCTTAATCAAGATCTGCGCGATGCACTGAATCGAGAGCAGCAACAACTCTATGTTGAACGCATTGGCTCAGCAGGCAGACTGTGGGATTCTAACCAACTTACCCAAGCGTGGAAGCACCTGGATGACTGCCCGCCGGCACTTCGCCACTGGGAATGGCACTATCTAGACCACCTGCGTCGTCTGGGGCCGTTGCGCCTTCCTAGCCATCAGGATGCAGTGAGTTGTTGTCACTTTCTGGATGACGGTCGGTTCATCACTGCTGATAACCGCGATGTCCTTTGCCTCTGGCAGGTGGGCACCAGCAAGCCCCTTGCCACCTGGCGGGATACGAACATCAGGCAGATCAAATCATTCACCAGTCTGGCTGCACCGGCTATTGCAAACTGGTTTGCCACCGCTGATGTCGACAACATCACAGTCTGGGACACGAACCTGCGACAAGTAGTTCAGAAGCTCGAAGGGAAACTCTGGGTCGCTGTCAGTCCAGATGGCAAATGGCTGGCTTCTGCGTTCGATAATCAGGTACGACTCTATGACACCTCCACCTGGAAGATCATCATAACCCTGAAAGGACATCAGCAAACCGTGCTGCATGGTCGGTTCACACCTGACGGCAAACAACTGCTCACCAGTTCCATCGATCGCACCATCAAACGATGGAATGTTACAACAGGTGAACTGGATACAGAATGGAGTCGCCCAGTTCCGGTCAGCTCTTTCGCTATCGCACAGCAAGGCAAGGCGGTGGTGGAGGCATTCAATGGCATGCTGCAACTAGTGGATAGCAATACCGGGCAACTCATGCGTCGAGTGGAAATACCACTGACCATGCGAACCCCCATTGCTGTCCATCCTGATGGCGAACAGATCGCGGTGGCGACATCGCAGTCTGAAATACGTTGCCTGCATCTGAGCCAACCGGGGCGCAGTTACACCCTGCGGGGACATTCGCTACCTATCTTCGGTCTAGCCTTCTCGCCTGATGGTGGACAATTGATCTCAGTCGGGGCTGATCCCGCAGTTCACTATTGGAACCTGAAGCATACCGGGTGTGGTGATGTGCGCTTTTCTCTCGACGGAGACTACCAACGTATTCTGACCTCGCCTGGTAAGTACCTTGCCGTGGCACAAGTACAGACTTCAACGACACCTCATCGCTTGCGAATGCTCGACTTTGAAACAGCCAATCAACTATTCGAGATACCAGCCAGCATGCCTGCTGAGTTCAGTCATGATGGCAAGACCATCCTGTCCAGCATGTCAGAAGGCTTGATCCTAGCCGATGTCACTTCCAGAAAAACAGTCAGAAAATGGAGACTGAACGACACGCAACCCCGGGTGGTTGTTAACAATGGAACGACGAATCAGTATGCAGTGGGCACACTTGAAGGCATGGTACTCCTCATCGATCCGCAGAAGGATGGTGTGGTACACCAATGGAATCCGGGACTAGGCCCCATCCTGAGCCTGGCTTACAGCAACACCGGCGATCAGCTTGCTATCAATGGAGCGCTCTTCACTGCACTCTGGAACCTGAAAACCCAGGAAGAGACCATTCGTCTGAAGATGCGACACAATACCATCAAAGTGCAAATCGATCCACAGCAGCGCTGGCTCTTCACTCTCGATAATGATCGCACTGTCCGCCGTCACGACATCAAGACCGGGCAGATGATCGATGTTGTGGCCAGTTCCGCTTCCCGCATCAGTGATTTTGCCATTCACCCCACTGCTCCACGGCTCGCTACTCGTTCCATAGATGGCGCGATCAAGATCTGGCATCTTGATTTCGGTCAGGAGCTCCTCAAGCTCCAGGGCGAGGAGTACCCGTTTGGCACTATCAGTTGGGATGCCGATGGCAGCACTCTCTACAGCACAGATCGCTCGCTACGAACATGGTCCAGCAAGTAACTTCAATCATTTGTCAAAATAATCTTCAGCAACTTGGCCGATACGGCACTCCCTGCGGATGAACCTGGTAGACGCTGCTTGTCATCACATCAGCAAGCAGTGATACGACACCTTTATCCTGACAGCCTACTCATTCCCCAGGGAGCTTCCCATGTTACGTCGATGGTTTTCCAGGAAGAATACACCAGCCACCTCAACTGCAACCAAGTGGCCCCGGCGGTCCAAGTTCAACTTCCAATTGGAAGCACTCGAAGACCGAACTGTTCCCGCAGTCACTGCTTCATTCATTCCAGCAAGCGGGCTGCTCTCTGTGTTTGGTGACAGCCTGAATAACAACATCACAATCAGCCGCGATGCTGCAGGTAAGATCCTCGTCAATGGCGGTGCTGTCAATGTCATCGGTGGCACTCCCACGGTTGCCAACGTCAGCCAGATGCAGGTCTTCGGTCAAGCTGGGAATGATACCATCACCCTGAACGAAGCGAACGGCGCCCTTCCTCGTGCCCTGCTCTTCGGCGGTGCTGGGAACGATGTGCTCACCGGTGGCTCGGCCGCCGATCAACTCTTCGGTCAGGCAGGGAACGACACGTTGCTCGGCAAGGGTGGTGCTGACTTCCTCTTCGGTGGCGCTGATAACGACACCCTCACCGGCGGCGATGCAGACGACCAGGTCTTTGGCGAAGCAGGCAATGATCGCATGATCTGGAACCCCGGCGATGATACTGATCTCAACGAAGGTGGCTCTGGTGTTGATACGGTTGAAGTCAACGGTGGTAACGGCACTGAGCAGTTCACCACAACGGCCAATGGTACACGCGTTCGCTTTGATCGTCTGGATCCTGCTCCCTTCTCCATCGATATCGGCACCAGCGAAAACTTGGTTGTCAATATGAATGGCGGCGATGATAGATTCTCCGCCACCGGCAACCTTGCTGCACTCATCAAGCTCACCGTCGATGGTGGCACTGGCAACGACACCATCCTCGGTAGCAATGGCAATGATCTGCTCTTGGGTGGTGATGGCGATGACTTTATTGATGGTCAGCAAGGCAATGATGTTGCCCTCATGGGTGCAGGTAACGATGTCTTCCAGTGGGATCCAGGTGATGGCAGCGACATCGTCGAAGGACAGGACGGCACCGACACCATGCTCTTCAACGGTAGTGCAGGCAATGAAGTCTTCGTCACCAGCGCCAATGGTGGCCGCGTACTCTTCACCCGCAACCTCGGCAACATCGTGATGGACCTGAATGATGTTGAAGGTATCGATCTCAACATGCTGGGCGGAACTGACAGCCTGACAGTGAATGACTTGTCAGGAACTGATCTCAATCAACTGGATGTTGATCAAAGTGGTACCATCGGCGGAACCACCGGTGATGCAGCAGCGGATGTCGTTATTATCAACGGAACAAACGGCAACGATATCATTGATGTCTTCGGCAGCGGCAGCTCGGTTGTGGTGCTGGGTCTGCAAGCACGGGTGAACATCACCAACTCCGAAGGCGCCAATGACAGCCTCACCATCAATGCCCTCGGTGGCAACGATGGTGTGACAGCTACCACCATGCCCGCAGGTGTTATCAAGCTGACGCTGGATGGTGGTGCAGGCAACGATACACTGCTCGGCAGCCAGGGTGCTGATGTCTTCTTCGGTGGCGATGGTGATGACTTCATCTTTGGCGATAATGGCAACGATGCCGCCTTCATGGGTGCAGGCAACGATGTCTTCCAGTGGGACCCAGGTGATGGCAACGACACCATCGAAGGCCAGGATGGCATCGACAAGATGCTCTTCTTTGGTAGCAACATCAGCGAGAACATCAATATCGTGGCCAATGGTGGTCGAGTCCTCTTCCTTCGTGATGTCGCCAGTGTCACCATGGATATGGATGACCTGGAGAACATCGAATTCCGGGCACTCGGTGGTGCTGACAACATCATGGTTGGCGATCTGAGCGGAACCGATCTGATTAATGTCGAACTTGACCTACGTGGCCCCAATGGTGGTGGTGATGATTCGGCAGATAGCGTCACTGTGAATGGCACCCAGGGGGCAGATGTCTTCGGTGCTGCTGGTGATAGCGGTGGCATCAATGTCTTTGGCCTGCATACCCAGGTCAACATCTTCCATCAGGAACAGGCCAACGACCGCCTGATTCTGAATGGTCAGGGTGGTGACGATGTCATCAACTCCACTTCACTGGAAGCGGACGGAATCCAGCTTACCATGAATGGTGGATTGGGGAATGACCTGCTGGTCGGCAGCGAAGGGAATGACCTCATCAACGGTGGTGATGGCAACGATACCGCCCTTATGGGTGCTGGCGACGACACATTCGTCTGGAATCCAGGCGACGACAACGACACCCTCGAAGGCCAGGATGGCTTCGACCGGATGGTCTTCAATGGTGCAAACATCGCTGAGAATATCAACATCTTCGCCAATGGCGGTCGGGTTCTCTTCACTCGCGATGTTGCCAACGTTGTGATGGACCTCAATGATGTTGAAGGCATCGACTTCAATGCTCTCGGCGGAGCTGACACCATCACGGTGAATGACCTGTCTGGTACCGATGTCACCGAAGTGAACCTGAACCTCGGTGCAGGCGATGAGAAGGGTGATACCGTTATCGTCAATGGCACCAGCGGCGATGATGTCATGCAGGCCTTCGGCGATGCTGGTGGCGTTGCACTCCTCGGCCTTGCTGCTCAGATCAATATCAGCGGGCATCAATCATTCAACGACCGGCTCGTCCTTAATGCCCTGGCTGGCGATGATGTGATCGAAGCATCAGGTCTTCTTGCCAGTGGCATGCTGCTCACAGGCAACGGTGGCAGCGGTGATGATGTACTCATCGGCGGCGAAGGTGCTGACATCCTCACTGGTGGCGATGGTGACGATGTCCTCCTCGGTGGTCCAGGCGTTGATATTCTTGATGGTGGATTAGGCGATAACATCATCATCCAGTAACACCAACCTACGAACAATGCCTGCTTGTGCAGCGATGCTGCTTAACAAGCAGGCATTGTTTGTTTACTAGCCAGACATGCTCGTATAGGTTGTCTCATCACAACTTCCCACCTCTCAACTACTTACGAACGATTAATCGATATCTGCCTTTTCGGTACTCACTTTGCATTGAGGTATTCTTTCAGCGTTTGATGGACATCTGCGGTGAGGGGTCAGGGATGCATCGTCTCGTAGCGTGTTGGCTATTGCTCGTTCTTGGTTGTTGTTGTTGTCTGAATACGATATCGGCAGATGAACCACCTTCACCAGTCAAAACCATCACCATCAAACAATGGGAAGAACTCGAAACTGCAGCGAAGCAAGGTAAGCAGAAGGGCGATACCGCCTGGATGATGATCTCGACGGCTCTGGTGATGTTCATGATCCCAGGGCTTGCTTTGTTTTATGGTGGTATGGTTCGGCGCAAGAACGTGCTCGGCACCATGATGCACAGCATGGTCCCTCTCGCAATTGTTGGAGTTTACTGGGTGGTCTGCGGGTATAGCTTAGCCTTCGGACATTCCAAAGGTGGCCTCATCGGTTGGAGCAGCGATCTTTTCTGTCTGCAAGGCATCGCTCCTGATGCTACCCTTCCCGGTACCAACATCCCCGTCTATCTGCATGTGCTCTTTCAGGGCATGTTCGCCATCATCACCCCTGCCCTCATCAGTGGTGCAATGGCAGAACGTATCCGCTTTCTGCCTTACTGCATCTTTACGCTGCTCTGGTCCATCTTCGTCTACACCCCGCTCGCCCACTGGGTGTGGGCGATGGACTGGTATGGCCCCACGGCTGGTAGCTTTGGCCCCGGAGCCAACTTCGTCGGCTGGCTCGGTGCCAAGCCCGGACAAGGTATCGGCGCTCTCGATTTCGCTGGTGGTACCGTCGTTCACATCGCTGCAGGTGTTGCAGGTCTGGCTGCGGTGATGGTACTTCCCGCTCGTCGTGGCTATCCTCAACATCCGATTCAACCTAACAGTATCATCCTGACACTTCTAGGTGCTGGGCTGCTCTGGTTCGGGTGGTTCGGCTTCAATGCAGGTAGTGCGGGTGCTAGTAACAGTAATGCTGTCTCCGCATTCCTCGCTACCCAAGCTGCTGCCGCTGCTGCTGCACTGAGTTGGATGATAGTGGAGTGGATTCATCGCAAGAAACCCACTGCCCTCGGCCTCGCATCAGGCCTTGTTGCAGGGCTTGTAGCTGTTACCCCTGCTTCCGGGTTCATCTATCCATCGGGTGGAATTGTCATCGGCCTGCTCGCCGGTGTCGTCTGCTATGGTGCTGTCTATCTGAAGACCCGGTTGAAGTACGATGATTCACTCGATGCCTTCGGCGTTCACGGCGTTGGTGGTTTCCTCGGTGCAATCCTCACCGGTATCTTCTGGTACAAGATCGTCAGCGAACCCAGCAACGCTGCCGCCAGCGATGGCTTCCTGGCGGGTGGTGGTTTCACGCAAACGCTGGCACAGCTCTATGCTGCAGGTATCGCTGCTGTCTTCTCGTTCGCACTCAGCTTCGTCATGCTCAAAACACTCAAAGCCGTCGCCCGGCTCCATACCAGCCAGGAAGAAGAGAACGAAGGCCTCGATGTCACCCAGCACGGTGAAGTCGGGCTGGAACTGGATGTGGAACTTTCCGAAACCATGGTGCGATCAGTGCCTAAACAGGCCCTGGTGCCACCCAATGGCGTGAAGCGATTCACGCTGCGTCTCGAAGGTGTGCAGCCTGATGATCTGATGCAGCGTTGGTCGAAGCTCTGCCAGGAGTCAGATTCACCAAACCCTGACTTTAAGGCGGTCTATTCCCATGTTACCACCGTCGAAGGCAATCGCTTCCGCTTCAGACATGGCGACCCACAGAAGATGAGTGAACACCTGGAAAAGCTCTTCCAGGATCAACTGCATCAACTAGATATCAAAGCTATTGTGGAAGCAAAGCCAGCTGACATCACTACGCCAACAACAGCTTAACCAAGTGGGATGTGGCAGGGGTCAGCGGCTGCAACGTCAATACACCAAGTGCAGCATAGATATTGCCGCTGCCCCCTGCAAACCACGCGAAGACAACACGACATACAAGAGCTCACCATGAAAATGATCGTTGCCATCATTCGCCCTGAGAAATGGGACGAAGTCCGAGCAGAACTCAGCAAGCACGACATCTATCTGATGACCATCAGCGATGTACGAGGCTGTGGCAAGGAACGGGGACAGACCGAAGTCTACCGAGGCACCGAGTTCGAAGAACAACTGATCCCCAAGCTCAAGCTCGAGATTGCAGTCAACGACAACTTCCTGGAAGATGCTATCGAATCGATCCTTGTCGGTGCCCGTTCAGGCAACACGGGGGCGATTGGCGATGGCAAGATCTTCGTCTTCCCGATGGAAGACTGCGTCCGCATTCGCACAGGCGAACGAGGGAAGACAGCCATCGGGCCATAGTACTCGGTATTACAACCTCAATACGTAAACTTACTGACGTGGTCGTGTACGCGATTGTCTATTCCTTGACCACCACGACCCTCAGCCTTCCTCCACCGTAACTTATCCAGATACAGATAATACACCGGCGTGAAGTAGAGCGTTAGAATCTGCGACACCAATAGCCCACCCACAACCGCTAACCCCAATGGCTGCCTCGATTCTGCACCTGCACCCCAGCCAAGAGCAATGGGCAGCGCTCCGAGCAGTGCCGCCATCGTTGTCATCATGATCGGTCGGAACCGTACGAGCGATGCCTCGTAAATCGCTTCCTGTGGTGTCTTCCCCTGCTTACGCTCGGCTTCCAGGGCAAAATCGATCATCATGATCGCATTCTTCTTCACGATGCCCACCAGCATGATCAAACCGACCATCGAATAGAGATTCAACTCGCTGCCAAAGTACTGCAACGTCAGGAAGGCACCAACACCGGCTGAGGGCAAGCCCGACAGAATCGTAATCGGGTGGATGAAGCTCTCGTACAGCATGCCCATTACCAGGTAGATGACCACCACTGCTGCGATGAGGAGTAGTGCCAGGCCGCGGGCCGAACGCTGAAACTCCTGGGCTGTCCCCTGGAAGCCGGTCGTCATCGTGGCTGGCAGCACCTCACGGGCAGCAGCCTGGGCTTTCGCCAGCGCATCACCCAGCGAGGAGCCTGGCTTGATGTCAAACGAGATCGTCACCGAAGGCAACTGCCCGGAATGGTTCACCGTCAGTGGCCCCACTCCACGATCAATCTCCACCAGCGAATCGATAGGCACCAGCACCCCACCGCCACCACGAACATACAACCGAGATAACGCCGTCGGATCACGCTGATACTCAGGAAGCGCCTCGAGGATCACCCGGTACTCATTATTGGCTGCATAGATCGTCGAGACCTGCCTCGAACCATAGGCATTGGCGAGGGCATCTTCGATCTGTCGTGCAGTCACGCCTAAACTGGTAGCCTTGTCTCGCTGAATACGAACATTGATCTGTGGACTGCGAATGAGCAGATCGCTGGTGACCTCTTCCAATTCCGGAATCTTCTTCAGTTGGGCTTCGAGCTTCGGCACTGCGACAAATAGTTCTGATGCATCAGGCCCTTGAATCGTCATCTGGTATAAGCTCTTGGCTGCCCGGCCGCCAATACGAATGGGAGGAGGATTCTGGAAGTAGACCTTGATCCCCGGTACCGCAGCAGCTTTCTTGCGTAGTTGAGTGAGGATTTGATCGGCAGAGAGCTTACGATCATGCCGAGGCTTGAGGCGAATGAACATACGTCCACCATTGCTCGATACCGTCGGCCCACCAGCGCCCACGCTACTGCTGAGCGCTTCGACATTGTCATCCGCCCGTACAATCTCCGCCACCCGCGCCTGTGCTTCCAGCATACCGAAGAATGAAATATCCTCTGGCCCCTCGGTAGTACAGTAGAGTTGACTCGTATCTTCCGAAGGCAGGAAGCCCTTTGGCAACACCACCAGGTAGTATCCGGTCAGTCCAATAAAGGCAAACGAGAGGAGTAGGACGATGAACCGTATCCGTAACGTCCAGCGTAGTGTCACGGCGTAGGCAGCCAGCATCAAATCAAAGCCTACTTCGGTGATGCGAAACAACAATCCAGGCTTCTTTCCTGATGCACCTCCATGCCCACCCTTCAAGTAGAGAGCGCAAAGCATCGGCGTCAGCGTGACAGAAACCAACCCCGAAACGATGATCGCTACCGAGATCGTCACTGCAAACTCCAGCAGCAGTCGTCCGACGATACCTTTCAGGAACATCACGGGGATGAACACTGCAACGAGCGAAACCGTCATCGACACAATCGTGAACGCTACCTCCGCCGAGCCATCCAGCGAGGCCTGGAGCGGCGTCTTTCCCATATCCAGATGCCGAACGATGTTTTCGAGCATGACGATGGCGTCATCCACTACGAACCCCACTGCCAGCGTGAGTGCCAGGAGTGAAAAGTTATCGAGGGTGTAATTCAACATGTACATCACGCCAAATGTCCCCACGATGGAAACAGGCAGCGCGAGGCTGGGAATCAGTGTGGCGCGAACATTACGCAGGAACAGGAATATCACCAGCACCACCAGCCCAAAGGCAATCAGCAGGGTGATTTGCACATCTTCAATCGATTCCTTGATCGCCTTCGAACGATCCACTTGAATCGCCAGTTGCACTGAAGGTGGAAGCTGTGCCTGCAGCGTCGGCAACAGACTCCGCACCGTGGCTGCTACCTCAACCGTATTCGCTCCGGGCTGCCTTTGTATGCCGAGTACCACCGCCCGCGTCATCTCACCCGGCTTGCCGTCGGCATCTCGTTCACTGAACCACGCTGCGACGCGATCGGTTTCGATACCATCGATGACATTTCCGAGTTCACCGAGCCGAACCGGCTTGCCATTTCGGTAAGCCACAATGACAGGACGAAACATCGCTGCATCGACGAGTTGCCCGGTCGCTTGAATGTTGAATGCCCGCTGGGCACCCTGAAACGTACCTGTAGGCAAATTGACGTTCGCATCCTTGAGGGCGTTCGATACTTCATCAATACCGATGCGTCGGGCAGCCAGCAGGTTGGGGTCCACTTGAACCCGAACTGCCTTCTTCTGCTGCCCATACACCACCACCTGGGCCACCCCTTTTACCAGCGACAACCGTTGGCCAATGTTCGTCTCGCCAAACTCGTTCACATCATAGAGCGGCAACGTCTTCGAGCGCAAGGCCAGGATCAGGATCGGCGAATCAGCCGGGTTCACCTTCCGGAATGCAGGTGGGCTGGGCATATCGGTAGGCAGCGAACGGGAGGCTTTCGAAATAGCTGACTGCACATCAAGTGCAGCTGCATCAATGTTACGATCCAGATCAAACTGCAACGTGATGGAAGTGGTACCCAGGGCACTGGTAGACGACAAGTTATCCAGACCGGCAATGGTGGTGAACTCTTTCTCCAGTGGCGTTGCCACCGCTGCTGCCATCGTCTCCGGGTTCGCCCCCGGCAACGATGCTGTCACCTGAATAGTGGGAAAGTCGACATTGGGAAGATCACTGACAGGGAGCGAAAAGTATCCCAGCAGCCCAGCCATGACCACGCCCACGGTCAGCAGCGTCGTCATTACCGGTCGCAAGATGAACGGACGACTAATGTTCATTTCTTGCTCCCCTCACTGACGGGAGCAGTAACTGTTGCAGCAGGCAGGCTCGCTCCGCCTTTGACTTCAACTTGCGAACCAGGAGCCAGCCGAAGTTGGCCTTCCAACACCACCGTTTCTCCGCCATTCAAACCGCTGGCTACCACCGCTTCCCCACCATACTCGAAGGCTACTTTGACGAGCCGCATCTCCACCGTCTTTTTCGGGGTCACAACATAAACATACTGGCCCTGCTGCCCCGATTGAATGGCAGATGTAGGCACCAGCACACTGTTAGGCCGATCTTTGATTGTCATCACCACATCAATGAACTGGCCAGGCCACAGCCTCAGGTCTTCGTTCTTGAACTCGGCTTTGAGGAGCACCGTGCCCGTTGCAGAATCGACTGCGTTATCAATAAACGCCAGCACACCTTCCACCGGTGGCTCACCATTCCGCAGGTACGCTTGTACTTTGAGAGGCTTCTCTTTGTTGGCACTAGTCACATCTAACAGTTGCTGTTCTGGAATAGTGAAGGCAACATAGATAGGACTAACTTGATTAAGTACGACCAGCGGATTGGAATCATTGGCTGAAACCAGATTGCCGACGGTTACCAGGAGCCCACCGGTTCGTCCGTCAAGAGGGGAGTTGATGACCGTGTAGGTCTCCTGCACCTGGGCAGTGTTGAGCGCCGCTTCATCCGCAGCCACGACAGCCCGGGCACTATCGACTGCAGTGCGGGCCACATCGATCTCTTCCGCTGAGACAGCTCCGCCACTCAAACGCTCCACACGTTCCAGAATGCGTTCAGCACCTTTGAGTACAGCCTTGCTCTTGGCCAGATTCGCTGTCGCCAGTTTCACCGCTGCCTGATACATGCGGGGATCGATAGTGAAGAGCTTCTGCCCTTTCTTGACAAAGTCGCCCTCTCGGAAGTGAACGCCGGTAAGTTGCCCACCGAACTGAGCCCGAACTGAGACAGTCGAGATGGCTTTGACGTTACCAATACCCTTCACCTGGATGGGCACTGTTTTCGTTGTCGCTACCACAACAGTCACTGGCACAATGTTGGGACTGGTGGAAGCCAACTTGGGCTTCTCGCAACCAAGCAGAAAGAGAACCAGAATGAATGGAGACATCAATCTCATGAAGACAAACCTCCGTTGGTCGCCTCAACCAGTTGAGCTTCTGTCAGATTCGCGTGCATGGCTGATAACACTTCGAGTGTCATTCGTTGCTTTTGTTCATTGATTCCAGCTGTTGCTTGTGCACGAACCCGTTTGATGCATTGCCGTACCTTTTGCCAGACCGGCTCGACTTGCTTCGTTGGTCGTATCCATTTCTTGCGACGGTCTTCGCTGTCAGCGTGACGACGTATCCAACCATCGCGTTCCATCCGATCCAGGATGCGTACCAGGGTGGGGGGTTCCAGTCGCATCAATTCGGCCAGTTGTACTTGTGTCAGATCCCCATGAATGGCTAGCCAACTGAGCACCTGCGACTGCCTGAGGGTAATCCCATGCGGGGCCAGTTCTACATTGAGGGCTCGTTCGAAGTCACGAAAGACAACAAACGCCCAGTAGCCAATACTTTTCTCAACATCATGGTTCAGCAAAGTATGCTCCCTATCATTAGCTGGCTAATCATTACATGCTTAATCATAATCATCCAGCTATGAGATTGCGATGAAACTCAATGGCTCTTATCAACATGAAGATTACAGGTGACCCAACCTTTTTCTCAAACTGGGTTTGACAACGCACTGGCGAACATCTATCTTCTATCCAACGACATACAACCTGCGAAACACCATGCTCGTCGCTTCGATTATTATTGACCTCTCCATTCTGGTGAAAGTACTTCTACTTTCCCCGGAGGTGGTGATGGTCTAGGCGATGCGAGAGCACACAAAGCCGAAGACACACAAGCCACCTCAAATCGAGGTGGCTTTTTTCGTTTGCGAGACACTATGCCCGAACCTCTCAACAGTCATGCCATCACTCAGGGTCCCAGCCGGGCCCCTGCTCGAGCTATGCTCAAAGCCATCGGCCTGAACGACGATGACCTGCGTAAGCCCCTCATCGGCATCGCCAACACCTGGACCGAGATCGGACCCTGCAACTACCACCTCCGCGAACTCGCTGAGCATGTGAAAGCAGGCATCCGGGCTGCAGGTGGCACACCCCTCGAGTTCAACACTGTGAGCATCTCCGATGGCATCACCATGGGAGCTGAGGGGATGAAGACCTCGCTCATCAGCCGGGAAGTGATTGCTGACTCCATCGAACTTGTCGCCCGTGGTAACCACCTTGATGGCCTCGTCTGCCTCTCCGGTTGCGATAAGACCAATCCCGGCGTGGTGATGGCCCTGGCCCGACTCAACCTGCCCGGCCTCGTTCTCTACGGCGGCTCCATCGATCCGGGCAAGTACGCTAACCGCGATGTCACCATTCAGGATGTCTTCGAAGCGGTCGGTGCTCAGTCGGCTGGAAAGATCACCCTGCAGCAGCTGAAAGACCTCGAAGACAAGGCTTGCCCTGGTGCAGGCTCCTGCGGTGGCCAGTTCACCGCCAACACCATGGCCACAGTCATGGAGTTTCTCGGCATCTCGCCGATGGGCCTCAACAGCATCACTGCCAATGACCCAGCCAAAGCCCAGGCAGCCAAGCGATGTGGCGAACTGGTGATGGAACTGGTGAAGAAGCAAACCAAGCCGCGTGACATTCTGACCAAGCAAGCACTGGAAAACGCCATCGTCGGCGTCGCGGCCACCGGCGGTTCCACCAATGCCGTGCTGCATCTACTGGCGATTGCTCACGAAGCAGAAGTGAAGCTCGATATCGATGAGTTCCATCATCTCAGTATGAAAACACCCCTGCTGACGGACATGAAGCCAGGGGGACGCTTCGTGGCTGCTGACTTACATCGTGCCGGTGGCATCGCTCTCGTCGCCCAGCGGCTCGTCAATGCGAACATGGTTCACACCAACTGCCTGACTGTCACCGGTCACACCCTCGGTGAGGAAGCTAAAGCAGCGAAAGAAGCCCCCGGGCAGGAAGTGGTGGCAACCATCGAGAATCCCTACAAGCCAACGGGTGGGCTGGTCATCCTGCATGGTAACCTCGCCAGCGAAGGCTGCGTGGTCAAAGTCTCTGCTTCCGGTCAATCGAAACACTCAGGCCCGGCTCGCTGCTTCGATAGCGAAGAAGCAGCCTTCGCTGCGGTGCAGAAGAACCAGATTCAAGCTGGCGATGTTGTCGTCATCCGCTACGAAGGCCCCAAGGGTGGCCCCGGCATGCGCGAAATGCTCGGCGTCACCAGTGCCATCATGGGTGCAGGCCTGGGTGACACGGTCGCCCTCATCACCGATGGTCGCTTCAGCGGAGCTACCCGTGGCTTCATGGCAGGCCACGTTGCCCCCGAAGCCAATGTCGGCGGAGCCATCGGTCTCTTACAAGATGGCGATGTGGTGACACTTGATGTTCCCAACCGCACGCTCAGCGTCAATCTCTCCGATGCAGAACTCGCGAAACGTCGTGAACACTGGAAACCCCGCGACCCCAACTACAAACGAGGCGTGATGGCCAAGTATGCCAACACCGTCACGAGTGCCAGCAAGGGGGCAACGACAACATAGTTGAGAGTTGGGTGTTGGGTGTTGAGAGTTGAGAGAAATGCAAGCAAAAGATCTCTCATTCAACACTTTAACTGATTCATCTTCTCTCTCACTCTCAAACCCTCAACTCTCAACCAAACCAACAACCATCAACCAACAACAAACAACTGAAAGCAAACCATGAAACGCACCGGCGCTCAAATACTATGGGAATGTCTTGTCAAGGAAGGCGTGGACACCGTCTTCGGCTACCCCGGCGGAGCGATCCTCCCTGCTTACGATGCCATGCTGCAGTACCCCATCCACCACGTGCTGGTTCGCCATGAACAGGGCGCTACCCACATGGCTGATGGCTACGCCCGTGCTTCGGGCAAGGTTGGTGTCGCGGTCGCTACTAGCGGACCCGGTGCTACCAACATGGTGACAGGCATCGCTACCGCCATGATGGATAGCAGCCCCATCGTCTGCATCACCGGACAAGTGGGATCGAAAGCCATCGGTACTGATGCCTTCCAGGAAACCGATGTCACCGGTGTGACACTTCCCATCACCAAGCACAACTTCCTCGTCACCCGTCCACAGGATGTAGGCCGAGCCGTTCGCGAAGCCATGTACATCGCCAGGAGCGGTCGACCTGGGCCGGTGCTAGTGGACATCACCAAGGATGCCCAGCACCTCAGTTGCGACTTCGACTACGAACAGTGCAAACCGAACCTGCCTGGCTATCGGCCACGCCTGAAGCCTATGCACGATGCCATGCAGAAGGCTCTCGCCCTCATCAACACTGCCAAGAGGCCTGTGATCCTGGCTGGCCGAGGCATCCTCCTCAGTAACGCTCGCAACGAAGTGCTCGAACTGGCTGAGAAGCGGAACATCCCTCTCGCCATGACGCTGCTCGGCCTGGGTGCCCTGCCCGCCAGCCATCCGCTCAACCTTGGCATGATGGGCATGCACGGCGAAGCGTGGGTGAACGAAGCCATCCAGGAAGCAGACCTGCTTATCGCCCTCGGGATGCGCTTCGATGACCGCGTGACCGGCAGCTTGCACACCTATGCCACCAAGGCGAAGAAGATCCACATCGAGATCGATCCCAGCGAAGTGAACAAGAACGTTCGCGTCGATGTCGGCATCGTTGGCGACCTCAAAGAGATGCTGGGCCAACTCAATCCCCACGTACAGTCAACAGATGATACCTCGTGGATCGAACGCATCCGTTCCAGCAAAGGTCAGGCAGCTGTGCTCGACATCAAGAACCTGCCTGACATTGGCAAGCTCTATGCTGCCCACGTCATCCACGATCTCTGGCGACACACCGAAGGCCGGGCTATCGTCGTGACCGATGTCGGCCAGCATCAGATGTGGGAAGCCCAGTACTACCATCACGAAGAAGAGCGTTCGCTCATCACCTCAGGTGGTCTGGGAACGATGGGCTTCGCCCTCCCCGCTGCTATCGGTGCCAAGTTCTCACGTCCTGACAAGGAAGTCTGGGTCGTCGTCGGCGACGGTGGGTTCCAGATGACCATGGCTGAACTCGCCACCATCATTCAGGAAGACATCAAGATCAACGTAGCCATCATTAACAATGGCTACCTCGGCATGGTGAGGCAGTGGCAGGAGTTCTTCTACGAGCGCCGCTACGCAGCTACCCCAATTATCAGCCCCGACTATGTCAAGCTCGCGGATGCCTATGGCTTACAAGGGCTAAGGGTGACCAAGCGGAGCGAGGTACAAGACGCCGTCTCCACCGCCCGCTGCTCCAAAGGCACCGTCATCATCGACTTCTGCGTGGAACAGGAAGACAGCGTCTTCCCGATGGTCCCCGCCGGTGCCGCTCTCGATGCGATGATCCGAAGACCCGCTGCCAAGACCGACGTCCTCGCCGAAACCGGCGCAGACGCCGACTGGCAGATGAGTCCCGCGAATTAGTTGTACAGTACGCCCTCTGGCCGGTCTCCTGACCGTGCCAGCGGACCGACCGAAGGTCTCCATGCGGTTGCAAATCCAGTAGCACGGTCAGGAGACCGGCTACAGCGCACGAATGATGCTCCAGCGTCTCCTAACCAACAACCAGCAACGAACAACCAACAACTCACACATAACCCATAAGCACACAACCGATACCGAAAGCTATCATGAAACACATCCTCGTCGCATACGTCGAAGACAAACCGGGCGTACTCAATCGCGTCGTTTCCCTCTTTCGCCGTCGTGCCTTCAATATCGATTCCCTCACCGTCGGCCGCACCGAAACCGAAGGTGTCTCCCGCATGACCATCGTGGTCGATACCGATGAGATCGGCATCACCCGCGTGGAAGCCAACCTCTACAAGCTGGTGAATGTGCTACGAGTTGACGACGTCACCATCCGCAAGCCCATCGTTCGTGACCTGGCTCTCGTGAAGGTGACCACCACCGGTGCCAACCGCGCCGAGGTGCTGCTCCTCTGCCAGGCCTACGAAGGCAAACTGGTGGACATCACCGCCAGCAGCGTGGTGATCGAAGTCACCGGCCCACCTGAGAAGATCGAAAGCTTCGTCAGCCTGATGGAACCTTTCGGCATCATCGAATCGGTCCAGACCGGCGTCGTCGCCATGGCGCGCGGAGCCGAAGCTGTCACGGTCAATCCACCCTTCGTGGAAGCTGTCCCCGAGTTCAACGGCCAGCACGCGAGTGACGATGGCTTGATGCTGAGTCATTCTGTGTAAAGAAGTTGATGGTTGTTTGTTGTTGGTTGTTCGTTCAAGCCAGCATCGCACAACCATCTCAAACACTCTTGCCTTAACTAACAACAAACAACAATCAACTCTCTCGATAGGAAGCACACCCATGTCCACGACTATCCTCTACGACAAAGACGCCGACCTTAACCTCATCAAAGCCAAAAAGGTCGCCATCATCGGCTATGGTTCCCAAGGCCATGCCCATGCTCTCAACCTCAAAGACAGTGGTGTGCAGGTGAAGGTTGGCCTGCCCGAAGGCAGCAAAAGCCGCGAGAAGGCCAAGGCTGCTGGGCTCGAAGTGGCCAGCATCGCCGAAGCTGCCAAGTGGGCCGATGTGGTAATGATGTTGATCCCCGATACCCGTCAGCCTGCGGTCTATGCCAAGGAGATCGCTCCACATCTCACCGCCGGCAAGATGCTGATGTTCGCTCACGGCTTCAACATCCGCTATGGCACCATCGTCCCCAGCAAAGATATCGACGTGACCATGATCGCTCCGAAAGGCCCCGGCCACCGGGTGCGCGAAGTCTACCAAGAAGGTGGCGGCGTGCCCTCGCTTCTCGCTATCCATCAGAACTCCACTGGAAAGGCCAAGGAACTAGCCCTTTCCTATGCCAAAGCTCTCGGCGTCACCCGTGCAGGTGTGCTCGAAACCACCTTTGCTGAAGAAACCGAAACCGATCTTTTCGGTGAACAGGCTGTGCTCTGCGGCGGCGTCAGTGAACTCGTCAAAGCCGGTTTCAACACCCTCGTCGAAGCAGGCTACCAGCCCGAGATCGCCTACTTCGAATGTCTGCATGAACTCAAGCTCATCGTCGATCTGATGTATCGCGGTGGACTGAACTACATGCGTTACTCGGTCAGCGATACCGCCGAGCATGGCGATTACACCGGTGGCCCGCGCATCGTCACCAGCGAAACTCGCAAGGAAATGAAGAAGATGCTCGACGAGATCAAGGATGGCACGTATGCCAAGAAATGGATCACTGAAAACGAAACCGGCCGTCCCTGGTTCAACAAGATGCGTGCCAGCGAACAGGAACAACTGTTGGAACGTGTCGGCGTCAAGCTCCGTGCCATGATGCCCTTCTTGAACCCGATCACGGTCCGGCCCGATATGCAGAGTTAATCCTGCTCCCTTTCCCTACCGGGGAGAGGGGAATACATCTTCAGTCCACACCTCTCCCACGGACTGAACCAACCGCGTGCCCCCTTGAATACATGGGAGAGCCTCTCCTTGAACGTGAACGATTCCCCAGGCCTCTACCACCCCAGCTTCGAGCATGATGCCTGTGGCACCGGCTTCATTGCCCACATCAAGGGACAGGCTTCGCACACCATCGTCCAACAGGGCTTGCGGATTCTACACCAACTTGATCACCGCGGTGCCACCGGGGCCGATTCCCAGGTAGGTGATGGGTCAGGCATCCTGATCCAACTTCCTGATGCCCTCTTCCGCCAGGACTTCGCCGCAAGAGGCATCCCTCTTCCAGCTCTCGGTGAATATGGCGTGGGCATGGTCTTCCTGCCACAGGAACCGGCCAGCCGACAAGCCTGCGAGTATGAAATCGAACGAGCCATCAAAGACGAAGGCCAACTCCTCCTCGGCTGGCGTGATGTTCCCTGTAACAACAGTGTCATCAGTCCGTCAGTCAAGCATCTCGAACCCATCGTCCGCCAGGTCTTCATCGGTCGCGGCCCCAGCATCACCGTTCCCGATGCTCTCGAACGCAAGCTCTACATCATCCGCAAGTCGAGTGGCCACGCCATCCAGGCACTCAACCTGGCACATGGCAAAGAGTTCTATGTGCCTTCGATGTCCACGCGCACCATCGTCTACAAAGGCATGCTGCTTCCCGATCAGCTGGGCAAGTACTACCTCGACTTGCAGGACGAACGCCTCGTCTCGGCGATGGCTCTCGTTCACCAGCGGTTCTCCACCAACACCTTCCCGACATGGGATCTGGCTCACCCCTTCCGCCTGATCGCCCACAATGGCGAAATCAACACCCTGCGAGGCAACGTGAACTGGCTCCGCGCCCGCCAAGGTGCTATCCACAGCCGCATCCTGGGGGATGACCTCAACAAGATCTGGCCCCTCATCTATCATGGCCAATCCGACTCGGCATCATTCGATAACGCTCTGGAACTGCTGGTGATGGCAGGCTACCCCGTCGCTCATGCCATGATGATGATGATCCCCGAAGCGTGGGAGAAGCACGAACGGATGGATGCCCGTCGCCGGGCGTTCTACGAATACCACGCTGCCCTCATGGAGCCGTGGGATGGCCCCGCTGCCATCGTCTTCACCGATGGCAGACAGATTGGCGCCACGCTCGATCGTAACGGCTTGCGTCCCGCCCGGTACATCGTTACCGACGACGATCTCGTCATCATGGGGTCCGAGTGTGGCTGTCTGCAGATTCCTGAAGAGAAGATCATCAAGAAGTGGCGACTGCAGCCGGGCAAGATGTTCCTCGTCGATCTCGAAGCGGGCTACATCATCGATGACACCGAACTCAAGGATCAACTCGCCCGGGCCAAGCCGTACCAGGCCTGGGTGAAGGCAATCCGCATCGAACTCGACAGCCTGCCTTCGGTCACGCTGCACCGCGAACCCATCAAGGAAACCCTCCTCGACCGCCAGCAGGCCTTCGGCTACACCGATGAAGACCTCAAGTTCATTCTGATGCCGATGGCTACCAGAGGTGAAGAGCCGATCGGCTCGATGGGGAACGATTCGCCACTGGCTGCGCTCTCGAAGAAGAACAAGTCGCTGTACAGCTATTTCAAGCAGAACTTCGCCCAGGTGACCAACCCGCCGATTGACCCCATCCGCGAAGAGATGGTCATGTCGCTGGTGTCGTTCATCGGCCCCAAGCCCAATCTGCTGGGTGTGGATGAAACCAATCCACCCCCCTGCCTGGAAGTCGATCAGCCGATCCTGAATGCAGTGCAGATGGAGAAACTTCGCGAGATCGAAACGCAAACCAAGGGCAAGTTCAGATCGGTTGAACTCGACATCACCTACAACGCCAGTTGGGGCCACGAAGCCATCGAAGCCCGCCTGGCCAGCTTGTGTGCCAAGGCCGAAGATGCAGTACGCGAGCGGAACCACATCCTGATCCTCTCGGATCGCAAGGTCGATCGCAACCGCTTCCCCATTCCCGCGCTGCTCGCCCTCTCTGCGATTCACCAGCACCTCACCAACCGGGGCCTGCGTACGTCCACCAGCCTCATCGTTGAAACCGGCTCAGCCCGCGAAGTACATCACATCGCTCTGCTCGCCGGGTACGGCGCGGAGGCGATTCATCCCTATCTCGCTCTCGAAACCGTATCGACGCTCGCCGATCAATTCCCCAAGACCCTCAAAGATGCAGCGACAGCCTGCAAGTACCTCATCAAAGCCTACGGCAAGGGCCTGATGAAGGTTATGTCGAAGATGGGGATCAGCACCTACATGTCGTACACCGGTGCCCAGATCTTCGAAGCGGTCGGCCTCAAGAAGTCGCTGGTTGACAAGTATTTCACGGGTACTGCCAGCACCATCGAAGGCATCGGCCTGTTTGACCTCACCGAAGAAGCGCTGCGAACCCATACCGCTGCTTTCAGTGATGATCCGCTGCTCGAAACCAGCCTGGCTACCGGTGGTGAGTACGAGTTCCGCATCCGCGGTGAAGACCACCTCTGGACACCCGAGGTCATCACCAAGCTGCAGCAGGCCACTCGCACCAACTCGTTCGCCACCTACGAAGAGTATGCGAAACTCATCAACGAGCAGAGCGAGCGCCATCTCACGCTCCGAGGACTGTTCGCCTTCAAACCACAGCAAGCGGTGCCAGTCGAAGAAGTGGAGCCAGCGAAGGAGATCGTCAAACGCTTCGCCACCGGAGCCATGTCACTGGGGTCCATCTCGACAGAAGCCCACACCACGCTCGCCATCGCCATGAACCGCATCGGTGGCAAATCGAACACCGGCGAAGGTGGCGAAGACCGTCGCCGTTATGAACTCATCGAAGCGGGCGAAACGCTGGCTTCACGGCTCGGTCAACATCGGGTTGAGCGTGACATCGAACTCCAGGCAGGCGACTCGCTCAACTCCAAGATCAAGCAGGTCGCCTCCGGTCGCTTCGGTGTCACGGCTGAATACCTGGCGAAAGCGGAGCAGATACAGATCAAGGTGGCTCAAGGTGCCAAGCCCGGCGAAGGTGGTCAACTGCCGGGCAAGAAGGTGACCGAGTACATCGCCGAGCTTCGCTTTGCCACGCCGGGTGTCGAGTTGATCTCACCCCCGCCGCACCACGATATCTATTCCATTGAAGACCTGGCCCAACTGGTTCACGATCTCAAGAGCGTGAACCCGCAGGCATCGATCAGTGTGAAGCTTGTTTCCGAAATCGGTGTAGGCACCGTCGCTGCAGGCGTGGCCAAATGCAAGGCTGATCACGTCACCATCGCTGGTTACGATGGAGGCACCGGGGCCAGCCCGTGGGGGTCGATCAAACACGCAGGCACACCCTGGGAAATCGGCCTCGCTGAAACCCAGCAAACTCTCGTACTCAATCGTCTGCGTGGCCGCATCCGCGTACAAGTCGATGGCCAACTGCGTACTGGTCGCGATGTCGTCATCGGGGCCATCCTGGGTGCCGATGAGTTCGGCTTCGCCACCGCACCGCTCGTGGTCACCGGCTGCATCATGATGCGGAAGTGCCACCTCAACACCTGCCCGGTAGGTGTGGCTACACAAGACCCTCAGCTGCGCAAGCTCTTCAGCGGTCAGCCCGAGCATGTGATCAACTACTTCTTCTTCGTCGCAGAGGAAGCCCGCCGACTGATGGCCCAGTTGGGCATTCGTACCATTGACGAACTCATTGGCCGAACTGATTTACTGGAAATGCAGTCAGGCATTCAGCACTGGAAGGCTCAGGGGCTCGATTACTCCCGCATCTTCTACCATCAGCCCATGCCCGCCACCGTAGCTCGTTCCCACAAGGAAACCCAGGACCACGGCCTGGAACACTCAGCCGATCAGCAACTGATTCAGCAAGCCCGCCCTGCCCTCGAATCACAAACCAAAACCGTCATCACCACCTCAATCAAGAACACCTACCGCAGTTACGGTGCCATGCTCTCCGGCGTGATCGCCAAGCGGTATGGCCATCAGGGCTTGCCTGATGAAACTATTCATGTGCAATTGACGGGAGCAGCAGGACAAAGCGTTGGGGCCTTTCTTGCCAGAGGAGTCTGGCTCGATCTTGTCGGCGAGACCAACGATTACTGTGGTAAAGGCCTTTCCGGTGGACGCATCTCGGTGCAGCCTTCGCCCCGGTTTACAGGCAACTCTACCCAGAACATGATAACCGGCAACGTCGCCCTCTACGGCGCCATCACCGGGCAGGCCTACTTCCGTGGTGTGGCTGGCGAACGATTTGCTGTCCGCAACTCCGGAGCCATTGCTGTGGTGGAAGGAGTGGGCGATCACGGCTGCGAGTACATGACCGGTGGCCTCGTCATTGTCCTCGGCGACACCGGCCGCAACTTCGCTGCGGGCATGTCGGGTGGTATCGCCTTCGTCTACAACCGTGATGGCAAGTTTTCTGAACGATGCAACCACAGCATGGTCACCATCGGCACCGTCCCCACCACAGCCGAGCAGGAAGCGGAGAACGAACCTGAACTCTGGCACATGCAGCAGAGCGATGAAGAACTGCTGCACGACTGCATCCAGAAGCACATCAACTACACCGGCAGCCCCTGGGCCAAAGAGATCCTCGACAACTGGTCAGTTCATCGCAGCAAGTTCGTCAAGGTGTTCCCGAAAGAGTACCAGCGCGCGATGAAAGAACAGGCCCTGCAGAACGCCAATGTCAAATACGTAGAAGAAGTGGTCACACGACCAGGCTCCGAAGGTGCCACCGTCTTTAGCCAGGCCCGTGCGGGTTTGGTGAAAGAATAAGAACTGAACTAACAACCAACAACAAACAATCATCTACTCTCAACGATACCCCGCTATATCATGGGCAAACCCACCGGCTTCCTGGAACTCCCCCGACTGAGCGAAACCAGCGAAGATCGTTCGCACCGCATCAGTCACTTCTGCGAGTTCGTCCTTCCCCTGGCTGAAAACGATGCAGCTCAGCAAGGTGCTCGCTGCATGGACTGCGGCATCCCCTATTGCATGTCGGGCTGCCCGCTGAACAACCTCATCCCCGATTGGAACGATCTGGTCTACCAAGGCGATTGGAAGAATGCCTTGAACCAGCTCCATTCGACCAACAACTTCCCCGAGTTCACCGCCCGCCTCTGCCCAGCTCCCTGCGAAGAAGCCTGTACGCTCAGCATCAACACGGCACCGGTAGGCATCAAATCCATCGAACGCGCTATCATTGATCGAGGCTACGCTGAAGGCTGGATCACCCCGGAACCCGCCAGACACAAGACCGGCAAACGCATTGCCATCGTGGGCTCCGGGCCTGCAGGTCTTGCTTGTGCTCAACAACTCGCCAGAGCAGGTCACCAGGTTACCGTCTACGAGAAGAACCCCGAGATCGGTGGCTTGCTTCGATATGGTATCCCCGACTTCAAACTCGAAAAGAAGCACATCGACCGCAGGCTCGATCAACTTCGCAGTGAAGGCATCGTTTTCCAACCAGGCGTCTGCATCGGCACTCCAGTACAACAGGATGCCATCAGTAACCCGTCACAGAAGTCTCTGCCCGTCGATCACTTGTTGAAAAGTTACGATGCTGTAGTACTCGCCGGCGGTGCTGAACATCCTCGCGACCTCCCCATCCCCGGCCGCGACCTCGCCGGCATCCACTTCGCCATGCAGTTCCTGACGCAGCAGAATATTGCTCTGTCACCCCACGTGAGAGAGGGGAACAATACCATCTCCGCCAAAGACAAGCACGTCATCGTCATCGGCGGTGGCGATACCGGCTCCGATTGCGTCGGCACCTCCATCCGTCAAGGTGCAGCCAGCGTCACCCAACTCGAACTGTTGCCCATGCCCCCGAGCCTCGGTGTAGGCAATCCCGTCTGGCCTGCCTGGCCGGTTAAGCTGCGAACGTCATCATCACATGAAGAAGGGGCCAAACGCGATTGGTCGATTGCGACCAAATCGTTCCAGGGCAAGAACGGACAAGTGAAGGAACTGCATGTCAGTCGATTGCAATGGATAACCGATCCCACTACCGGCAAACAGCAAATGCAGGAGATTCCCGAATCGCATTTCGTGATGCCTGCCGACCTGGTACTCCTAGCAATGGGATTCACCAACCCCGTTGCTTCTGGCCTGCTCAGTGAACTATGTGTCACTCTCGACCCACGAGGCAACGTCGCCGCCAGCGAAACCGGCCCCCGCCGCTACCACACCAATAAAGAAGGTATCTTCACCGCCGGCGACATGCGCCGCGGCCAGTCCCTCATCGTCTGGGCCATCCGCGAAGGCAGACGCTGCGCGAAAGCTGTAGATACGTTCCTGATGAAGAGAGAGTTTTTGCCCGAGTAGATTGTAGTCATCACGCTCCGACGTGATGACAGCGTCGATGAGTATCCTTCCATACCAACCCGAAGCGTTAGCGAGGGAAGACCGCGCGACATGTATACGGCCATTCCAAGATGCTATACATCGGGTCGCATGCTATTCTACTCGCATGCGAATCAAGCACCTATTTGTAGTCATCTTTCTGATCGCCATTGGTTTTGGCATCTACGTGTGGAGCCAATCATCCCCTGACGCAGTCACCACGACCACATCAAGTAGTTCATTTTCAACACTGAAGGACAAAACAGACTTCCTCAATAGTTATGTCACCTTTCGACGCAACTACCGTGACCTCGAATTTCATATTTCCTATTTGAACAACAGCTGCATCGTGCCTGCGCCTTCCGAATGGGATATTCGACTTATCGCCATCGTGCCTGAAGAGGAATTGCATCTCTGGATACCTGCTGGCATCAGGGTGAGCACTTCTACTGATCGTAACTGGCTGACTAATGTACCCTCTTCTCATTTGGCTGATGGGATTACTGAATGGTATACTCAGCAGGGAAAGATCGTCGGAGTGAACCGTCAAACGTCCGTGGTAGCATATCGAGCCTGGAAGCAATGACGTTAATATCCTTCGCAATGTACTGCTTCTCACCATCGCGCGGTCTTCCCTCGCTCACGCTTCGGGTTAGTGTGGAAGGACTCTCACCGTCGCTGTCATCACGGCGGAGCGTGATGACTACTATCTACGAAGCCAGCGTAGCCAGCCTGCTGAAGTCCATGTTCGAACCGCTCATCACAACCACGGCATGTTCGATATTGCGAGGGTCGTCCTCCCTGAGAAGTGCAGCAAGCCCCAAGGCTCCAGAGGGTTCAGGAACGATCCGCTTTTCGTTCCAGAGGAACTTGATCGCGGTCCGCACTTCATCATTGCTCACGGTCACCACATCATCCAGTAGCTCCCGGCACAAGGCATGGGTGAGCTTGCCTGCTTCGCGAACTGCCGTGCCATCGCAGAAGTGATCGACTTCATCGAGAAGCACCGGGGCACCTGCGGAGAGAGCTGCTGTCATCGAAGCCTGGTGCTCTGCCTCCACACCCACCACGCGGATGCCGGGGTCAGCAGCTTTGAGAGCACAAGCCACACCTGCGGCCATGCCACCACCACCAATCTGCAGATACACCGTCCCGGGATGCGGACAGGCTTGCAGTATCTCCAGGCCGATTGTCCCCTGCCCTGCCATCACGTGAACATCATCAAACGGAGCGATGAACTCGGCATTGATCTGCTTGGCATGCACCTTGGCTGCCCGCAGTGCATCATCGAAAGTCTCGCCCACCAGCACGACTGTCCCCCGCTGGCCCAGTAGTTTACGACTTTGCTGTACCTTAAGTTCCTGTGCGGAAAGTGGCATGAAGATAGTCGCATACATCCCAAGGGCATGTGCAGCCAGCGCCACCCCCTGCGAATGATTTCCCGCCGAAGCACAGACCACCTGCTTGAAACCCTGCCCCGCCAGCAATGCCAGCCGGTTCATCGCCCCACGCCACTTGTACGAATGCACAGGCGACAGATCTTCCCGCTTGAGATGGAAAGGCAGCCCCCGCGGATGCTTCATCGTTTCCAGAGGCGTAGGGCTGGCCAGCCGATAGACCCGGGCCTTCGCCTTGTGAATCTCCAGCCGAAGCGACCCCGCCAGAGATAGTGCCTCCGTACCCCGGCGAGGCCGAGAGGGAAGAGTCAGGAGATCTGCATCACGTTCGAACATGGGTCACCTCAACGAAAAAAGCCACCCCGTGTGGAGTGGCTTGGTTGCAGTCGTGGTAGTGTGTACTAACCAGACAAACCATTTCCACTCCAGTCGCTGCCGATAATAATCGCGGCAGGCTGAATCGCGATAATCGCGATGGAAATGATGCTTGTCATGCAGGACTACTATGGGTTCTTTCTGGTGTACTGTCAAGTGCAATACTCGTGGTGCACGATTTCATCGTGCAAAGCTACACCTCTTCCGCAACTGTCACTCGAACCACGTTGGATTCGACCGTACCTGTCCAAGGCGGCGTAGAATCTGCAAACCGTGATCCCTTGGTGAGATAGTCATATCGGGTGTTTTCCGGGGACACGGTGTACTGATAATGCACCTCATATTCGCCTGGTTCCAATTGGATTCTCCAATCTATGTCATCGGTTGACAGATCGAAGGCTATTCTGTCTTGCGGGTTCAAGACGAATTCATCCTGCGGAGCTACGAAGAAACGGCCTGTCACCCACTCAGATGATTCGCCGGTATTCACAGAACGAAAGCACAGTTCCTTTACCTTCGGATAAATCAACAACCAGCGCTGGTTACTGGAATGAAACGCCACCCGAAACCGGATTGACTGCGGCTGCTGACTGACAACTTCAAGAGTGATGTCAAAACCTGGCATTTATTCACCGCTCAGATTCGTGGTGCACGATTTCATCGTGCAGGCTACCAGCAAATCACTTCTTCACCCGCTTGTGAACCACCACCGTCTGCGAACCCACATCCCCCTTGAACTCCGTAGGCCGCTTCTTGCCTTCAGGGTCGAAGCAGACCTTCAGCGTATCCCCGCTGATCTCGTAAATAGCCAGGTACACCTTCCCCTTGTTAGGCCCCTCGGTCACTGTAACATCCATCGTCTTGGGCGACTTGCTGGGATCGATCTTCTGCGTCGCCGCTTCCACCACCATGTCATTCAGCTTGACTGAGTACTTCGTGCCTTCCATGGTGACCGACATCGTCTTGAACTGCTCCGCAGGCATCTTGTTGCCGGCTGCTTCAACTGAGTCGAAAGACCAGGTGCCCTCCAGCTTCTTGATATCCTTCTCCACATCATCCGCCATGATGCTGGAGGTGAATAGACCAAGAACAAGGGACAGAGAAACGAAAGTGATTCGCATGGGGTTCCTTAGCTGAGATGAATAAAGGTATGCTGCGAGTGAACAGCTTTGCTACCCTATGACACTGCATGCAGAATGTCCGCAGCACTGAATCTCGTCTCCACCGTTCCACACACCTCCTGAAACAACCACACCAGCGGCTCGCGGCTCTTCCCTGCGGTGCAACCATCAATGATGTTGAACGCCAGGAACAGGTTCCAATCCTGAATGTTCCGGAGGAGTGCATCAAAGCGATCCTGGTTGTATTTGCCCTTCTTGCTGGATGCCTGCCGCCAGAGGGCGAAGGGTTCGTCGTGGTACTGCACCATCGCCAGCAAATCCGCATCATCACAGTACGATGCCAGGAACGCTCTGGCGAGCGACGCATGACTCTGCGGATCCGTGATCGCAACCTCGGGTTTCGCTTCAGCTTTGAAACTATCATGCACGTGAACCAACACCTTCAGCTTCCAATACTCCACCTCAGAGAGCTTCGGCCGCAGCGATTCCAGGTTTGGTTCAATCTCTGCAAGATGAGCCTGGATCGTCCCCTCCGGATGCTAAGAACGAGCCTCCCCCCAATCCAGGTTCCGCTGATACCGAGGGTCATTCACGATGGCAGAATAGATAGCTTGATAGTCGATCACCGAACACCCCACACGAAAGGCCGAATCCATAGTAGACAGCCAAGTGCCGCGATGGTTCATGCCTCCACCGTGGTGCACGATTTCATCGTGCAAGTCTGCTACTCAACTCGATAGTAAGCCAACGCATCAACTCCGCGATTCATTTAGCCCTGGGCTCTTCAAGCCCAGGGCGGGTTCGCGCGGAATGGTCATCCACTCCGCGGATGACCAACGGATTAAGCCAACGTATCGCGTACCTCGCTTACTACTCACTTCACCGCGTGGTCCCGCCCCTGGCTTAAAGAGCCAGGGGCTAACTGCTATTTTCGTCATAAACCATGATCGTGCTAATCCTTGGCATCATTCCGAACCGTCCATCGCACACAACTACCAACAGCCAGCACCAACGCTGATGTCAGCCAACACCAATACCCCGGATGGCCAATGAGAATATTTCCGAATGGAATCAACACAGCCAGACAAAGCACGACTGCTGCACAACTGATATAGACAGCCAGCCGACGGCGTTCCGTGTATATCGCAACCCCCGCTGTCCACACAAGCGGATTAGCCAACCACGCACCGCTCACTATCCACCACTCACGCTCAATGAGCATAAACGACAGCAGAGCCCGCAGACCTGCATCGAAGGCATCCCCACCGTAGTACACACTGGTCCTGAACTCCTTCTTAAATGGCGACGCAGTAGGCAGAAACAGCGCTGCAACATAAAGTGCAAACGCCACCCCAACCACCACACATCGTCCTCTCGACCCCATCCAAGCCTCCTCGTGGTGCACGATTCCATCGTGCATTTCTAACAAGAATACCACTCACGCAATGATCACCGACACACCAAATGGCACCTCCAATGCCATGAACATTTCCAGACACGTATGAGGCACCTCGAAACCAGCCGTATCGACGTTGGAGCGATAGCCACAGAACACATCGACCTGGTACTGCTTCTTCAGCTCCTTCAAGTACGCCACAGCAGTTCGTACCACTTTCCAGAGTGCTTCGATGTGACTGGACAGCGGCTCCGTTTCGGGGAGCGGTGGTTGGTAGTGCCATGCATCTTCAACATACTCCCTCGACCGCGGCCCACGACGATCACCCTTGCGATGGGTATTTGTCGGAGCCACTCCCAACACCTGCTCGATTTGCTCGAAGGGCACACCAACACCATGAATTCGAAGCGTAGCACTGAATGCAAAGTAACTCGGCTCATCCGGCTCATGTCCAGCAACGAACCCCCGCAACGTGCGAAACGATTCAGGCTGCTCGAGGCTAATCAATCAACACATCCTTGCCGAATGGCAGTGAACCACACAAGCAATTACACCTCAACTTGCACCACCGTTCAAGCCTGATTACAGAATGTAGCAATCGTTCTACTCCGCGATTCATTTAGCCTTGGGCTCTTCAATCCCAGGGCGGGTTCGCGCGGAATGGGAATTCACTTCGCGAGTGGTCAGAGTAAGTAATCGTTGGAGTCAGTGCTCCATGCTGAATCTAAAGCGTTGCCAATAGTCGTAGCACTGAGGATGGTACTTGACTTGGAATGGGCAGGGTTGGATTATGTGAATTGTGGATGATTCGGGAGAAATAGCAACGGGGGTCATACGATGCCTCACGGTTCCATCACCGACAGCATTCCGGCAAGCAGTGCAGAAGTGTTCCAGCTTCTGCATGATTACAACCGTAGGCTGGAATGGGACACACTGCTGCAGGATGCTTGTTTGTGTGACAACTTGGCCGAGGCACGACTTCACGCAACTAGCGTTTGTACCGGTCGCTGGTACCTAGGCGGTATCGCGATGAAAACCGAATACATCTCGTTCAATCCACCGCGTGTTGCCGCCGTAAAGATGGTGAACCGTCCGCCCTTCTTTGAATCGTTTGCTGCGACCATTCGGCATCATGACTTAGCTGATGGTTCATCGACAATCGAGTACAAGTACAACTTCACTGCTCGCCCGCGATGGCTCCGTTGGCTTCTCCATCCCGCCATGGCATGTGTTTTTCGCTGGGAAACACGAAAGAGACTGCGCGCGTTGCGGCAATGGTTTATGAAGTCTGCGAATGGTAAGATGTTGCCGGGCACCGTCAGTCTTGCCGATAAGGATCAGGGGTTAGGAGTCAAAACCAACTAAAACTCGGCTTAAACCAACGGATGCAGCCTACCGGGGCAGCCATCCTGACTCATGTCCATGGATGTAGGCTACAGGTTCTCCAGTCATCGTTATGCCGTAGTGCGCCAATGATACCATACCAGCATGGAGTCGAATGCGATGCCTAACTCCACTTCATTCCAGTCGTCCCTCAAAAGAACCGCGCTCCTGACCTGCGATGGATTCGGCAGGACCACTCCTAAGAACCGTTTAAAGTGTGCCGCGACCTGGTCCCAACGATCCCACTCAACTGGTAGTGGGGAACCATCCTGGGCCGACGCTCCGCATGCAACGAGTAGTGCAGGCAAATCCGGACAGTGACGAGAAGGCTCTGCTAGAACCACTTCAAGTTCCTGCTCGGACTCAGGCGGATCGAACTCATATTGGTCGCATATCACACGTCGCACCACTGACCTCCATTGTCAATACGAACAATGTGGACTGCACGAAGATAAAGCACTGCAATATTGGCTAGCATGGCTTCCCATCTAACCAGGATAACCAATCTCTTTGATGTCTGCACTTAGATCGCTCAGCGAAACCGCAGAGTTGAGTATCGCGACCAATTCTGGTGTGATCGGTAAATGACCATACACATGCTCGACAGCAGCCAGATCAATCTTGCGTTCGTAGTACTCTTCTGCCCATGCACGATACGTTTCAGGCCGACCGTCCAAGTTCGACAACAGATAACCCGACCCGTCTGGATCAGGGTCGTTGTCAGGGAACTTGATCGGACCAATCTGACAACATGCATCAACGTACCGCCGCCAGATGCAGAACGTAACATCCCGAATGCTGACTGCTGGTTCGGTAAGACAACCCTCGAACTCATTTGGGACAGCATCCAAGACACCCGGCCACGCTCGAGGTGGACTCTCGCGATAAGAGGTCATCGGATATTCATGAGCGAAACCTTTCAGCCAGCACCCTGCTGGGCTGAAGTGGGCGAACCAGTCGTCACCGCTCCCGTTCCGCATCGACCCCATCTGCTCACCTGAGGACCACATTGCGTTGAACGAGTAGTATCGGAACTCCCACTCAGGACAGAGGATGGCATCAAGCATAGCCATTGACTGAAGCACTCGCTTCAGCCCATCTATATTGGGCAGTAAGGACAGATCGCGCGTCGAGATCATCTACACCTCAAAGTTCTTGTCTAAACGGTATCCGATTGCGTGTACTCGATGCTGGATGTTAATCACATAAATAATTGTGTTCCAGCTTATTCATACCAACCACGCTGCGATCCCTCCAGGATCGCCCTTGCTACTTCCCCTACTCCGGTGGTTTTCAACCACCGGCTACCGGCTGTGATCCCTACGGGATCATTACCCCATCCACCAATGCGACACCAGCAACATTTCCACATTTCCCATAACACACTGCTATATAATCACTTAAGCACTCATTCTCACCATTTGTTCATCACATAAATGCGACATTCGCCCTTAGGTAGAGGCTCGCTTTTCTCTTACCTGAGGTGAACATGATTCCTGACGTGATTCTTGACCAGATTGATGCCTGGCATGAGGAGGGGTATTCCAATCAGGACATCCTCTCGCAATTGCTATGGCAGAACCCTTCGCTCACTGTGGAGCAGATTGAGAAGTTGCATCTGATTCTTGATCT
>WBZX01000569.1_pt1 | contig 32684 bp, 34 predicted proteins | sample 5204211 | NCBI WGS metagenome assembly WBZX01 (sample SAMN12344362, study PRJNA552823) | activated sludge metagenome | biome: Activated sludge suspended growth; feature: Nitrification reactor; material: Wastewater; isolation source: activated sludge from nitrification reactor of wastewater...
GGGCGTCCTGCTCTGCATGCTGCTCACGCGCGCCTGGGCGCGGCGCCAGTCAGCCCGCCAGCCACAGGAACACGGCGGGTAGCCGGCGGTCGTCAAACGACGGAGGCGCCTGGCGCCACTGCGCCACCGTGCGGGTGCGACACCAGCCACCGGGCAGGGTCAGACCACAGGCCACGCATAGGCGAGTCCCCGGTTGCAGGCTGTCCAGCAGCGCGGCCGCCAGGGCCGCGTTGCGGTAGGGCGTCTCGATGGCGATCTGTGTCTGCCCCTCGTGACGGGACCTGGCTTCGAGATCCCGGATGCGCGTCGAGCGCTCCCGTGGCTCGGTCGGCAGGTAGCCCGCGAACGCGAAACTCTGGCCATGAAGTCCGCTGGCTGCCAGGGCGAGCATCAGCGATGTGGCCCCGGCCAGGGGCACCACCGAGATGCCGGAGGCCTGGGCCGCGGCCACCAGGCGGGCACCCGGGTCGGCCACGCAAGGCAACCCGGCTTCGCTGAGCACCCCGAGGTCGACGCCTGCCAGCGCCGGCCTCAGCAGGGCATGCCATTGCGCGTCGTCCGGCGCCGCCCGGCCGTCCTTGGGCGGGCGAGGCATCTCGCGGATGTCGATCGACTGCAGCGGCTGTACCAGCGGAAAGACGGTGGCCACGCGCTTGAGAAAGGCTCGTGCCGTCTTGGCGTCTTCCACCACCCAGTGGGTCAGCGCGGCGGCGCGGCGCAGGGTGCCGGCCGGGATGGCGGCATCGATCGGCGTTTCCGTCTCGGCTCCGAGATCCAGCGTGTTGGGGACAAGCCAGATCGTCGCGCCACCGGCATCTGCAACAGGGTCAGAGGAATCCATTTGGCCTATCTACCTTCATGCTCATCGACCCAGCGGGTCGATTCCGGCTTCCAGCAGCAAAGTGCAGGTGCGGATCAAGGGCAGGCCGACCAGTGCGGTCGGATCGTCCGACTCGATCGTCTCGAGCAGCGCGATGCCCAGCGACTCGCTGCGGGCGCTGCCGGCACAGTCGTAGGGCTTCTCGGCCTGCAGGTAGCGTTCGATGTGCTCGTCGTCGAGCGCGCGGAAACGCACCCGCACGGGCGCCAGCAGCGTCCTGGCAAATCCGGTCTGCGGCCGCACCACCGCCACCGCGGTCTGGAACACCACCGTGCGCCCGCTCATGGCACGCAGCTGGGCCACGGCCCGCTCATGCACATGCGGCTTGCCGATGGGCGCGCCGTCCAGGTCGGCAACCTGGTCGCTGCCGATGATCACGGCGTCGGGTCGCATTCGGGCCACGGCCTCGGCCTTGGCCAGGGCCAGGCGCAGCGCCAGGTCGGGCGGCGTCTCGCCGGCAACGGGGGTCTCGTCCACGCCGGGCGCCGCCACGTCGAAGGGCAGTTTCAGCCGCGACAGCAGTTCGCGCCGATAGACCGAAGTGGAGGCGAGGATGAGCGGGGGCATGACCATGTCGCCGATTGTCCTCGGGGCGGGCCGTAAACTGGCTGTCATGGGCAGGCGTGAACGGGATCCTCGACGCATCGACGTGGCCGCGGCCTGTGCTCAGGGCTGGGCGCTCGGTGGCCAGCCGCCGCTGGCGTCGCTGGATCGGCTGGTCGAACCCGGCATCGCGGCTGGCAACGACCTGCCGGTGACGTGGTCGGCCACCTTCTCGGAGCGACCCGTCCATGCCGGCCGGCCCGAGCGATGGCTCAAGCTGGCCGTGTCCGCTCGGGTGGCGCGCGAGTGCCAGCGCTGCCTTCAGCCCGTGCTGCTGCCCCTGGCCGTCGACCGGCAGATGCTCTTCGTCGACGACGAGGCCGCCGCAGCGGAACTCGACGCCGAGTCGGAAGACGACGTGCTGGTGTCCAGCGCCCAGTTCGACCTGCTCGCACTGGTCGAGGACGAACTGCTCCTGGCCCTGCCGATCGTGCCGCGCCATGATGCATGCCCGGCGCCCCTGCCTGCGCCGCCGGACGACCTGTCCGAGGAGCCCAGGGCGAACCCTTTTGCAGCCCTGGCGGCCCTGAAGCGGGGTGGGGGCAGCTGAAGCCCCGGCTTTGCTATACTCCGCGGCTTTTCGCGCTGCAGCCGTCCCGGCTTGCCAGCCACCCTCTACGTCGATCCGGAACCTCCTTCCGGCAGGGTCCGACGAGCAGCCCTGTAGGAGTCATCATGGCCGTCCAGCAAAACAAGAAGTCGCCTTCCAAGCGCGGCATGCACCGTTCGCACAATGCCCTGGTCACGCCGGGCACCGCCGTCGAGGCCACCACGGGCGAGACGCACCTGCGTCACCACATCAGCCCGACCGGCTTCTACCGTGGCCGCAAGGTGCTGAAGACCAAGGCCGACGCCTGATCGTCGATCCGGGTGGCCCTGGCCTGCGCAAGCTGACGGGCCGAGGCGGGCTGACCACGATGTCACGCTAGCCGCCGCACGGTTCAACGGCCTTGCAAGCAACGCTGCCTCCACTGCCCCTGGTGCGGTTGGCTGTCGACGTGATGGGCGGCGACCATGGGCCGTCCGTCACCCTGCCGGCCTCCAGGGCCTTTCTCGACAAGCACCCCGACGCCGAACTGGTGCTCGTGGGGCGCCCCGACGCCTTGCAGGCTGCTTCCGGCTGGTCTCGCACCAGGGTGGTTGCGGCCAGCGAAGTCGTGGCCATGGACGACTCCGTGGAAGTGGCGCTGCGCCGCCGCAAGGACTCGTCGATGCGCGTGGCCATCTCCCAGCTCAAGGACGAGACTTCTGGGGCACCCGCCGCGCACGCCTGCGTGTCGGCCGGCAACACGGGCGCGCTGATGGCCGTGGCCCGATACATCCTCAAGACGATGGAGGGCATCGACCGGCCGGCCATCGCCACCGTGCTGCCCAACCGGCGCGACGGTTTCACCACGGTGCTGGACCTTGGCGCCAATGTCGACTGCACGCCCGAGCACCTGCTGCAGTTCGCCGTGATGGGAAGCGCCCTGGTGTCGGCGGTCGACGGCAAGGCCGAGCCCACGGTGGGCCTGCTCAACATCGGCGAGGAAGCCATCAAGGGCAGCGAGACCATCAAGCGGGCCGCCGAGCTGATGCGCGCCGCCGCCGCCGCCGGGCACCTGTCTTTCCACGGCAACGTGGAGGGCAACGACATCTACGCCGGCACCACGGACATCGTGGTGTGCGACGGCTTCGTCGGCAACGTGGTGCTCAAGGCCAGCGAAGGCCTGGCCGGCATGCTCAGCGACTTCATCCGTCAGGAGTTCACCCGCAACGCGCTGACCAAGATCGCCGCCCTGGCGGCCATGCCGGTGCTCAAGCGCTTCAAGGACCGCGTCGACCACCGCCGCTACAACGGTGCGGCGCTGCTGGGCCTGCGCGGACTGGTGTTCAAGAGCCACGGTTCCGCGGACGCCTTCGCGTTCGAGCACGCCCTGACCCGCGCTTATGATGCGGCGCGCAATCGCCTGCTGGACCGTGTCCAGGGGCGCATCGCCGAGTCGATGCGCGCGATGCCGGTTGCCGACGTCCCGACACAAGCCGCATGACCACCACCTTGCCGCGCTACACGCGCATCACGGGTACCGGCAGCTACCTGCCCGCCCGGCGCGTGTCCAATGCCCAACTGGCCCAGGAGCTGGCCGAGCGCGGCGTCGAGACGTCCGACCCGTGGATCGTCGAGCGCACGGGCATCCGGGCGCGCCACTTTGCCGCGGAAGGCGAAGTCTGCAGCGATCTGGCGCTGGCGGCGTCTCGCGCCGCCCTGCAGTCCGCCGGTCGGAACCCCGCCGACGTGGATCTGATCATCGTCGCCACGTCCACGCCGGACATGGTGTTCCCGTCCACCGCCACGCTGCTGCAGGCCAAGCTCGGCGTGCACAACGGAAGCGCCGCCTTCGACGTGCAGGCGGTGTGTTCCGGCTTCATCTACGCGCTGACCGTGGCGGACTCGCTGATCCGCACCGGCGCAGCCCGCACGGCGCTGGTGATCGGTTCCGAGGTGTTCTCGCGCATCCTCGATTTCGACGACCGCACCACCTGCGTGCTGTTCGGCGACGGCGCCGGCGCCGTGGTGCTGGAAGCCAGCGACGAGCCCGGGCTGCTGGCCACCGAGCTTCATGCCGACGGCCGCCATGCCGGCATCCTGTGCACGCCCGGCACGGTGGCGGGCGGCAAGGTGCTCGGCGACCCCACGCTCAAGATGGACGGCCAGGCCGTGTTCAAGCTGGCGGTGGGCGTGCTCGAAGACGTGGCGCGATCGGTGCTCGCCAAGGCCGGGCGCACGCAAGCCGACATCGACTTCCTGATTCCGCACCAGGCCAACATCCGCATCATGCAGGGCACCGCGCGCAAGCTGAAGCTGGGGCCCGAGAAGCTGATCGTCACCGTGGACGAGCATGGCAACACATCGGCCGCGTCGATACCGCTGGCGCTGGACGCCGCGGTCCGCCAGGGGCGGATTCGGCGCGGACATCGCCTGATGCTCGAAGGCGTGGGCGGCGGCTTTACTTGGGGTGCGGCGCTGCTCGACTTCTGAGCGGCGCCGACGACACGAGGGGACATCGATGCACGCATTCGCGTTTCTGTTTCCCGGCCAGGGCTCCCAGGCCGTGGGCATGCTCGACGCCTGGGGCGATCACCCGGCCGTGCGGGACACGCTGCAGGAGGCGTCGCAGGCGCTCGGCGAAGACATCGCCCGCCTGATCCGCGAGGGCCCGAAGGAATCGCTCGACCTCACCACCAACACGCAGCCCGTGATGCTCACGGCCGGCATCGCCTGCTACCGCGCCTGGCGTGCCGAGGGCGGGGCCGTGCCGGCCGCCGTAGCCGGTCATTCGCTGGGCGAGTACACCGCCCTGGTGGCTGCCGGCGCACTGACGCTGGCCGACGCCTTGCCACTGGTCCGGTTTCGCGCCCAGGCCATGCAGGACGCGGTGCCGGTGGGCGTGGGTGCCATGGCGGCCATCCTCGGACTGGACTCGGACGCCGTGGTTGCGGGCTGTGCCGATGCCGCCGCCGCCAGCGGTCAGGCGGTGGAGGCGGTCAACTTCAACGATCCCAGGCAGACCGTGATCGCCGGCACCAAGGCCGGTGTGGACGCCGCCTGCGAGCTGCTCAAGGCCCGCGGCGCCAAGCGGGCGCTGCCGCTGGCTGTCTCCGCGCCGTTCCATTCCAGCCTGATGAAGCCGGCCGCCGACCGCCTGAAGGAACGCCTGGCGTCGGTGTCCATCGCCGCGCCGGTCGTGCCCGTCGTCAACAACATCGACGTGGCCGCGCCGACAGACGCGCAGGCGATACGCGACGCGCTGTACCGGCAGGCCTTCGGCCCCGTGCGGTGGGTCGAGGTGGTGCGCGCGCTGGCCGGGCGCGGCCTAGGCCACATGGTCGAGTGCGGGCCGGGCAAGGTGCTGGCCGGCATGGTCAAGCGAATCGATCCTGCCGTGGTCGGCGCCACCCTGTTCGACCCGGCGTCGCTGGCCGAAGTGAAGGGGCAGCTGTCATGAAGGACCAGATCGCGCTCGTCACCGGCGCTTCGCGCGGCATCGGCCGCGCCATCGCGCTGGCCCTGGCCCAGCGCGGTGCCCGCGTCGTCGGAACCGCAACGTCCGAGGCCGGCGCGGCGGGCATCAGCGAGGCGCTGGCGCCGCTCGGCGGCGAAGGCATCGTGCTCGACGTGACCGATGGCCCCGCGCTGGACGCCGCCATCGACGCCATAGTCAAGCGCCACGGCGGGCTGCACATCCTGGTGAACAACGCCGGCATCACGCGCGACGGCCTTGCCATGCGCATGAAGGACGACGACTGGGACGCGGTGCACGACACCAATCTCAAGGCCGTGTTCCGCGCCTGTCGCGCGGCCATGCGCCCGATGATGAAGCAGCGCTTCGGCCGCATCATCAGCATCACTTCGGTCGTCGGCGCCGCGGGCAATCCCGGCCAGGCCAACTATGCGGCGGCCAAGGCCGGCGTGGCCGGCATGACGCGGGCCCTGGCCCGCGAACTGGGCAGCCGCAACGTCACCGTCAACTGCGTCGCGCCCGGGTTCATCGCCACCGACATGACCGGGCATCTGCCCGACGCCCAGAAGGCCGCGCTGATGCAGCAGATCCCGCTGGGGCGGCTGGGCACGCCCGAGGAGATCGCCGGTACGGTCGCGTTCCTGGCGTCCGCGGAGGCAGGCTACATCACCGGTGCCGAACTGCACGTCAACGGCGGCATGTTCATGAATTGATCGTTCGGTCCCGCCCGACCGGTTCGCGGCGTTCGGCGCCTCCCGAGGGGGAGAAGCCCGCGCCGCGTAGAATCCGGGCCGTTTTGCGTTTCCCTACTCCTGGAGGAGTCAATGAGCGATATCGAAGCCCGTGTCAAGAAGATCGTTGCCGAACAGCTCGGCGTGCCTGAAGCCGACGTGACCAACGAGAAGGCCTTCGTCGCCGACCTCGGCGCCGACTCGCTCGACACGGTCGAACTGGTGATGGCCCTCGAGGACGAGTTCGGCATCGAGATCCCCGACGAGGAAGCCGAGAAGATCACCACGGTGCTGCTGGCCATCGACTACGCCAAGTCGCACCAGAAGGCCGCCTGAGTTCCGGCGGCACGCGCATGAGCCGTCGCAGGGTCGTCGTCACCGGGCTCGGGCTGATCAGCCCGGTGGGCAATTCCGTCGCCGAAGGCTGGGCCAACCTCGTGGCCGGCCGGTCGGGCATCGCCAATGTCACCAAGTTCGACGCGTCGGCGCTCGCGTGCCGGTTCGCGGGCGAGGTGAAGGGGTTCAATGTCGAGGACTACTTCCCCGCGAAGGAAGCCCGGCACATGGACACCTTCATCCACTACGGCATGGCGGCGTCGATCCAGGCGGTGCGTGACGCGGGCCTGTCCACGGGCGATGCGCTCGACGAGGACCGCGCCGAGCGCATCGGCGTGATGGTGGGGTCGGGCATCGGCGGGCTGCCGATGATCGAGGCCACCCACGAGGAATACCGCAACCGCGGGCCTCGGCGCATCTCGCCGTTCTTCGTGCCGGCATCGATCATCAACATGATCTCCGGCCATGTGTCGATCCACTACGGGTTCAAGGGCCCGAACCTGGCCATCGTCACGGCCTGCACCACGGGCCTGCACTGCATCGGCGCGGCGGGCCGGCTGATCGAGTACGGCGACGCCGACGTGATGGTTGCGGGTGGCGCCGAGAGCACCGTGTCCCCGCTGGGCATTGGCGGTTTCGCGGCGGCACGTGCGCTGTCCACCCGAAACGACGATCCCGCCACGGCCTCGCGCCCCTGGGACAAGGACCGCGACGGCTTCGTGCTCGGCGAAGGCGCCGGCGTGGTGGTGCTCGAGGAGTACGAACACGCGCGCAAGCGCGGCGCGAGGATCTACGCCGAGCTCGCAGGGTTCGGCATGGGCGCCGACGCGCACCACATGACGGCACCCGACGTCGACGGCCCCAAGCGCAGCATGAAGGCGGCTCTGCGCAACGCCGGCATCGGTGCGGATCAGGTCCAGTACCTCAACGCCCACGGCACGAGCACGCCGCTGGGCGACGTGAACGAAACCAACGCCATCAAGCTGGCCTTCGGCGACCACGCCCGCAAGCTGGTCGTCAACTCCACCAAGTCGATGACGGGCCACCTGCTCGGAGGGGCTGGAGGCATCGAGTCCGTGTTCACGGTGCTGGCCGTTCATCACCAGGTCAGCCCGCCCACCATCAACATCTTCAACCAGGATCCCGAGTGCGACCTGGACTACTGCGCCAACACGGCCCGTGACATGAAGATCGACGTGGCTGCAAAGAACAACTTCGGCTTCGGCGGCACCAACGGCACCCTGCTGTTCCGCCGCGCCTGAGGCCCGGGCCCGTGCACGCCGCGCCGCCCGTGCGCGTGACCCTCGGCCGCAGTGCGGCCTGGACCGCGCTCGTGGCGCTCGCCTGGGCCGCTGCGCTGTCCAACCTGTCGGCCTGGGCCGCTTTCTCCCTTCAGGCCAGCCCGGCCGTGGCGGGCGCAGTGGCCTTGGTCGTGGCGACGGCCGTTGCAAGTGCCGGAGCCAGGCAGGCCTGGCGCTCTCAGGTGCCCGGCGAGTTGCTGTGGGACGGTCGAAACTGGCAATGGCGCAGCGCTGCTTGCGACGTGTCGGTCGCCATCGACGCGGGCAGCCGTGTGTTGCTGGACGTTCGTACCGTCGAGGGTGCCAGGCACTGGCTCGTCGCCGAAGGTGCCTCGGTTGGTGGGGACTGGATCGCCCTGCGGGCCGCGCTGTATGGCGCATCGCCCCGGGAACCCGGCCCGGCGCCTGCGACGTGAGGCGGCGATGACGGAACAAGCCGACGCCGACGCCGTGCTCGTCGAGCGCGCCAAGCGGGGCGACGTCAGCGCGTTCGAGATGCTGGTGGTGAAGTACCAGCGCAGGATCGAGCGCCTCATTTCCCGCATGGTGCGAGACACCGACCTGGTGCAGGACATCGCCCAGGAGACTTTCATCCGCGCCTATCGGGCTCTCCCCCAGTTCCGGGGGGAGAGTGCCTTCTACACCTGGCTGTACCGGATTGCGGTCAATTCGGCCAAGAAAGCGCTGATGGAACTCAAGCGGGACCCGCTGGTCAGCGAATCCGCCATGGTTTCCACCGAGGACGGCGAGGAACCTTCCCGGGTCGAGAACGAACTAAGCGATGGCTCCACCCCGGAATCCTTGCTGGCCAGCAAGGAGATCGCGGCGACGGTCAATGCAGCCATCGAGTCGCTGAGCGAAGATCTGAGACAGGCGATCGTGCTGCGAGAGATCGAAGGCCTGAGCTACGAAGAGATTGCAGACGTGATGAATTGCCCCATCGGAACCGTGCGGTCGAGGATCTTTCGAGCCCGTGAGTCGATCGCAGGCAAGTTGCGACCCCTGCTCGGGACCCGCGAAGGCGAACGCTGGTAGATCGAGCCCCTGGAAACACGACCATGCAGCAGCAAGACGATGACTCCCTGGACCGGCGGGCGGCGCTGTCCGCCCTGATGGACGGCGACGCGCATGCCGCGGACGCTGCCTGCGCCGCCTGGCGCGGCGACGAAGGCGCGCGCCGCGACTGGCACACCTATCACCTGATCGGCGATGTGCTCCGCAGCGACGAGCATCGAGCCGAGCCGGCGCGAGACGCGGCCTTCCTGGGGCGTCTGCGAGAGCGCCTTGCTGCCGAACCGGTGGTGCTGGCGCCGATGCCCTTGTCCGGCGCGCAGTATGCGAAGTCGCGCCGGCGCAGAGGCTGGGCCCTGTCGGGTGCCGTGGCCGCGGGATTCGCGGCCGTGGCGGGCGTCATGGTGGTCATGCGCGCGCCGGAGCCGGGGGTCGGTGGCGGTGCGACTTTGGCCACGGCACCTGGAGGTGCTGTCGTTCAAGTCGGCTCGTCACCTGTGACCGGTGCATCCGGCGGAGTGCAGGGGACCTGGCCGGAACAGGCCACCCTGATCCGCAGCAGCGAGCTCGACCGTTACCTGGCCGCGCACCGCCAGTATTCGACCTCGTCGACGCTGGCCTTGCCCGGCGGTGCGGTCCGCAGCGTGTCGGTGGCTGAACCGGCGCGCTGATGAACGCCGGCCCGTTGCTGCGCTGGCCCGTCTGCGCTGCCCTCCTGGTGGGCGCGGCGACCCTGGGAGTCCCTGTGCCGTCCCGGGCGGGCGGAACCGCCGTGCCCGCTGTCGATGCCCGGCTGTGGTTGCAGCGCGTGCATCAGGCCGCCACCCAGCGCAGCTATCAGGGCACGCTGGTCGTCACGACCGAAGGCCACATTTCCAGTTCCCGGGTGACCCATGTGTGCGAGGGTCCTAACGCATTCGAGCGGGTCGATGTGCTGGATGGCCAGCCACGCAAGGTGATCCGGCACAACGATCAGGTGCTGACGCTGTGGCCCGGTGCGAAGACCGCGCGTCTTGAGCAGCGCGATCCGATCCCTCCGTTTCCAGCGCTGCTGGCCGGCAGCGACGACCGGATCTTCGACCGCTACGACCTTGTGGACGAAGGGGCGGGGCGCATGGCGGGGCACGACGCCACGGTCTTCCTGCTGCGGCCGCGCGACACCAGCCGTTTTGCGCAGCGCGTTTGGGCCGAGCGCAGCACGGGCCTGTTGCTGCGCACGGACATGCTGGCGTCCGACGGGCGCGTGCTGGAGACGACGGCGTTCAGCGAAGTCACCCTGGGCCCACGCAGCCGGCCGGACACGGTGCAGGCCGTGCTTCGTACGCTGGACACCTGGCAGATCACCAGGGTGGTGCACCATCGCACCTCGCTCGAGTCCGAGGGCTGGCACGTCAAGGTACCGGTGCCGGGTTTTCGCCAGACGAGTTGCGTCAAGCGGCGACTCGATGGTGCGCCGGACAAAGAGGTTGGCGACGCCGTGGAGGTGGTCCAGGCCATCTTCAGTGACGGCCTGACGCACGTGTCGGTGTTCATCGAGCCCGCCCGGGCGGACCGCCAGCGCAGCGGCGGCGCAGCCACCGGTGCCACGCACACCTGGATGCAGAAGGTGGGCTCGCATCAGGTCACGGTCATGGGCGACGTGCCCATGGCGACCCTCAAGCAGTTCGCTGCGGCCCTCGAGCGAAAGCCTTGATTCCTGTCATCGGCGACGCCATGTCGTGCGCTGCTTGTTCTCCCAATCCAATGTCTCCTCAGTGTCGGACCCTGCCATGAACTCGAAGCCTCTTCCTTTCAAGTCCGCTGCGACCCGCTGGGTGCTGGGCGCGACCGCCGTTCTGGTGCTGGCCGCGGCGATGTCGCAGCTGGCTCCCCGTCCGGCTGTGGCGCAGTCCCAGGCCGTCGTGCGTGAACTGCCTGACTTCACCGAGCTGGTGGACCGGGTCGGGCCCGCGGTGGTCAACATCCGCACCTCCGAGCGCGCGCGCGCCGGTGCGGCGGCCGGCGGCGAGATCGATGAGCAGATGCGCGAGTTCTTCCGCCGCTTCGGCATTCCGCTGCCCAACGAGCGCGGTACACCGCGCCGCGGCGGGCCCCAGCAGCCTGAAGAAGGGGAGCCGCAGCAGCGCGGCGTGGGCTCCGGCTTCGTGCTGACGCCCGATGGCTACGTGATGACCAATGCGCACGTGGTGGAAGGAGCCGACGAGGTCATCGTCACCCTGACCGACCGGCGCGAGCTGAAGGCCCGCATCGTCGGCACCGATCGGCGAACGGACGTTGCGGTGGTCAAGATCGAGGCGACCGGACTGCCGGCCGTCAAGATCGGCGATGTCAACGCGCTGAAGGTCGGCGCCTGGGTGATGGCCATCGGCGCGCCGTTCGGCCTGGACAACACGGTCACGGCAGGCATCGTCAGCGCCAAGCAGCGCGACACGGGGGACTTCCTGCCGATGATCCAGACCGACGTGGCCATCAATCCCGGCAATTCCGGCGGCCCGCTGATCAACATGCGCGGCGAGGTCGTCGGCATCAACTCTCAGATCTACAGCCGCTCGGGCGGTTTCATGGGCATCAGCTTCGCCATTCCCATCGACGAGGCGATGCGCGTGGCCGACCAGCTTCGTGCCAGCGGGCGCGTGATCCGCGGGCGCATCGGCGTGACCATCGCTCCCGTCACCAAGGAAGTCGCCGAGGCGATCGGCCTGGGCGCGCCGCGCGGTGCGCTGGTGCAGGGGGTCGAGTCCGGCCTGCCGGCCGACAAGGCCGGCGTGGAGCCGGGCGACATCATCGTCAAGGTCGACGGCAAGACCGTCGAGCGCTCGGGCGATCTGCCGCGCCTCATCGGTGCGACCAAGCCCGGTGCCAAGGCGGCTCTTCAGCTGTACCGCCGCGGACAGACCCGCGACGTCAGCGTCACCGTGGTCGAGTTCGAGCCGGAGCGCGCACGCAGGACGGCGCAGGCGGGCGAAGCTCCGCCTGCACCGCAGCCCAAGACGGCCATCGGCCTGGCCGTCGCCGACCTGACCGACGCACAGAAGAAGGAGCTCAAGCTTCGCGGCGGCGTGCGGGTGGAAACCGTGGAAGGTGCGGCGGCGCGTGCCGGCTTGCGAGAGGGCGATGTGATCGTCACCCTCGACAACACCGAGGTGACCGACGCAAAGCAGTTCAATGCGCTGGTGGCGAAGCTGGACAAGTCCAAGCCCGCCAGCGTGATGGTGCGGCGCGGCGACTGGACCAACTATCTTGTGATCCGGCCTGCCGCACGTTGAGTGGCCCACGCGGACATTCCACATAGTGGGATGTCCGATGGTTGGCTTCGGAGAAGCCGTTCTGAAGCGGACGCCAACTTACGTTGCATCGTTGGCCTGATTCAACTCATCCGGAACCTATAATCGCCGCTTGCCCTGGGGCTTTTCCATGCCGGCGGCGCGGCTTGCCACAAGCCCCGAAACTGTCCCCAGGACTTCCACAAGGGTTTGTGGATAACCTGTGAATCAAAATCCCTGTTGGAACACTGCAACGACGAAAAAACGAGGGTTGGCGCGGGTTCCGGCGGGGTTGCTTTGGCTACAATGAAGGCCCAACAAGCAGTTGCCATACGTTTTGTTGGAAGGCGCGTCCACTCTTCGACGCGCCTTTTTTTCGCCCGTAGGGCACGCCCATCGACGCCCTGCGCGCGGCGTCACCGCTGAGTGACGCAGAAGCGCTCCGACGCCTTTCCATGGACCACATCCGCAACTTCTCCATCATTGCCCACATCGACCACGGCAAGAGCACGCTGGCCGATCGGATCATCCAGCGCTGCGGCGGCCTGTCGGACCGCGAGATGGAAGCCCAGGTGCTCGACTCGATGGACATCGAGCGTGAGCGGGGCATCACCATCAAGGCCCAGACCGCGGCGCTGGAGTACACGGCGCGCGACGGCAAGGTCTACAACCTCAACCTGATCGATACGCCGGGACACGTGGACTTCAGCTACGAGGTCAGCCGGTCGCTGTCCGCCTGCGAGGGCGCTCTGCTGGTGGTGGACGCCAGCCAGGGCGTCGAGGCGCAGACGGTGGCCAACTGCTACACCGCGCTGGACCTGCACGTGGAAGTGGTGCCCGTCCTCAACAAGATGGACCTGCCCCAGGCCGACCCGGCGAGCGCGAAGGAGGAAATCGAGGACGTGATCGGCATCGACGCCACCGACGCGATCCCCTGTTCCGCCAAGACCGGCGAAGGCATCGACGAGATCCTGGAAGCTGTGATCCGGCGCATGCCGCCGCCGCGAGGGCAGCCGGACGGCCCGCCGCGGGCCATGATCATCGACAGCTGGTTCGACAACTACGTGGGCGTGGTGATGCTGGCCCGCGTGGTGGACGGGGTGCTGCGCAAGGGCGACCGTATCCGCATGATGGCCACCAACGCCGTCTACCCCCTGGAGCAACTGGGCGTGTTCACGCCCAAGTCGACCCCGCGCGACGAGTTGCGCGCGGGCGAAGTGGGGTTCCTGATCGCCGGCATCAAGGAACTCCAGGCGGCCAAGGTGGGCGACACCATCACGCTCGAAAAGAAGCTGCCCAACAACGCCGGCCCTGCCACCGTGCCGCTGCCGGGCTTCAAGGAGATCCAGCCGCAGGTCTTCGCCGGCCTGTACCCGACCGAGGCCAGCGAGTACGACTCGCTGCGCGACGCGCTGGAAAAGCTCAAGCTCAACGACAGCAGCCTGCGCTACGAGCCCGAGGTCAGCCAGGCGCTGGGATTCGGCTTTCGCTGCGGCTTCCTCGGCCTGCTGCACATGGAGATCGTCCAGGAGCGGCTCGAGCGCGAGTTCGACCAGGACCTGGTCACCACGGCGCCGAGCGTGGTCTACGAGGTGGAGCTCAACGACGGCACGGTGCTGATGGTGGAGAACCCCAGCAAGATGCCCGACCTGGGCCGGATCCGGGAGATCCGCGAGCCGATCGTCACGGTGCAGCTCTACATGCCGCAGGACAGCGTCGGGCCGGTGATGACGCTGTGCAACCAGAAGCGCGGCGTGCAGATGAACATGGCCTATCACGGCAAGCAGGTCCACCTGACCTACGAACTGCCGCTGGCGGAGATCGTGCTGGACTTCTTCGACAAGCTGAAGTCCGTCAGCCGTGGTTACGCAAGCATGGACTACGAGTTCAAGGAGTACCGCCCGGCCGACGTGGTCAAGGTGGACATCCTCATCAACGGCGACAAGGTCGACCCGCTGGCCATGATCGTGCACCGGCTGCAGAGCCAGTTCCGCGGCCGCGCGGTGGTGGCCAAGATGCGCACGCTGATCCCGCGTCAGATGTACGACGTGGCGATCCAGGCCTCCATCGGCGCCAACATCATCGCCCGAGAGGACGTGAAGGCACTGCGCAAGAACGTGCTGGCAAAATGCTACGGCGGCGACATCTCTCGCAAGCGCAAGCTGCTGGAAAAGCAAAAGGCCGGCAAGAAGCGCATGAAGCAGATCGGCTCGGTCGAGGTGCCTCAGGAGGCTTTCCTGGCCATACTTCAAGTGGACGACTGATGGGTTTCATGGGCACCCTGACCGCCGCGCTGTACGCGGTGCTGGCGGTCTATCTCGGCGGCTGGTTCATGGGCCAGTGGATCGGCGACTTCGCGCTGCTGCTGTTCCTGCTCACCATGGTGACGCTGGGCTACTGGCTGGCCGAACGATTCCACTTCCTGCCGGCGCGGCAGGCCGCCGCCGCCGCGCTGCAGTCGCAGGACGCGTCGCGTCGCGCCGACCTGGCCCGCCAGGGCATTGCCCAGGTGGACGGCAACATCGAGGACGCGCGGCAGCGCTTGCTGATGCAGCCCTGGTGGCTGGATTGGACCGCCGGCCTGTTCCCCGTGATCCTCGTCGTCTTCATGCTGCGGTCGTTCCTGGTCGAGCCTTTCAAGATTCCTTCCGGCTCGATGCTGCCCACGCTCGAGTCGGGCGACCTGATCCTGGTGAACAAGTTCGACTACGGCATCCGGCTGCCGGTCATCAACCGCAAGATCATCGCCAACGGCGACCCCCAGCGTGGCGACGTGGTGGTGTTCCGCTACCCGCCCGACCCGCGCACCGACTACATCAAGCGTGTCGTCGGCGTGCCCGGCGACGAGGTGGCCTGGCTGAACAAGACGCTCACCCTCAACGGCAAGCCGGTCGCGGCCAATCCGTTGCCCGATTACTACGACGAGGACGCCCAGCGCTACGCGCGCCAGCTCGTCGAGTCGCTCGGAAAGGCCGACCACCGCATCCTGCTGCGTGACGACCGGCCGCCCTTCGTGTCGGGCGTCGAGGCGTATCCCATGCGCGATGCCTGCCGCTACAGCGCCGAGGGCGTGACCTGCAAGGTGCCTCCAGGACACTACTTCGTCATGGGCGACAACCGTGACAATTCCATCGATTCGCGATACTGGGGCTTCGTCCCCGACCGCAATCTGGTTGGCCGGGCCTTCTTGGTGTGGATGAATTTCGGTAACCTCGGCCGTATCGGTGGTTTCCGCTGACCGTCGGAGATTCGATTCATGTTGCGTGCTGCATCGTTCCGAAGCCAGTCAGGCCTCTCGCTGATCGGCCTGCTCATCTGGGCCATCATCGTCGCGTTCGTCGCGCTGATCGTGGTGCGGGTACTGCCCACGATCAACGAGTACACGACCGTGCTTCGCACCGTCAAGAAGATCGCCCAGGAGCAGCCGGGCACGGTTGCCGAAGCGCGCAAGGCCTTCGACCGCCAGCGCGACATCGAATACTCCATCACCAGCATCAGCGGCGCCGACCTTCAGATCACGAAGGAGAACGACAAGGTCGTGATCCGCTTCGAGTACGACAAGGAAGTGCCGGTCTTCGAGCCTGTCTACCTGCTGATCAAGTATTCCGGCGAGGGCCGGTCCAACTGACCGGCCTCCGGGTCGCCGCCGCGATGGTCGATCCGCGTCTGTCGGCACTTCAGCAGCGCCTGGGTCTGGACTTCGCCGACCCGGCCCTGCTCCAGCGGGCGCTCACGCATCGCAGCGCCGGCTCCGAACACAACGAGCGCCTGGAGTTTCTAGGTGACGCCGTGCTCCAGACGGCCGTGTCGGCATTGCTGTATGAACGATTCGCCGGCTCCGACGAAGGCGACCTGACGCGGGTTCGCGCGCACCTTGTGCGGGAGGACAGCCTGGCCCGCGTGGCCTTGGCAGTCGGACTGCCCGATGTCGTTCGCCTGTCCGAGGGCGAAGCGCGCGGCGGGGGTGCCGCCCGGCCGTCGATCCTGGCCGATGCCCTTGAAGCCCTCATCGGAGCCGCCTTCCTGGACGGCGGTTTCGCCACGGCCCAGGCCCTGGTTCAGCGGCTGTTCGGCGAGGTCATCGCCGGCACCAGCATCGACAACTGGGCCAAGGACGCCAAGACAGAACTGCAAGAGTGGTTGCAGGCTCGCAAGCTGCCTGTGCCGGCCTACCGCATCGTCGCCACGCGCGGGCAATCCCATGCGCAGACCTTCGACGTGGAGTGCGCCGTGCCGGCGCTTGGACTGACCGAGCGCGGCGAGGGCAGGTCACGGCGCGCTGCCGAACAAGACGCAGCGCACCGCATGCTGGCCAGCCTGAAGGCCAGCGACCGGCCCGACGGCCCCTTGCTGAACTGATCATGACCGAGCCTGCATCCCTGACGCCGCAGCGATGCGGCCTCGTCGCCATCGTCGGTCGCCCCAATGTGGGCAAGAGCACGCTGCTCAATGCCCTGGTCGGGCAGAAGATCAGCATCACGTCCAACAAGGCCCAGACCACGCGCCACCGCATCACGGGTGTGCGCACCGAGGGCGCTGTGCAGGCGGTGTTCGTCGACACGCCGGGCTTCCAGACGCGCCATGGCAACGCGCTCAACCGCAATCTCAACCGCACGGTGCGGGGCGTGCTGTCCGACGTCGACGCCGTACTGTTCGTCGTCGAGGCCGGCAAGTTCACGCTCGACGATGCCAAGGTGCTGGCCTTGCTGCCCGAGGGCAAGCCCGTGCTGCTGGTGGCCAACAAGCTCGACATGGTGAGGCGGCGCGACGACGTGCTGCCCTGGCTGGCCTCGATGCGAGAGCGGCGCGACTTCGCCGAGTTCGTGCCGCTGACCGCCACCCGCGACGCCGATGTGGTGCGGCTACTCGGCATTCTGGCGCCCCACCTGCCCGAGCAGGCCTGGTTCTACGACGAGGACATGCTCACCGACCGCAGCGAGCGCTTTCTGGCCAGCGAGCTCATCCGCGAGAAGCTGTTCAGGCTGACCGGCGACGAGTTGCCTTACAGCTCCACGGTGGTGATCGACAAGTTCGAGGAGGAGGACGGCGCGGCTGCCGGCCCATTGCGGCGCATCGCCGCCACCATCGTGGTCGAGCGCGAAGCGCACAAGGGCATGATCATCGGAGAGGGCGGCGAACGCCTCAAGCGCATCGCCAGCGAAGCGCGGCAGGACCTGGAGCGCCTGCTTCAGGCGCGGGTGTTCATCGAGATCTGGGTCAAGGTGCGCGCCGGTTGGGCCAGCAACGAGGAGCACCTGCGAAGCTATGGCTACGAGTGACATCGACGGGCGCAGCGCGCGTTTCGATGCGTTCCTGTCGCGCGCCTGGGCCGACCATGCCGACCATCCCGACGCCGTGGCCGACCGGCTGCGCACCGACACCCCCGAGCCCGTGCTGCCTGCGCAAGTCGCGGCGCTGGCCCGCCTCGTCGTGCATTTGCTGGGTGAGCACCTCGGGCGCTTCGACGACGCCCATTGGCGACTGTCGAGCCTGAGGGGGCACCCGCTGGCGAGCGAGCCCGTGGCGGTGTCCGAGTTGCGCGTCTCGCACGCAGCGCTGTCTTTCGCGTGCCGACAGCCCGGCGCCGATGCCGCGCTGTCGCCGCCCGAACGCGTGCGCGCGCTCGGTTCGGCCGCCGCCATCTGCCTCGGCCGCGGCGAGGCGGCGCATTCGCTGAAGCTGATCGCCGCGGCTCGCGCCGAACTGGGCCGCATGCCCGGCGCCTCCGCTGCTGATCACCGCCCCCTGGCCGTGGCCTGCAACAACATGACCTGGGAGCTGCACGACCGCGGTGATGCCCGCACGCCCGGCGACACCGACGCCATGCTCGAGATCGCAGCGGCCTGCCGCGATCATTGGCGCCACGCAGGCACCTGGCTCGAGGTCGAGCGAGCCGACTACGGCTTGGCGATGACCCACCTGTCGGCCCGTCGCGCCGACGACGCGCTGCGCCACGCCGCGCAGTGCCTGGCCGCATGCATCGCCCACGAGGCAGCGCCGTACGAGCTGTTCTACGGCCACGAGGCCATGGCGCGGGTGCAGCACGCGCGCGGGGACACGGTGGCCTGTGCCCACCACCGGCGGGCGGCGCAGGCGGCCTTCGACCAGCTCGACGCGCACACCCAGGGTGGCTGCCGCGGCTCGCTGGACAGGCTGCTCGCGCTCGCGCCGGGCGCATGAGGACGCACGCATGAGGACGCGAGCCGCGGCGGCGCCTCTGGCTGCCTACGTGCTGCACCAGTACGACTGGAGCGAGTCGAGCCAGATCGTCGACCTGTTCACCCGCGACGCCGGCCGTGTGGTGGTGGCCGCGCGGGGCGCCAAGCGGCCGACCTCGCAGCTGCGGGCAGTGCTCATGCCCTTCCAGCGCCTCGCGGTGGCGGTGTCGGGCGCCGCGCGCGACGAGGCGTCGGCCGAGGTGCGCAACCTGCGCAGCGCGGAATGGGCCGGCGGCATGCCCGTGCGTGGCGGCGACGCGCTTCTGGCAGGGTTTTATCTCAACGAGCTCTTGCTGCGGCTGCTGGCGCGCGACGACCCCCATCCCCAGCTGTGGGACGCCTATGCCGCAACGCTCGGCCACCTTGGCACCGCCGCCGAGGCGCCTGCGTTGCGCGCCTTCGAGCTGGTGCTGCTGGCCGAGACCGGCCACCTGCCGGACCTGTCCCGCGTCACGTCCACCGCAGAGGGTGTCGCCACGGGCCGCCACTATCTGCTGCGGCCCGAGGCGGGCCTGGCGAACGCCGGAGCCGACACCCCGGGGGGGCTCGATGGCGCCGTTTGGGCAAGTCTGCATTCCGCGGTGGTGGCGCGCGACCTCGAGGCGCTGCGTGCTGCCTGCGCCGGCTGCGAAGGTGCGCTGCGGCGGCAATTGCGGCAGTGTCTTGCGTACCATCTGGCGGGTGCCACGCTGCACACTCGCGAACTGGTGCGAGACCTCCAGACCCTGACGGCCGCCTGATGAACCCGCTGATCGCTCCCGGACCCCCGCACCGCGCCGCGCATTGCGCGCTGTCGGTCAACGTCAACAAGGTGGCGCTGCTGCGCAACACGCGCCACCTGGGCATCCCCAGCGTCGTGCGCGCGGCCACGGCCTGCCTCGAGGCGGGAGCGCAGGGCATCACCGTGCACCCGCGACCCGACGCCAGGCACATCCGGGCGCAGGACGTGACCGACCTCGCCGCCCTGCTGGCGAAGTGGCCCGAGGCCGAGTTCAACATCGAGGGCAACCCGTTCGACAACCTGATGGACTTCGTGCGCGAGCATCGCCCGCACCAGGCCACCTTCGTGCCCGACGCGCCCGGCCAGTTCACCAGCGACCATGGCTGGACGTTGGCCGAGCTGCCGCGCGTCGCGCCGCTGGTGCGGCAGGCGCGCGACCTGGGCGTGCGCGTCAGCCTGTTCGTCGACCCCGAACCCGACGCGATGGGCGCGGTGGCCGCCATCGGTGCGCATCGCGTCGAGCTCTACACCGAGCCCTACGCCGCTGCCTGGGGCACACCTCGGCTAGAAGCGGAACTGGCCCGCTACGCCGCCACCGCACGCGCGGCGCTGGCGGCCGGCCTCGGGGTCAACGCAGGTCACGACCTGAACCGTGACAACCTTGCAGCCTTCCTGCGCGCGGTGCCCGGTGTGCAGGAGGTGTCGATCGGCCATGCGCTGATCGCCGACGCGCTCGAGCTGGGTTACGCGTGCACCGTGCGCGAGTATCTCGGCTGCATCCGCGCCGCGGGCGGCGGGGCCTGAGCGGCGAACCGGGCTACGCTCGCGTCCTGCCCGCACCGGGCCCGTTGCAACGCACCCTGCACATGATCGAACAGTCCCCCCTCATCATCGACATCGCCGGCCTGGAACTCGGGCCACAGGATCGCGCGCGCCTGGCGCACCCGCTCGTCGGCGGAATGCTCCTGTTCGCGCGCAACTGGCGCGACCGGCGGCAGCTCACCGAGCTCACGGCCTCGATCAAGTCGGTGCGCGATGACCTGCTGGTCTGCGTCGATCATGAAGGCGGCCGGGTGCAGCGTTTCCGAACCGACGGCTTCACCCACCTGCCGCCGATGCGCAAGCTCGGCGAGCTGTGGATGGACGACGGCAAGCGGGGGCCGGGCGCCGGAGCGATGGCGGCCACCGACGCGGCCAGCGCCTGCGGCTTCGTGCTCGCCAGCGAGCTGCGCGCCTGCGGCGTGGACCTGTCCTTCACGCCGGTGCTCGATCTCGACCATGGCCCTTCGGGCGTGATCGGCGACCGCGCCTTCCACCGCGACCCGCGCGTGGTGACGCTGCTGGCCAAGAGCGTGATGCACGGCCTGCTGCAGGCCGGCATGGCCGCCTGCGGAAAGCATTTCCCGGGACACGGTCACGTCGCCGCCGACTCGCACACGGACGTGCCGGTGGACCGGCGCAGCCTGGCCGCGCTGCTGGCGGACGACGCGGCGCCCTACGGCTGGCTGTCGACCACGCTGTCCAGCGTGATGCCCGCCCACGTGATCTACCCCAAGGTGGACCCTCGCCCCGCGGGCTTCTCGCGCAGATGGTTGCAGGACGTGCTGCGCGAGCGGCTCGGCTTCACCGGCGCCATCTTCAGCGACGACCTCAGCATGGAAGGCGCTCGCCGCATCGACGGCCGCGAGGTCGGCTACGCCGACGCGGCCGTGGCCGCCCTGGACGCCGGCTGCGACATGGTGCTGCTGTGCAACCAGAGCGTGGCCGACGGCGGCCGCGCGGTCGACGTGCTGATCGAAGGGGTCGAGCGCGCCGTGGCACAAGGGCGGGTCGCGTCTTCCGGGCCCAGCCAGGCTCGGCGTCTGGCACTGCTTGCGCGCGCGCAGCCCATGCCCTGGGACGAACTGATGCGCGATCCGGCGTACTGCCAGGCGCTCGAGCGCCTGCCGTCGGGCGGATGAGCGGCGGCACCTGAGCGCTGCCGGGGCAGCGCCCAGGCCCGTCGTCAGGCCGCCGAGTTGTCGAACGGCAGACGGATCTGGGACAGATCCTTCTTCGTTTCCACCAGCACCAGCGGGCCGTCGTCCAGCACGACCGGCGGCTTGGGCTGGCGCGGCACGTGGGGCGGCTTCGGCTCGGCGGCCATCGCGGCCTGCACCGTGCGCACCTTGTCGTTGTCGGAGTGCACCCACTCCAGGCCGGCGGCACTGGCCACGGCATTGAGCGAGTCGATCGGCAGGGCGTACGGCTGCGCGCGGGTCGCGGCCTGAGGCATCACGATCGGCTGCGATGGTGCCGGCGCCGCGGCACGCGGGGCCGGTGCAGGCGCGGCTGCCGCCGGCGCCATGGCCTGGATCGGTTCCGCGTCGGCCCTGGACGTCGACGTCGATGCCGAACCGGTCATGGGCTCATCGGCAACCTCGGTGGCTTCGGCCGTCGGGGCTTCGGACGACACGACTTGGGCTTCGTCGTCGAAGCCGTTGGCGGTCGGGTCCGTGCTGCCGTCATCGAGCATGCCCTGGGCGTCGGCGCCAGCGCCTTCGCCGCGATTGCGGCCACGACCACCGCGCCGGCGACGGCGGCGCGCGCCTTCGCGATCGGCACCTTCGGCGGCCCCTTGCGCCTCGGTCGGCGCCGCATCCACTCCGTTGCCCAGCGGCACGGTGTCGATCAGCGGCTGCACCGGAGCAACGGCTTCGTCGTCCTGTCGCGGTGCCGAGGCATCCGGGCGGCGACCGCCGCCCTCTCCGCGTGCCGGCCGGCCTTCGCGGCGACCGTCACGACCTTCGCGCGGCTCCCGGGCTTCGCGCGGCTCGCGCTGGTCACGAGCTTCACGGCTTTCACGCGGTTCGCGGTTCTCGCGCGGCTCGCGAGCCTCGCGCGGTTCGCGATTCTCGCGTGACTCACGGCCTTCACGGCCCTCGCCGCGACCTTCGCCACGGCCTTCACCGCGGCCTTCACCGCGGCCTTCTCCGCGGCCTTCTCCGCGGCCTTCTCCGCGGCCTTCTCCGCGGCGTCCGCCGCGGCGGCCATCGCGACGGCCTTCACCGCTGCGCTCGCCGCCACGCTCGCCGCCGCGTTCACCTCGGGGGCCACGGCCATCGCCGCGCTCCTGGGACTTGGCGCGCGGCGATTCCGATGTCGGGGCCGCAGCGGGGGCAGCTTCGGTCTCGGCACCGCCGAACAACTTGCGCACCCAGGAGAAGAAGCCGCCGCCGGCCGACGCGGCCGGGGTCGCGGGGGCAGGGACGGGCGCCTTCGGCGCCGCGGCCATCGGTGCCGGCGCGGGTGCCGGGGCCGGCGCCGCGATCGGCGCGGGCTGGTCCGGCAGCACGCCCTTGATCACCGGCTCCTGCTTGGGCTTGGCCTTCTCGCGCCGGGTGATGCCGACCTCGTCGTCCGGCTCCTCGATCATGGTGTACGACGCCTTGAACGCGTCCAGGCGCGGGTCGTCGTGGCGCAGGCGTTCGAGCTTGTAGTTGGGCGTCTCGATGTGCGGGTTGGGGATCAGCAGCACGTTGACGCGCTGCTTGAGCTCGATCTTGGTGATCTCCGAGCGCTTCTCGTTGAGCAGGAAGCTGGTCACCTCCACCGGCACCTGCACGTGCACCGCGGCGGTGTTGTCCTTCAGGGCCTCCTCCTGCACCATGCGCAGGATCTGCAGCGCGCTGCTCTCGGTGTCGCGGATGTGGCCGGTGCCGTTGCAGCGCGGGCAGGTGATGTGGCTGCCTTCGCTGAGCGCCGGGCGCAGGCGCTGGCGGCTCAGTTCGAGCAGACCGAACTTGGAGATCGAGCTGTACTGCACGCGGGCGCGGTCGAACTTCATCGCCTCGCGCAGACGCTGCTCCACGTCGCGCCGGTTCTTCGACTCCTCCATGTCGATGAAGTCGATCACCAGCAGGCCGCCCAGGTCGCGCAGGCGCATCTGGCGCGCGATCTCGTCGGCAGCCTCGAGGTTGGTGCGGGTGGCTGTCTCCTCGATGTCGCTGCCGCGCGTGGCGCGCGCCGAGTTGACGTCGATCGACACCAGCGCCTCGGTGTGGTCGATCACGATCGCGCCGCCAGAGGGCAGATTCACCGTGCGGCTGAACGCGGTCTCGATCTGGTGCTCGATCTGGAAGCGCGAGAACAGCGAGGCGTCGTCGCGGTAGCGCTTGACCTTGGATGCCGACTCCGGCATCACGTGGTTCATGAACTGCTGCGCCTGATCGTAGATGTCGTCGGTGTCGATCAGGATCTCGCCGATGTCGGCGGTGAAGTAGTCGCGGATCGCGCGGATGACGAGCGACGACTCCTGGTAGATCAGGAACGCGCCCTTGCCGGCCTTGGACGCGCCGTCGATGGCGTCCCACAGCTTGAGCATGTAGTTCAGGTCCCACTGCAGCTCGGCAGCGGAACGGCCGATGCCCGCGGTACGGGCGATCAGGCTCATGCCCTTGGGATAGTCGAGCTGGTCGAGGTTTTCCTTCAGCTCCTCGCGGTCCTCGCCCTCGATGCGCCGGCTCACGCCGCCGCCGCGCGGGTTGTTGGGCATCAGCACCAGGTAGCGGCCAGCCAGCGACACGAAGGTGGTCAGCGCCGCGCCCTTGTTGCCTCGCTCTTCCTTTTCCACCTGCACCAGCAGTTCGGTGCCGTTGGAGATCACGTCTTGGATCTTGGCATCGCGGACCGAGACGCCTTCCTTGAAGAACTGCTTGGAGATCTCCTTGAACGGTAGGAAGCCGTGGCGGTCCTCGCCGTAGTCGACGAAGCAGGCTTCAAGAGACGGCTCGACGCGCGTCACCACGGCCTTGTAGATGTTGCCCTTGCGCTGTTCGCGACCCTCGATCTCGGTCTCGAAATCCAGCAGTTTCTGGCCATCGACAATGGCCAGGCGACGCTCTTCCGGCTGCGTCGCGTTGATCAGCATGCGCTTCATGTGTCTCGTTCTCCAAACATCGACTCATCACCGATGCACGAGAAGCGCAACCCCACCAAGGAATCGCCCTGGACCGTGGCTGCGCGAAGCGTCGCTGGGATCAGCGAGTCAGCGCGGCTGCGGCGTTGGCGCGTGCGTGGCAGCCGTTGCGGACCCTGCGTCGCGCACGGCCGACCGGCCGCGCGACGCATCGTGTGCGGCGCGGCTTGGGGTCAAGGCGGGCGGGAACGTCATGGTCCGGGGGCTGGACGCGGACGCCGGTCGATGGATCGGCCGGCGCCGTATACCTTGTTCTGCTTTTCGCGGCCGGCTTGGGCGCCGACCGAGGGTTGGATTCGCGTTTCTCTGCCACCTGCGTCGCGCGGCTGCCGGGTCTCTGCGGGACCGCGGCCCGCGGCGCGTTGCGGGAGTTGCATCACCTCCACGCGCGCTCTCGATGCCCCGCTAAACTCTCAGCGAATCAAGCACTTACGGCGCACACGTGGACGAACGGATTATAGGGGCGAACGCCGCGGCCACGCGCCGTGCCCCCGCCGATCGTGCAAATCCCACGGTGCGACGGCTCCTGGTGGACGAAGGCAGCGCCGGCCAGCGCCTGGACAACTTCCTGCTGCGCGAGCTCAAGGGGGTGCCCAAGACCCACGTCTACCGGGTCATCCGCTCGGGCGAGGTGCGCGTCAACAAGGGGCGCGCCTCGGCCGACACCCGTCTGGCGCTGGGTGACGAGGTGAGGGTGCCGCCGGTGCGCACCGCCGAGCGTGCCGAGCCGGGGGCCGTGCCGGCCAGGGAATTCACGGTGCTTCTCGAGGACGACCACCTGCTGGCCATCGACAAGCCGGCCGGGGTGGCGGTGCACGGGGGCTCCGGGGTGAGTTTCGGCGTGATCGAGCAGCTGCGCCGGGCCCGGCCGGCCGCGCGCTTTCTCGAACTGGTGCACCGTCTCGACAAGGAGACCTCCGGCGTGCTGCTGCTGGCCAAGAAGCGCTCGGCGCTGACGGCGCTGCAGGACCAGTTCCGCGAACGTGGCACGGTCAAGATCTATGCGGCCCTGGTCTGCGGCACCTGGCCGGCGTCGAGGAAGGTGATCGACGTGGCCCTGCTGCGCACGCTCGACGCGCGCGGCGAGCGACATGTCAAGGCGGTGGCCGAGGGCCACGACGAGGCACGACGGTCGATCACGCTCGTCAAGGTGGCCGAGCGCTTGCCGGCCCACACGCTGCTGGACGTGACGCTCAAGACCGGGCGCACGCACCAGATCCGTGTCCACCTGGCCCACGAAGGGCACCCCATCGTCGGCGACCCCAAGTACGGCGACTTCGCCGCCAACCGCGACATGGCGCGCGGCGAGCATCGCTTCGCGCGCATGTTCCTGCATGCGCGGCATCTCGCCTTCGACCATCCCGCCGGCGGCGACCGAGTCGCGCTGGACGCTCCGCTGCCGGCCGAATGCCGGCGCCTCCTCGACGCACTGGCCACCCCAAGATGAGACCGCGCCGCTTCGACCTGATCGTCTTCGACTGGGACGGCACCCTGTACGACTCCACCGCGCTGATCGCGCGCTGCATCCAGGCTGCCTGCCGCGACGTGGGCGCACCCGAGCCGACTCTGTACGACGCGTCCTACGTGATCGGCCTGGGCCTGGCCGACGCCTTGCGGCATGTCGCGCCGGGCTTGCCGGAGGCCCGCTATCCCGAACTGGGTGCGCGCTACCGGCATCACTACTTTTCACGTCAGCACGAGTTGAGCCTGTTCCCGGGCACGCTGGAGATGCTGCATGCATTGCGGCAGCGCCATCACTGGCTGGGCGTGGCCACCGGCAAGGGCCGCCGGGGCCTGGACGACGCACTGGCCCATGCCCAGCTCAAGGGAGTCTTCGACGCCACCCGCACCGCCGACGAGACGGCGTCGAAGCCCAACCCGCTGATGCTGATGGAACTGATGCGCGAACTCGGCGTGGCGCCCGAGCGCACGCTGATGATCGGCGACACCACCCACGACCTGCTGCTGGCCCGCAACGCGGGCGCGCCCGGCGTGGGCGTAGCCTTCGGCGCGCACCAGCACGAGAGCTTCGCCGAGTACGCGCCGCTGCACGTGGCGCATTCCACGAGCGACCTGCGCGACTGGCTGCTGGCCCATGCCTGAGATCGCCTCGCCCGCGCCGCACCCGCCGCAGCCGCTGTGCCGCAGCGAGGACCTTGCCGAGCGCGGCCGGGGTGTCGCCTTCGACGTGGTGCTGTGGCGCCAGCCCGCGCGCGGTTTCGCGCTGCGCATCGACGGCCGCGTGGTGGCCTACGTGAACCGCTGTTCCCACGTGCCGACCGAGCTTGACTGGAACCCCGGCGAGTTCCTCGACGCGCAGGGGCAGCACATCGTCTGCGCGGTGCACGGGGCTCAGTATTCGCCCACCACAGGCGCCTGTCTCGGCGGCCCCTGCGGCCGCGGAAGGCTGATGGCCGTGTCCGTGTCCGAGGACAACGGACAGGTGCATTGGTATCCTTCCCGCGACATTGCGCCAGTGGTCTTCGACGTCGACGGCCGCGGTGCTGCCGACCCGGCGAACACGGAGCCCCCGACCCCATGAACCCTTCCGACGACCCCGCGTCCTCGCAACTGCCCGACACGCCGCAAGGTGGCGCGGACCTCAACGCGCCGACCCTGCCCAACATGGCTGCCGCATCGGCGGGCATCGGTCCGGGTCTGGACAACACCTTGCAGCGGCTGGCTCAGGACATGTTGCGCGACCGCCGCGCCGAGCGCCGCTGGCGCGTGTTCTTCCGCCTGGCGTGGCTGGGGGTGGCCCTGGCCCTGATGTGGGGCCTGTTCGTGGCCCGCACCCACGTCGCGGCGCCCGGCGGACCGCATACCGCCCTGGTGGAAGTGCGTGGAGAGATCGCCGCCGACAGCGACGCCAGCGCCGAGCGCATCGTGGCAGCTTTGCGAAGCGCGTTCGAGGACAAGGCGGCTCAGGCCATCGTGCTGCGCATCAACTCGCCCGGCGGCAGCCCGGTTCAGTCGGGCATCGTCAACGACGAGATCCGGCGCCTGAGGGCGCTGCACGGCAAGAAGGTCTACGCGGTGGTCGAGGAGATCTGCGCGTCGGGTGCGTACTACATCGCGGTGGCCGCCGACGAGATCTACGTCGACAAGGCCAGTCTCGTGGGCAGCATCGGCGTGCTGATGGACGGCTTCGGCTTCACGGGCACGATGGAAAAGCTCGGCGTCGAGCGCCGCCTGCTCACGGCCGGTGCCAACAAGGGCATGCTCGACCCGTTCTCGCCCCAGAACGAGCAGCAGACGGCCTTTGCCAAGGCCATGATCGACCAGATCCACCAGCAGTTCATCGCGGTGGTGAAGCAGGGCCGTGGCAACCGCCTCAAGGAGGACAAGGACACCTTCTCGGGCCTGTTCTGGAACGGCGAGGAAGCGGTGCGCCTGGGCCTGGCCGACAAGGTGGGCAACATCGACTACGTGGCGCGCGAAGTGATCAAGGCCGAGGAGATCATCGACTACACGCCGCACGACAACATCGCCGAGCGCTTCGCCAAGCGCTTCGGCGCGGCGGTCGGCCACGGCGCGGTGAAGGCGCTGCGCGAACTCGCACCGATCCGATGACCGCTGTCGCGTGCCAGGTTGAGCGCCTGAGAGGCCTGCGGCCGTGAGCGACCCGACCGACTCCCTCGGTCCGATCGTGTCGGACCGCATGGCGGTGCTGCCGCAGTACCTGTTGCCCAAGCAGGCGCTGACGCGGCTGGCCGGCGAGGTGGCGGGCGCGCGGGGCGGGGCCTTGACCACGCGGCTGATCCGCTGGTTCGTCGACCGCTACCGCGTGAACATGGCCGAGGCCGCCAACCCCGACCCGGCCGCCTACGCCACCTTCAACGACTTCTTCACGCGCGCTCTGGCGCCTGGCGCGCGGCCGCTGGCCGACGCGGCGCTCGTGAGTCCGGTGGACGGCGCCGTGAGCCAGCTCGGGCCCGTGGACGGCGACGCCATCGTGCAGGCCAAGGGTCACACCTACACCGTGCAGGCCCTCGTGGGTGGCGACCCTGAACTGGCGCGCCCCTTCCTCGGCGGCCACTTCGCCACGCTCTACCTGAGCCCCAAGGACTATCACCGCATCCACATGCCGTGCGCGGGCCGGCTGCGCCGCATGATCCACGTGCCGGGCGACCTGTTCTCCGTCAACCCGGTCACGGCGCGCGGTGTGCCGGGCCTGTTTGCCCGCAACGAGCGCGTGGTGTGCCAGTTCGACGGCGACCACGGCCCGTTCGTGCTGGTGCTGGTGGGCGCCACCATCGTCGGCAGCATGGCCACCGTGTGGCACGGGGTGGTCAATCCGCCGCGGCCGGGTGCGGTGCGCGACTGGCGCTACGACGGCGAGCACGCCGTGACGCTCGACCGCGGCGCGGAGATGGGCCGGTTCCTCCTCGGCTCCACGGTGGTGCTGCTGTTCCCGGCCGGGCCGTTGGCTTTCAACCCGGCATGGCGCCCAGGCGGCGAGATCCGCATGGGCGAGGCGATGGCGGACCTTCAGCCGAACAGGCCCGGCGCGCGCGCCGGGTCGGCGAACTCGCTGTAGAAGCAGCTCGGGCACACCGCGCGATAGCGGTCGTTGCCGCCGATCAGCACCTGGTCGCCTTCCTCGATGCGTCGCCCCTGGGCGTCGATGCGCAGGTTCATCGACGCCTTGCGCGCGCAGGCGCAGATGGTCTTCATCTCCTCCAGGTCGTCAGCCAGCGTCAGCAGTTCGGCTGCACCCGGGAAGGCGCGGCCCTGAAAGTCGCTGCGCAGGCCCCAGCACAGCACCGGCACACGCTCGCGGTGCGCCAGCCGGTGCAGCGAGCGCACCTGCGCCGGCGTCAGGAACTGGGCTTCGTCGATCAGCACGCAGGCCGGCCGCACCGGGCCGTCGTCGAGCAGCCAGCCAGCCTCGAACGCGGTGTCCGCGCCGAAGGTCTCCACCTGCCTTGCCAGCCCCAGGCGCGATCCGATCACGCCCGGTCCACCGCGGTCGTCCAGTGCGGCGGTGAACAGGCGCACCCGCATGCCGCGTTCCTCGTAGTTGTGAGCCGCCTGCAGCAACGCCGTGCTCTTGCCGGCGTTCATGGCCGCGTACCGGAAGTAGAGCTTGGTCATCGACCGTCCGCAGCGGCCGGGCCGCCGCCGGAGGGAGTCATCAGGCGCCCGGAATGCGCAGCAACTGGCCGGGGTAGATCTTGTCCGGGTGCTTGAGCATCGGCTTGTTGGCCTCGAAGATCAGCGGGTACTTGTTCGCGTCGCCGTAGAACTTCCTGGCAATCTTCGACAGGTTGTCGCCGCTGACCACCGTGTGCCACTGCGATTCCGGTTCCGGCGCGTTGACCACCAGCATGTCGTTGACCGCGCCCACGCCGGCCACGTTGCCGCAGCACAGCAGCACCTTCTCCTTCGTGACCTGGTCGGGCACGGTGCCGGACACGGTGACCGTGGAACTGGCCGCGTCGAACGCCACGTCCAGACCGTCGACCGGCAGGTTCTGGGTGCCGATGTAGCTGGCGATGGCCTGGCCGGCCGTCGCGTTCAGAGCCGCCATGTTCTCCGGCGTCGGCGCCGCTTCGGCCGCCTTGGCTTCCTTGCCGCCGAACAGCTTCTCGCCGGCTTCCTTGATGAAGGACATCAGACCCATGGAACACTCCTGAGGGATTGGGGGAAGCCCCATCCTAGCCGGGGTGTGACGGTGCAGGCGTGACAGGTCGCGTCAGCGCACAATCGACCGCGTCACGCGTCGACGCGTGCTGCAGGAGACTTTCGCGATGGACAAGACCTCCAAGGCCGCTGCGGTGCCGGTGCACCAGCTCGTACGCCGAACGGCTGCGCTGGTGCTGGCGGGAGGGCGCGGCTCGCGCCTGAAGCAGCTCACCGACAAGCGCGCCAAGCCGGCCGTTTACTTCGGCGGCAAGTTCCGCATCATCGACTTCGCGCTCAGCAACTGCGTCAACTCGGGCATGCGCCGCATCGGCGTGGTCACGCAGTACAAGAGCCATTCGCTGCTGCGGCATCTGCAGCGCGGCTGGAGCTTCCTGCGCTCCGAGATGAACGAGATGGTCGACCTGCTGCCCGCTCAGCAGCGGGTCGCCGAGGAGCATTGGTACCGCGGCACCGCCGACGCCGTGTTCCAGAACCTGGACATCATCCAGAGCTCGCGTCCCGAGTACATCGTGGTGCTGGCCGGCGACCATGTCTACAAGATGGACTACTCGCTGATGCTCAAGGACCACGTCGAGTCCGGCGCGGCGTGCACCGTGGGCTGCATCGAGGTGCCCCGCGCCGAGGCCAGCGCGTTCGGCGTGATGGCCGTCAACAACCTGCGCAAGATCACCTCCTTCGTCGAGAAGCCGGCCGACCCGCCGCCCATGCCCGGCCACCCCGACCGCGCCCTGGCCAGCATGGGCATCTACGTGTTCGACGCCGACTACCTGTACCGCCTGCTCGAGGCCGACCTGGCCAACCCGCAGTCCAGCCACGACTTCGGCAAGGACGTGATCCCGCGTGCCGTGGCCGACGGCAAGGCACTGGCGCATCCGTTCTCGATGAGCTGCATCCGCAACCCCAACGGTGCACCGCCGTACTGGCGCGACGTGGGCACGATCGATGCTTTCTGGGAGGCCAACCTCGACCTCGCGTCGATCAACCCGGAGCTCGACATCTACGACACGGAGTGGCCGATCTGGACCTATCAGCGCCAGTTGCCGCCGGCCAAGTTCACGCCGGACAGCCACGGCTCGCACGGCCTGGCGGTCAACACCATCGTGTCCGGCGGCTGCATCGTCAGCGGCTCTCACGTGGCCAACTCGGTGCTGTTCTCCAACGTGCGCATCCACTCCTTCTGCCATGTCGAGGACGCCGTGGTGCTGCCGGGCGTCACGGTGCTGCGCAACTGCCGCGTGCGCAAGGTCGTGATCGACCGCGGCTGCACGCTGCCCGAGGGCCTGGTGGTCGGCGAGGACCCGGTGCTCGACGCCGAGCGCTTCGAGCGCACCGCCAACGGCGTGTGCCTGATCACCCGCGACATGCTGGAGCGCCTGGCCTGATGCGGGTCCTGCACGTCGGCGCCGAGATCTACCCGTTCGTCAAGACCGGGGGCCTGGCCGACGTGATCGGCGCGCTGCCGGCCGCGCAGGCCGCCGCCGGCACCGACGTGCGCGTGCTGCTGCCGGCGCTGCCGCCCCTGGCGCAGGTGCTGCGCGATGCCGTGCCGGTGGCGCGCGTGCAGCCGCCCTGGGGCGGCGCGCCGGCCGAGCTGCTGCTGGGCCGGCTCGACGCGCCATCGCTGTCGGGCGTGCCGGCCTACCTGCTGCGTCATGACGGCCTGTACACGCGCCCCGGCACGCCCTATGGCGACGGCAGCGGCCATGCGTTTGCCGACAACGCGCGTCGCTTCGCACTTTTGGGTCTGGCCGCAGCGCGCCTGGCGGAGGGGGCGCACGACGCCTGGCAGCCTCAGGTGCTGCATGGCCACGACTGGCATGCAGGCCTGGCGCCGGCCTATGCCGTGCTGTCGCGACAGGCAGGCCGCCACCGCGCCGCCAGCGTGTTCACCATCCACAACCTGGCCTACCAGGGCCTGTTCAGTCGCGGCCACTTCGCCGAACTGGGGCTGCCTGCCCAGGCCTGGGGCGTGGACGGCGTCGAGTTCCACGGCCAGCTCTCCTTCATGAAGGCCGCGCTGCACTACGCCGACCGCATCACGACCGTGAGCCCCGGCTATGCGCGCGAGATCCAGGGGCCGGAGCTGGGCTGCGGCCTCGACGGCCTGCTGCGGCAGCGCAGCGGCGTGGTCAGCGGCGTGCTCAACGGCGTCGACGACACGGTGTGGGACCCCGAGCACGACAGCGCCCTGGCTGCGCGCTACAGCGCGGCGCGGCTCGGCGGCAAGGCGCTGTGCCGGCGTGCCCTGCAGGCCGAGTGCGGCCTCGCCGCGCAGGACGACGCACCGCTGTTCGGCGTCGTCAGCCGCCTGGTGGAGCAGAAGGGCATGCCGCTGGTCGTCGATGCAGTCGATGCCCTGGTGGCCCGCGGAGCCCAGCTCGTGGTGCTGGGCAGCGGCGACGTGGCGCTGGAGGACGCGCTGCGCGGCGCCGTGGCCCGGCACCCGCAGCACGTGTCGCTGCGCCAGGGGTACGACGAGGGCCTGGCGCATCGCATCTTCGCCGGCAGCGACGTCACGATGGTGCCGTCACGCTTCGAGCCCTGCGGCCTGACGCAGATGTACGCCCTGCGCTATGGCAGCCTGCCGCTGGTGCGGCGCACCGGCGGCCTGGCCGACACGGTCACCGACTGCAGTCTCGAGGACCTGGCCGACGGCACCGCCACGGGTTTCGTGTTCGAGCGTTTCGATGCCGACGACCTGCATCGCGCGCTGCGCCGGGTCTTCACGCTCTGGGCGCGACCGCGCGACTGGCGCGTGGTGCAGCGCCGCGGCATGGCCCAGCGCTTCGGCTGGGACAGCGCCGCCGCGCGCTATGCGGCGCTGTACGACGCGGCACTCGCACCGCACTGAGCCTGCGTGTCCGGTGCCTCGGAGCGCGGCCGGGCTGCGCGGGCAAGGCAACTTCAGTGCGGCAACTCGAAGCGCTGGCCACGAAACACCAGCACGCTCGACGACGCGCCGATGCGCTCGACCGTGAGCCCGTCGGCGACGGCATCGCCTTCTCGCAGCACC
>WBZX01000394.1_pt2 | contig 32682 bp, 23 predicted proteins | sample 5204211 | NCBI WGS metagenome assembly WBZX01 (sample SAMN12344362, study PRJNA552823) | activated sludge metagenome | biome: Activated sludge suspended growth; feature: Nitrification reactor; material: Wastewater; isolation source: activated sludge from nitrification reactor of wastewater...
AAAAAAACAAATGCTGCTGATTTTTTTTTGATCTATATCATCGTCATATTACGATAAATAACTATAAAACCTTATCAACATGGAAACACAATCAACAGATGCCCAACTCAAGGAACTCGTCAGGCAGAAATACAATGAAATCGCATTGCAGAATAAAGAAACCAACCAATCCTCATGCTGCGGAGCCGGCGGCTGCTCGACAGAGGTCTATAACATCATGAGTGATGACTACACCACTCTCGAAGGATATCATCCGGATGCAGATCTCGGGCTTGGATGTGGCCTGCCTACACAGTTTGCCCACATCAAGGCAGGAGATGTCGTAGTAGACCTCGGAAGTGGTGCAGGAAACGATTGCTTTATAGCCCGGGCAGAGACCGGTGAGACCGGAAAAGTGATTGGCATAGATTTCACCCCGGCCATGATCGAAAAGGCAAGGATCAATGCAGAGACCAGAGGCTTCCACAATGTCGAATTCCGCCAGGGAGATATAGAAAAGATGCCCATCACGTCCAATGTCGTTGATGTCATCGTGAGCAATTGTGTACTCAATCTGGTCCCAAACAAGGATGGTGTATTCAAGGAGATCTTTCGGGTTCTCAAGCCCGGTGGCCATTTCAGTATATCGGATATCGTCCTGGTCGGTCAGCTCCCTGAAGCCCTGCGCAAAGACGCTGAAATGTATGCCGGTTGTGTATCCGGAGCCATCAATAAGCACGAATACCTCAACATGATCTATGCCAATGGATTTACCAATGTGACGATGCAAAAGGAAAAGCCGATTACTATTCCGGATGACATCCTGGCCAACTACCTTGACGAAGATGCATTAAATGATTTCAAGAAGGGGGCTACAGGTATCTTTAGCATTACAGTCTACGCAGAGAAACCAAAATCCTGCTGCGAGCCTGGTACAGGATGTTGCTAAAGGCTAACGAAATACACTTAACCAGCGCTACCGGATGGGCATGATCCCATCCGGTATTTGATTACTTTGCATGTATCATCTGGCATCAGCACAGCACCAGATGGAACGCTTAAAAGACAACAAGATGAAATACTTATTCTTATCTACTGCTATATCTATATTCACTATGATCAATATACCGGAAGCTGAGGGGCAAGATAACTATGATGCCAATGACTGGGCCAACCTGAACTATTATAAATCTGCAAACGCAACGCTGACTCCAATCACCAACCATGGGGACAGGGTAATCTTTATGGGAAATTCGATCACGGAAGGCTGGATAAAATCTGACTCCGCGTTTTTTGCAGGCAAGCCCTATGTCAACCGCGGGATCAGCGGACAGACAACTCCACAGATGTTGATCCGGTTCAGGCAGGATGTCATTGATCTGGATCCCAAAGTAGTAGTACTCCTGGCAGGTACCAATGATATCGCCGAAAACAGAGGTCCTACTACCCTGGAGGCGATCTATGAAAATATAGTCTCCATGGCAGAGCTTGCCAAAGTCCATAGCATCAGGATGGTCTTATGCTCTGTCCTGCCTGTGTATGATTATCCATGGCGCCCCGGGCTTCAGCCTGCCGAAAAGATATACCGACTCAACAAGATGCTTGAAGCCTATTGTCGCCAACAAGACATCGTATATGTAGATTACCATACGCCTATGGCAGACGAAAGAAAGGGACTACAAAAAAAATATGGGGAAGATGGTGTGCATCCTAATCTGACCGGGTACAGATTTATGGAACCACTGGTAGAGGCTGGTATCGCAGAAGCATTGAAAAGAAAATAAGGTGGTCATGATCACCGGACATCATAAACATAGGACAAACAGATGAAAATCGCTCTGTTCTCTGACATCCATGCCAACCTGCCTGCGCTGGAAGCATGTTTCCAAAGTATAGCCACTTTGCAACCTGATGCAGTGTACTGCCTTGGAGATCTTGTAGGCTATAATATATGGCCCAATGAAGTCATCCATGAAATCAGGCAAAGGGGCATCCCAACCATCATGGGTAACTATGACCAGGGGATTGGCTTAAATAGTCATGATTGCGGATGTGCCTACAAAACAGATGTTGAAAAAGAAATGGGTGCAATTTCCATTTCGTTTACTAACTCCATCATACATGAGGAAGAGCGGAATTATCTGCGATCTCTTCCCGCCCATATTCGTATAGACTTCCAGTCAGGCGAGGAAAAGATATCCTTGCTACTGGTACACGGTAGTCCAAGGAAGATAAATGAATACCTCTTTGAAGACCGCGAAGAGAGTAGCTTGCTCCACATCATGGAAAAGGCCGGTGCGGATATCATGTGCTTTGGACACACCCACAAACCTTATCATCGCATCATTGCTTCTGAAGTCAACACTAAGCCATACTTCCGCCACGCCATCAATATCGGATCCGTTGGAAAGCCCAAAGATGGGAATCCTCAAGGGGGCTATGTGCTGATCACGATAGATGAAAATGTCTCACCTTATTCAATCGATTCACTCAAAGTAGAATTTATTCGTTTTGATTATGATATCGAGCTGGCTGCCAGGGCCATCGAGGAAAGTATCTTGCCGGATGCATATGCGGATATGTTGCGTAGAGGATATTAATGCTCCGGTGATCTTAAAAAAAGTAAGTAAAAAGGGCTACGACAACAAACAGTCCAAGCATGACGATCAGCAGGAGAAATAGTAATACACAAAACCTGAAGATCAGTTTTCCCCACCGGTCAGCATAGAAGCGCTTCATGGAAAGCAGTAGATACAAAGAAGGATAAAGAAAGAGGCCATACCCCAGCCATTCTTTGACTACCTCGAGTGCCGGTGACTCAAGTCTATCTGTCACTACGACTACAAGGAAGTAAAACAACATGATGACGAATAGAAAGGCATAGTGGTAAATGGAAAAAACAAAATGTTCCACATAACTGCCCCTTCGGGATCTCCAATAGAGAATCTTTAAGATAAAGGCGAAAAACGGTAAGCTTAAGAAGAAGAGTTGCGGGATCTTATGCATAAACTCTTTGATCAAGGCATTACCTGCCTGGTTTTGATCTCCTTCAAATTCTTCTTCAAGTTCCCTTTGTTTGGCTTCAGTTTTTTCATCAATAAACTTTTCGAGCCAACCTGCTGGTTCCTGAGCATCTTCTATTGAATCTGTTCCATTGTCTATGACGACTTGCAGGGAAGAATCACCTACCACTGGAATAGTATCTCCGCTCCTCATGCGCAATGCATGGATTAGCGGTACTACATACATGGTATCCGGGGTGCCCTGGAGGAAAGATTTCTCCCTTTCAAGATTGTAGAGGCGCTTTGGGTAATTTTCAGCTGGGGCAATCGCAGTAGTTAGTTCCCCATCCCCCAAGGCAAAAAAGAAAATCAGAAAAAAGATCGTGGAGGTGAATGCATAAAAACGGATGGGCTCAAGATAACTCTGTCTTTTGCCTTGCATATATTCTGCAGCGACAAGGCCAGGCTTAGTAACCAGGTTCTTGAGCGTATGCCAGAATCTATTGTCATAGTTAAACAAGTCACGGACATACTGGATGACCAGGTGGATAACCGAATCATTCAATTCCAGGTTTTCCTGCCCACAGTGTGAACAATACCTTTCCTGCACTCTTTGTCCGCAGTTCAGGCAATGCTTATCTGTCCGTAATGGTTTATGACTCATAGGAGGCAGGCGCTTTCGTTCAAATATAACACGCTGAATTTAAACCAATCACCTGCCCGGTATTTTTATCCCTTTATTGGGATTCACATGGCCAGGGCTGGAAAATGAAAGTTATCGATCTCAGGCACATGCCCAAAATGGGTACCTTGTAAGGCAAAATATTATCCTGCTATAGATGCGAATAAAAATCCCTGTTCTGCTTACGTTGACGGGAACCATACTTCCAGGCAAGAGCATCCTGCGGCTTTGCCTTGTTTGTCTCATGGCATCATTACCATCCAAAGGTGACGCACAAAAAATAAAATTCATGTCCAACGGCATGGAGCGTAGTTTCATTCTACACCTCCCGACAGGATACGGCGACAAGGACACCATGGGCTATCCATTAATCCTCTGCCTGCATGGCAAGGGATCAAACGGACGGGAGATGAAGTTATATACCGGCCTCAACAAAACCGGAAACGAATTGAAGGCCATCATCGCATATCCAACCACTACAGGTGAGCTATGGCCATACACAGACACGCTTGCGATCAGGACAGAAACCACTTACCTGCTGGACCTCATTGACTGCCTGGCGACTCACTACAGAGCTGATCCTAATAGGGTCTATATGTCTGGCATGTCTTCCGGTGGAATCTTCACATACACCTTTGCTTCCCGATATCCATTGTCGGTGAAAGGTATCGCAGTAGTCTCAGGCAATATCACCCTATTGGCTAAAGAGGATGTGGAGCACAATGCATCCATCCTTCCCCCGCTGCTATTGATACATGGGACTAAAGACGAAATCCTGTACAACGGAAGAGCTGGCTTCTGCATGAACGCTGAAGATTCCTTTGACACCTACAGATCCACATGCCAGGACCAATCTCCGGTCACTCTTTGGTTACCTGACTTGAAAAAAGACAAGTGTACGGTAGAAAAAATCACCTTCAGTTGCCCCGCAAAAATGGTCTACTTCCGGATTCACAATGGCGGACATCATTGGCCCGGGGCCAATTTCAATGCCGCACTCTTTACATCACTACATCTGGGTAAATATTGCAGGGATTTGAAGGCAAATGATGCTATCAGGGATTTTATCCTTAATATTGAAGAACTCTCCAAAACAACTGATTCAAATGAAGAATAGTACTGGTTTCTTGCTAATAACAGTGGTGTCACTTTTATTTTGCGGCAACTGGAGTTGTACGCCTTTCGGAGGAGATGATTTATCCATTCGGTTGGATAGCCTGAACAATCCATTACTTCATACTATAGATGCATTTGCAGTCTTGCAAACGGATAATTTGGCAGATGTACTTGAAGATGGGTTTTGCTGGAATCAAACGGGCAGTCCGACTATAGCTGATAGCGTTATGGCCTTCCCAAATCCTGCCATCAGGGAGATCAATGCTACTGTTGGACATTTCTCCCCTGCACAAACCTATTTCCTCCGAGCATTTGCCCGAAACAGTAAAAAACTGGTATATTCAGAGACAATGCGTTTTACTACCTGGGATGGTACCCTGACCGATGCGGATGGCAACCAATATGTCGGTATCCAGATTGCTAATCAAGGGTGGATGGCAGAAAACCTCCATACTACTTCCTATGCTGACGGATCACCAATAGCCATATCCAACGGTACCAACCGCACATACTGGTATGGTTCAGGTCATACCTATAGCCCAAATTTTGATCAGGATATTGATCAGGATGGCGATTTCGATGCGGCAGATTCAATTCTGTATGTGAACGAATATGGTCTGCTTTATTCCTGGTATGCTGCAAACAATATCTATGATCACACGCTCAATGCAAGCCTGCTTGGAAAAAAAGTCTATCCCGGGGTGCGAGATGTTTGCCCATATGGCTGGCACCTTCCATCCGGCATTGAATTCCAGACCCTTCGCAATAATCTTGCATCCATCTATGGATATGAAGCCTATGCGCATCACTTAACGACAACAACAGGTTGGGCAGACAATCTCAACGGTTTAGACACCTATCATTTTGCTTTAAAGCCAGGTGCATACTGGCATGAGCCTACTGCCACGCACACAAATATCTTAACACGGGAAGCCGATCTCTGGACTGCAGATGAAGGGAATGATTCAAACGGTGGTTATGTGAGCGTCAATAACGTCGACAAGCGACTCTATGGAAGTATTATTGGTAAAGCCCAGCATGCACTGTGCATCCGATGCATAAAAAACAAATGATTGGAACACCACGCCAAAGTAATGACAAGTCATGGCTGTCTTTAGGGTACATTACCTATGCACGCCTATTTTTAGTTTTACTCCCATCTCAGGTCTGTAAAAAACATTGTAGCCAACCCCTTTTTTAAGGCATTGAGCCAGAGATTTTATAATTTTAGCTTAAAGACAACTTAGAGATTTACTATTTTTGAGGAAGTAATTAACTATATTGGTTTCTCAAAGCGACTGACCCATCCTCTAACCTGGGGCGGAAAACGTGAGGAAATACAGAAAACTAAAACTATCCAGTTGATAGTAAACATTTTATACATTAAAACAAAACCAGACTTATGCGTAATCTTTTACTTACCCTAGCATGCCTCCTGGTGCTTACGGCACTTCAGGCCCAGCAGGATGAACGTGGCTATTTTGGAATTAAAGCGGGTGTGAATATGTCCAACATCCGTTCGGCTAACCATTTTACGGATGGGGACCTCCTCAATTCAAAAATCGGTATGGCAGGCGGCTTATTCTACCACCTTGGCTTGACCAAGGCACTTTCTATTCAGCCTGAACTTCTTTATTCTCAGATGGGTTCCGAATTTGACGCCAATGCTTTGAGGGCCGAGAGTCCTGCAGGCAAGGTCAACCTCAACTATCTGTCCCTGCCCATCCTGATCAGGGTTAGCCCATTTAAGCCAATTGGCTTATTTGCCGGCCCTCAATTAGATTATTACCTTGGGGGTAAAGCTGATTATGACGGAGATGTTGCCGATCAGGGTTTATCCTACGGCAGTTCCGGATCAAGCCAGACATTTTTTTCAGTTACTGCTGGTTTGGAAATAAGGTTGTTTAAGGCGGTTGGTATTTATGGCCGTTATATCTATGGTCTTTCTGATATCACCAGCGGGGATGTTGGCGATCTGTTTACCGAAGGCAGCGACCTTTATAATGATGCCCTCCAGTTTGGACTGTCTATCGGTTTCCCTGGCAAGCCAAAGGAAGAAATGGTTGAAGCACAGGCTGTAATGGCACCACCTTTGGATACGGATGGTGATGGTACACCCGACCTCAGTGATAATTGCCCATTAGTTGCCGGTACAGCTAAATATAATGGCTGCCCTGTTCCTGACTCTGACGGTGATGGGATCAATGATGAGACAGACAAATGTCCTGCACTATTTGGTACGGCTAAGTATATGGGTTGCCCTGTACCTGATACCGATGGTGATGGATTCAACGATGAGCAGGATAAATGTCCTACACAAGCCGGTACTTTAAAATACAATGGCTGCCCAACACCTGACACCGACGGTGACGGCATCAATGACGATGATGATCGTTGCCCGACCCAGCGTGGTTCAGCTCAATACAATGGCTGCCCAGTGCCTGATTCAGATGGCGATGGCATCAATGATGATGCGGACAAATGCCCTCATTACCCAGGTGATGCTGCCAACGGTGGCTGCCCTGACATGACGATCTACTTTGCCAATGCTGAGCCAACGCTGACAGCAGATGACAAGGCTCGTCTTGACAAGGCACTGGAGGTCATCAACGACAATCCTTCCACAAACCTTTCGATTGAAGGTCATGCCAGCACAGTAGGTGATGCAGCATCTAACATGAAACTGTCACAAAAGCGTGCTGACAACATTATGGAATACTTCAAGTCCAAAGGCGTTGCAGCAACCCGCATGACTGCTACAGGATTTGGAGAAACCATGCCAGTAACAGGCGCCAACAAAGCTGAAGGCGACCTGCTGAGCAGAAGAGTTGTGATCAAAGTGAAGCAATAAGAAATAAGGATATAATTTATCCTTGCAGGAAAAACCTGGCTGAATATTCAGCCAGGTTTTTTTTTATCCCTACCTCCATTTTACGCAATAGCGAAGACAACATTAAAAGTTGAGCTCCCGATAGACGCCAACTCCCTGTTTGATATTAAGTTTACACTATGAAGCCACACCTGGTACTCCTGCTGTTTATGCTTTCCTCCATGTTGTATGGCCAGTCATACACCTCCTACTATACAGGACATACCAATGACACCATCGTCCCGGGGCTAGGAGGTATATGCATGATGGGCGGAGCTTCAGAACATGACGAAGCCATGAAATGGTTTCTCCGTCAGTGCAACGGTGGAGATGTCCTCGTGCTGAGGGCCAGCGGATCAAACGGATATAATAATTATCTCTACAGCCAGTTGGGTATCAAGGTGAATTCGGTAGAAACCATCGTATGCAATTCAGCTCAGGCCTCCTATGATCCGTATGTACTTCAAAAGATCAGCCAGGCAGAAGGCATCTGGTTTGCAGGAGGCGATCAATGGGACTATGTGTCCTACTGGAGACATACCCCTGTAGACAGCCTGATCAACCAGGGTATTACTGAACGGCAAATAGTCGTTGGCGGCACCAGCGCGGGCATGGCCATATTGGGTGGGTTTTATTTTTCTGCGAAAAACGGAACAGTCACATCGGGTGCCGCATTGGCCAACCCCTATACCAGCAAAGTCACGGTAGACTCTACTTCCTTTATCAGGACACCTTATCTCCGCAATGTGATTACAGATACCCACTACGACAACCCTGACCGTAAAGGCCGACACATCGCCTTCCTCGCCAGGATCTATACGGACTGGGGCATCGAACCAAAAGGCATAGCCTGTGATGAATACACTGCCCTCTGCATAGGCACAGATGGGATAGCGCATGCCTATGGGGACTATCCGGGCAATGATGACAATGCATGGTTTATCCAAACCAATTGCGAAACGGATACACGCGCTCCAGAGCAATGCACCAGTGGAAACCCGTTGATCTGGGACCAGCAGCAATCCGCCTTGAAAGTATACAACATCAAAGGCACCAATACAGGAACCAATACCTTCGATCTTAACACATTTGTGTCAGGAACAGGTGGAGACTGGTATAACTGGTACGTGACCAATGGCGTTTTCAATTCATCGGAAAGTGACCGCATACATTGCCAGTCTACCGGTCTGCCATGGGAGGATTATGACGGTCTGCAACTTGAGGTTTTTCCCAACCCATATCAAAGTGGTCCAATCATGATCCATTATGGAAGTACACCACCATCGGAGATTTGGTTGACGGATATGAGGGGAATGCGGATCATTAAAGTAACAAAACCAGGGGCATATACCACGACTCTCCAACCAGGATCACTTGCGCCGGGACTCTATATCCTGAGCGCAGTATTTGCAAAACGCATTTCCGCGCAAAAAATCATCGTGTACTAACCCAGGGCCTGAGTCAGGTTAAAACTTTTTACCAAACACGATGCCGCGTGGACTGCTGCCTTCACTCACATAAAATGGTTCAGCACCACTGCCATCAGGATTGGCTCGCATGATCGTTCCGATGTTTCTGTCTCCCCAATAAATCTGCTGGCTACCAGGCTCAAAGCCGAGGGCATAGACGACCCTCGATATTCCGGTGGTCAATACAGCAACACCCGAGCCATCAAGATTGGCTGACTTGAGGTGGATATCCCCGGAGGCAACATACTGATCATAGTATATCCGGTCGCCGGCTACCAGGATGCTACCGCCCTCAATGAGCGGAATAATTTCTGTTTCTCCGGAACCATCCAGTTTCTTGCGCCATACACCGCCATTATAATTGATCCAGAAAAGATAACCTGTAGCCGGATCAATAGACATGCCTTCAGGATCATTGGCCTGGCCTGTGACGAAGTCTTCTAACTGGTTGACATCCGTATTGCTCAAGTCTCCACGTTGAATACCACTGTCTGTATCCCAATACAACTTATTGGCATCGTAATCGATAGCCAGACCGCTCGGCCCAATCAATCCACTCCTGAAGATTTCCTGCCCTTCACCATCAAGATTGGTGCGAAGGATCTGTCCACCATCATAATCACTGATATACAGATAGCCATGTACGGTATCGATAGCCATGCCGTATGAATCTTGTAATCCTGTCACCGGCAATTGCTCAAAGATCGGGGCTTCATCATTGACCAATGCCTTGAATACGAAGGTGCCGTCTGTAAAATAGATCGGAGTACCACTCGCATTTGGATTCTTGATGACAATGGTCTGTGTAGTCTGCTTGATTTCAAGCGACGCATCAGTCACTGCAACCAGGTTGACCACAAAGGCACCGGGTTCCAGATAGGTATGAACAGGATTCACCACTTCCGCAGATTCCCCATCACCAAAACTCCAGTAATAGGAAACCTGACCTGCCCGCTCTGGCACGATAGAAGTATTGGTAAAGGTGACCGTAGCCGGAGCAACAGCATCATGATCGATCACGTAAGTGAAATCAGGAACTGTACTGGCCGGTGGTACCGGATAATCATCTTCCTTGCATCCGTGCAGTAATATCATACTGATCACGAGCAACCATAAGTGGTGAATCCTGCGCATGCTTATTGTTTTATAATGATCCCTCTAGGGCTGTCAAGTCCGGACTTGAGTACTTCAGGACTGGTGCCATCCAGGTTCGCCCTGACCAATTCACCTGAATCACGTCCTGACCAATAAATTTTGTTGTCCGTATAGTCAATAGCCATTCCATACATCCTGGTTCCATTGGCATCGATCACGATTTGTCCTGTTCCATCGAGATTAGACCTGATCAGCGTAGCTGAGTTCTGATCTTCAAAATAGAGTTTGTCGTTGACTGCATCTACCAGGATTCCATAACCATAGACACCAGGCACGATGACTACAGGATTAGAACCATCAAGATTGGCCATATAGAGGTTTTCAAAATTAACTTCATAGAAGTACATCTTGTCATTGTCCAGATCGAGTGCAATTGCACGCATCAGTCCATCCGTGATATTGACGATACCTATTTCCTGGTTTGTGCCATCAAGGTTGGCCCTTGATACATTGCCGATATCATCTACCCAATACACCTTTCCCGCATCTGTATCTAACGCAATACCATAAGGGTCAGTCAGTCCGGTCACGATAGCCTCGAGTCCGCTGCCATCGCTGTTCATCCGCCAGATCTTGCCTTCAGGGATTACTTCAAAATCACTGAAATAGATTTTATCTGCAGCCGCATCATAAGCCATTCCAGCTCCACCTTTGCCAGTCAGATCCAGTACATCGGTCACTGTACCACTGCCATCCAGCGCAAGCTTCCTGATCAGGGCCGCATTGTATTCGATGTAGAAGAGTTCCTTTACATCAGCCCCTTGTGCTACAGTAATCGATTTGGTATATACACCTTGTCCGCCGCCACCATTAGCCTTGAGTGTTACATTATAGGTGCCGCCTGCAGCATAGGTAAAGGTTGGATTTTGTTCTGTAGAAGTGGTGTTGCCCGGATCACCAAATGACCACTCATAGGATGTGGCCCCTTTGGAATCATTGGCAAACTGGACCGGTACCCCACTGACGATATTTGATTCGTCAACCACGGTGTAGGATGTGAATGGTAGTACCCTGATATTTTTGGTAATGAGTTCAGTGCCTCCGGAGCCTGTAGCAGACAAGGTGACCACAAACACATTAGAGGTGGCATATGATTTCTGTGGTGATGGCTCTGTCGATGAATTACCATCTCCAAAACTCCAGACAAAAGAAGTAGCATTTGCCGAGGTATTTGTAAACTGGATGATTTCATCGACAGCAGCAGTGTCTTTACTCACGGTAAAGCCAGCGGTTGGAGTGGGTTGAGGATCATCATCCTTCTTACAGGAACTCACGATCACAAATGCCGAAAGAATGGCAAACAGGAAAAAATGTTTTGTTTTCATAATTGGATTATTAAAAGTGTATACGAGATTAATAGCCGGGGTTTTGATACATCTCCGGGTTTGTATTGGTCAGCAATTCACTCAGTGGAATCGGAAATAAGGTCTGGTTGATGGACGTGACTGTGGGCAACACATCTACGGCCCTGCCTGTACGCACAAGGTCAAACCAGCGATGTCCTTCAAAAGCAAACTCAAGTCTCCTTTCGTTTTCGACTGCCTGCAAGAGGTCTGGATAGGTAGTTGCGTTAACATCACCCAGGCCGGCCCTGTTGCGTACCTGGTTGATATCATCCTTGATCGTGAGTATGTTTCCTTCGAGGTGGATATTGGCCTCTGCCCGGATGAGATACATCTCTGCATACCGCATGACAATGAAATTGTCTGCCCCCGTGGAGAGGTCATCGTACTTGATGACATAGGGTGTCGTACCAGAATATGCATATGTAGCAGCAAAGCGCTGATCATTGGGGGCGTAGCCGGATACAAGTTCAGGAGCAGGTGCCACTTCTCCCCTGCCGTTTTCAGCAAGCGGAAAGTTGTACTCGGCAATGCGGTTGCGGTCAAGGGCAGTAAAATCGATTTCAAAAATAGATTCTGCATTCTCTTCCCCCGCAAATACTGCTTCGTAATCCGGAAGAAGTGAAAAACTGCCACTGGTGATCACCTTGAATGATGAAGCTGCCGCTTGTGTATAATCCTTCTTGTAGAGATACACTCTTGCCAACAGTGCATCAGCAGCAAGGCCTGTAGCCCTGATCTTGCTCCCCGTGGCAGGAAGATGGGCGGAGGCATAAAGCAGGTCTTCAATGATCTGTTGATAGACAGCATCGGTATTGTCACGACCAACGTTGATATCAGCAAGGCCTACAGTGGGTGATGTCTTGATCGGAATTGGCCCAAAATAATTCAGGAGGTTGAAATGATGCAGTGCGCGGATAAAATACAACTCAGCCAGTGCCTGTTCCTTTTGCGCCTGTGTCAGACCGGGTATGCCATCCACTTTTGAAATCACATTGTTGGCTACATTGATCCCATCATAGATAGACGACCATATCCCGTCTACTGAAGAATTCTCAGGCAGGATGACATTGTTGTCCACTTCTGCATAGGCTACGGCTGTTGCATTGTCCGGATGTATCAGATTATCTGCAGCGAGATCAGCAAAAATGCTGTATGCGCGACCATAGTAACTCAGGCTTTGAAGGGATGAATAAGCACCAAGTATACCCCTCTCGAGGTCTGCAGCGTTTTTGAATGCTTCACTCGCGGGGATAGAATTGTATGGCTCGACATCAAGTACATCACAGGAGATCAACGAAGCCAGCAGTAATAATGCGTATAGATACTTTCTCATGTTAGAATGTCAGGTTAAGGCCAAACGAATAAATTCTCGCCTGTGGGAAGGTGAAAAAATCAGTCCCGATCACCGCATTGTCATTTCCGAGGTAATTCACTTCCGGGTCCAGTCCTGAATACTTAGTCAGTGTAAATAGGTTTTGTCCGGTAAAATAGACCCTGAAGCCTGATATCGATTGCTTGATTTTGTCACCCATGTGGAAAGTATATCCCAGGGTGAGGTTTTTCAACCGGAGGTAAGAGCCGTCTTCTATAAATCGTGAGGACACTCTCACATTGGATGCCGCAAGTTCCGGGTCATTGGTGGCTGCCGGGATATTCGTGATATCACCAGGTTGCTGCCACCGATCGTTGATGACCGCAAGTTGATTGTCACCACCTTGCAATGATTCAAGGAAGAGCCTTGATCCATTGAATACATCATTGCCCTGGGAGCCCTGGAAGAATATATTCAGGTCAAAGCCCTTGTAGGTAAAGATGTTGGTAAAGCCATAGATAAAATCAGGATGAGGATTGCCCACCTTGGTGCGGTCAGCCGTGGTGATCTTTCCATCAAAATTCTTGTCCGCAAAGACTACTGCCCCGGTCGAAGGATCTACCCCCAACCATTCATAGCTATAGAAAATACCAATAGGCTCTCCCACCTCTATGCGATTGCTCCCTCTCCCGATGTCATCGATTGGCTGGTCATTGTACAATTCAAGTACTTTATTCCGGTTGACCGAAACATTCAACATCGTCTGCCAGCGAAATGCTGAATTCTTTAGATTGTCGGTAGTCAGTGAAAGTTCCACACCCTGGTTTTCAACACGCCCCACATTTTCAGTGATCGTAGCAAAGCCTGATGAAGTAGGCAGAGGCCTGTCGAGCAAGAGATCCTTTGTCTGCTTGTTGTAATAATCCGCGGTGATCAACACCCTGTCGTCAAACAATCCAACATCAAGACCCACATCAAACTGAGCGGTAGTCTCCCATTTCAGATCCGGGTTAGGGATATTGGCAGGATATATGCCGGGTTGATCGGCATAGGAAGTATTTCCATACACTTCAGCGTATAGGAAAGGAGGGATGTCATCATTACCAGTGAGGCCATAGCTGGCCCTGACCTTGAGTTCTGAGATGGAACCGGCATTGAAGAATCCTTCTTCAGAAATACGCCACCCAGCCGATGCAGCAGGGAAAAATCCATTGCGGTTGTTTTCGCTAAAATTGGACGAACCATCAAGACGACCGGAAATAGAAAACAGATACGTATTGCGTATCGTATAGTTGCCTCTGAAGATCCATGAGCGCAGGCCCTGGTCAAAAGCATCGGAGCTCGCTGAAACAATAGTGGAAGCAGAGTTGATATACTCAAGAGCCGGGTCAGCATAGTCCTGAGCCCTGATAAAAGAACTGCGGGTCTGGTATTTTTCAAAACTATACCCTGCCTGCAGTTCAACCATCTGTTGATTGAAGTCCCTGTGATATTTCAGGAAGTTGTTAGATACAAGGTTTGACACATTGGAATAGGTCTCAAATCCTAATCCATTGTACTTGGCCCCCTGGACGGTCTTGATAGATTCGTATGCATGCTCCCTGAAATCCAGGAAGTCAATTCCCCATTTGGTATTAAAACTCAATCCGGGAAGGATGGTATAGTCAGCGTAGACGTTGGCCAGGGCACGGTAAGCATAATTTTCATTGATGGCTTCATTGGCGATGGAGACCGCATTGGAGTATGGTCCATCCTGGTTGTAGCTACCGTCTTCGTTATATACCGGGAAGATCGCGGGTGTCGAGATCCCATTAGGCAATGGGCCATGCAGCGTCTGGTCCCCTTCGACACGGTTAGTCTTGGCGTAGGACAACCCGATACTGGTGCCAATGGTGAGTTTCTTTGACAGGTGATGGTCTACATTGACACGTCCGTTGAGCCTTTTGTAATCTGTCCCGATGACGATACCTTCCTGGGTGAAATAATTTCCACTGATAAAGAAAGTCGTCTTATCGTTGCCTCCGAGGGTGGACAGCTCATATTGTTGCATCGGTGCTGTCCTGAAGATCACATCCTGCCAGTTGACATCAATTGTATTGTCAGCAATCTCCTCTGGCGAAAACACCTCGGCATTGGCGAGGTCATTCCGATACACTTTCCAGTCATGGGCATTGAGCATATCCAGCCGGCGCCAGGTCTCCTGGACTCCATAGGAAGCTGAGAAGCGCGATACCGCTTTTGAACCGGAACCGCGTTTGGTGGTGATCAGGATAACACCATTAGAAGCTCTCGCCCCATAAATAGAAGCCGCTGATGCGTCTTTGAGCACGCTGATAGATTCGATGTCTGCCGGGCTCAGATCAGTCAGGGCATTGACTCCCTGGCCCTCGTATCCTACCTGGGCAAAGTCGCCCGTGGTCACGGGGATACCATCGATCACATACAGTGGCTGACTTGAACCGGCGATAGAACTCACTCCCCTGATCCGGACTGACATTTCACCTCCAGGTGTTCCAGAATTTTGAGCGACCTGTACCCCTGTAGTCTGCCCCTGAATGAGTCCGTCGATAGTGGAGACTGGTAAATCCTTGAGTGCATCCCCATCTACTACTCCGATTGATCCGGTCAGTAATTTGCGTTGCTCCACGCCATACCCTACGACGACCACTTCTGAGAGTGCATTGGCATCAGGCTGAAGGACAATATTGATGATCTGCTGACCATTGATCTCCACGACCTGGCGGATAAAGCCAAGATATGAATACTCCAGGGAGACGGTAGTGGCTGGTACGGAGATCGTGTATGCACCTACTTCATTTGAAATCGTACCGATAGCTGTACCTGTAGCCGTGATCCCTGCCCCAGGCAATGTATTCCCATCTGTATCTGTGATGATGCCGGTAATCGTGATTTCCTGCAGATCCTGAGCCTGAAGGAGCATAGGTGTGAAAGCGATAAAAAACAGGATGGCCAGAAGGCTGAGGAACCGGTGATGACAATACCGCTGTCCAGCGTTGAGGAAAATATTCAAGTCGTTTTGTTTATTCATACCTGCTTGAAATAAGTGGAAATAGATATTTGGATGATCAACCGGAATCCTGATCCATCAGGTCGCCCTGAATGCCATCATCTCATGCAATTTTACAATTATTTTATCAATATGCACCATTGGAGGAAATCATTCAATCCTTAAAGTACCCGGGTTACAAAAAAGAATGCCACAGCTTAGTGCTGTGGCATTCTTTTCTTGTAGGGTTGGCTGTGATCTTGACTGGTAAAATCACATGACCGGCAAGATATTGCCCTATTGGGCAGGAGCTGCAGCAGGGGCTGATGGCCTTGGCGCATCGCTGTTCCACATGTCGCGGATAGCAATATACTTACCATCGCGCAGTTCAAACAGGGTCATGTACTTACCTGTCCTGACGACTTTGCCTTCCTTGTCTGTCACTGTAGAAGTGCCAGTTTCCGTTGCATAATTGCCAGCAGCCCATACACCGGTAGTGTTAAAAGAAATGGTGTTGCCTGTAGTTGTGTCGGCTTCCATGTCTTTCTTGATGCCGGCCTTGATGGCATCCATCCCTACACGGGTAGGCTCGTTGTCGGCCATGCTTTCAGCATCTGCAGCATAGTAGGCCGCTACACCGTCAACATTGTCCCCATTTTCAGCTACAGCATAGGCAGCCTCAAGAGCCATGATCTGGGCTTTGACGGAGTCCATGTTGATCTCCGCTGCATGTTCGTGCGTTTCGCCCGGGGCGCAACTGTTGAACATAAAAAGGGCTGGTGCGAGGAGCACCATTAAAAAGCTTCGTTGGTTCATAATTGTTTGTTTTAACTTACAATTTAATGCTTTTTTTAATATATAATTTAAAATTATTTGATTCCCCGGTGATGTGGTTATGATTATCATCCCGCTCGTCAGGAGACGAGCATATATTGCATTCAAGTCAAGGAGATCATGCCTCTGGCTTGATGGCGCAACTGGCGCCACTTGAACGAGCATAATTAATATATTTAGCCAAAGGCTAAATTCATTTCCTCCTTGCTCCTTGCTCCATGCCCTCCCGCTTTACGGCTTCGCGGCGTGCGGGATCTACGCTACGCTTTGACTTGCTTTTTGACACGAATCATCTAAGGCACTGACCTTCCTCATTCAATCTTCTGGGGAGAGCCATGAACTTTAATACATAAATCAAGGCTTCCTAAAGGGATAAGCCATTCAGTGTTAGTGTTTTAATTTTTCATGGGAAAGGACAGATCCGACATATTATACGCTACTGCCAAGGAACTCCTGTCAGCAGCAGAGGCTGAGCAACAGCGATCAGCAGAAGATGTAGTGACTCACCTTATTTGTGCCAATTCCAGATTGTCCCTGTCCAATTTCCTGGCAGGCTTCCTCATCCGCAGGGAGATTCCGGTTCATCATCCGGTCACACTTGCCAGGATGCTTGAACAATGCAGATCCATTGATGCCCGCTTTGAAACCCTTGATCTATCCCCCTTTCATTGCAGGTTTGAAACCCATGACAAGGACTATTGCCTGGAAACTGACCAGGTTGATGCCTGCCTCAATGTCGCTCAACGGGCACGCGATATTGTCATGACAGATACCCCTGCCTATTGATCATGGATTACATTTTACCTCCTATCGGACACCACACAAAAAAATACCAACTGATGCCGGGTATTCCGGTTCACGACTTACCTACAGCATATGATCCATCAACATAAAGATCTGACCACTAAACCTGACCTGGGCACACATGCCGAAGGGACAGGCCCGAGCCGGACCCAAAGGCCCGTGTACACTGACTTCCTGCCTCCATGCAATAATGCCTGTCCTGCAGGTGAAAATATCCAGGCATGGCTGGGACTGGCTCAGGCCGGCCGTTACCGGGAAGCATGGCAAAAACTCATAGAAGAAAATCCAATGCCTGCCATCCATGGCAGGGTATGCTATCATCCCTGTGAGTCCAATTGCAACCGAGGTTTTGTAGACCACGCAGTGAGTATACATGCCGTTGAAAGATTCCTTGGAGATAAAGCACTCGAGGAAGGATGGGAAATAGATATCCATTCAAAATCAACCGGCAAGAAGATTCTTGTAGTCGGTGCTGGTCCCAGCGGACTCTCTGCCGCTTACCATCTCAACCGCCTCGGGCACAAAGTAGACATCTTCGAAGCAGGGCCTTTGCCTGGAGGGATGATGCACTTTGGTATTCCGGCCTATCGCCTGCCACGCAATATCCTGATGGATGAAATCAAGCGAATCGAAAAATCAGGCGTCAACATCCGCCTCAATTATAAGGTACAGGATATCGCCGCCGAAAAAGAAGCGGGTCAGTATGATGCAGTATTCATTGCCGTAGGGGCGCACATCGGCAGGAAAGCTGAAATCCCTGCGCGGGATGCAGGGCAGATCCTCGATGCGGTAAGTTTTATACGCGAAGTTGAACTGGGCAATGCACCTAAACTAGGCAGGCGTGTAGTGGTATATGGTGGTGGTAATACCGCTATGGACGCCGCACGGATGGCCAAGCGCCTTGGAGCAGATGAAGCCCTGATCATCTATCGCCGGGACCGCGAACACATGCCGGCCCATGATTTCGAAGCTGATGAAGCTATGGGCGAAGGCGTCAAGATCCACTGGCTACGGACCATCAAGAGCATAGATCAAAATGCATTTACTGTCGAAGTGATGGACATCGTCGATGGCAAGCCCGTGCCTACCGGAAAACTTGAAACACTGGAAGCCGATTCACTCATCCTTGCTCTTGGGCAGGACACTGATACAGGATTCTTGAAGAATGTCGAAGGCATCTCCTTTAAGGAAGATGGTACAGTCATCGTTGGTTTGGATATGATGACCGGTGCAAAAGGAATATTTGCAGGAGGCGACATGGTACCCGGCGAACGCAGTGTCACCATCGCTGTAGGCCATGGCAAGAAAGCAGCCCGCTATATCGATGGATTCTTAAGGTCAACACCGTATGCACCTGAGAAGAAACATCCGATTGTAGGTTTTGACAAATTGAATGTCTGGTACAGGACAGAGGCTCCTCAACAAGAACAGCCTCATCTGCCTCTTGAAGAAGCTTCAAAGGATTTTACTGAAATCGTACAGGGACTTTCAGAAGTAGAAGCGAGATATGAAGCCTCCCGCTGCTATTCCTGTGGCAACTGCTTCGAATGCGATGGATGCTATGGGGCATGCCCTGAAGGTGCGGTCATCAAGCTTGGCACGGGCAAACGATACATATTCAATTATACCCTCTGCACCGGTTGTGCAGTGTGCTACGAACAATGTCCTTGTCATGCCATTGATATGCACGCTGAATCTGCCAATAATGAATCACCATTGGCTCCGGTTGCAGAAAACGTATAAGTATTTTAAATGGACTATACGTTGTCATATAAAATAAAAATGGTCCCTGAGCTTGTCGAAGGGGAGAGAAAAAATCTCTCTTTTTCGCGCCTTAGCGCTTCCAGCTCTAAGCGCGCGAAAAGGGGTGGCGCTCTACCTTCCCTTCGACAAGCTCAGGGACCAATTAGTATGGGTGATATAGTAAACATCAGGCTCAGGGACCAAAAATAAAAAATGCAACTCCCTGTTTGAATAAACTCAGGGCGAACAAAGAAATAAACAACCATGAACAAGCAACTGAAAGCAGCTACCCTGGACGGCAATGAAGCCACAGCGTATATAGCATACAGAGTCAATGAGGTCTGCGCGATCTATCCCATCACTCCGTCATCCACGATGGCAGAGCTGGCTGATGAATGGGCCGCCAAAGGCACAAAAAATATATGGGGCAACGTACCTGATATCATGGAGATGCAGAGTGAAGCCGGAGCGGCAGGTACTGTACATGGTGCATTGCAGACAGGCGCACTGACAACAACCTTCACGGCATCACAGGGGCTCATGCTAATGCTGCCTAATATGTATAAGATCGCAGGCGAGCTCACTTCTGCGGTCTTCCACGTTGCGGCAAGGTCATTGGCTGCTCAGGCACTTTCGATCTTCGGTGACCACCAGGATGTTATGGCGGCACGCACTACAGGATTTGCAATGCTCTCCTCTGCCAGTGTACAAGAGGCACATGATATGGCCCTGATCGCCCAGGCCGCAACGCTTGAATCCAGGATTCCATTTATTCATTTCTTTGATGGGTTCCGCACTTCTCATGAGGTCAATAAACTATTCCTGATCCCGGAGGAAACGATCAAAGCCATGATCGATGATGAACTTGTCTTTGCCCATCGCAAGAGAGCCTTGAATCCGGACAATCCGTTCATCCGCGGGACTGCACAAAACCCTGATGTGTATTTCCAGGGCCGTGAATCTGCTAACAGTTTCTACAATGCATGCCCAGATACTGTCGCCAGGGCAATGGACAAATTTGCCGCACTGACCGGACGCGCGTACAAACCTTTTGATTACTATGGCGATCCTGCTGCAGAACGCGTGATTGTCATCATGGGCTCAGGCAGTGAAACAGTAGCGGAGACTGCTGCCTTCCTGAATGCCAACGGAGAGAAAACAGGTGTGTTGCAAGTGCGGCTGTTCAGGCCATTCTCTATAGAATACATGCTCAAGGCATTGCCTGCTACTGCAAAGGCGATTGCTGTCCTCGACCGTACAAAAGAATCAGGAGCATCCGGTGAACCACTCTACCAGGATATACTCACCGGATTGGTAGAGGCTTTCAACCAACAGAAAATCGCATTCCTGCCCCGCGTCATCGGTGGGCGATATGGACTTTCTTCCAAGGAATTCACTCCTGCCATGGTCAAGGCCGTGTTTGATGAATTGAAAAAAGACAAAACGAAAAACCATTTTACGATTGGTATCAATGATGATGTGACTCACATGAGTCTTGACTATGACGCCTCGTTTACGCTGGATGAGTCTGGCTGGAACCAGTCACTCTTCTATGGACTCGGAGCTGACGGGACGGTTGGTGCCAACAAAAACAGCATCAAGATCATCGGTGAAAACACCAACCTCTTTGCCCAGGGGTATTTTGTATACGACTCCAAGAAGTCAGGTGCACGTACGGTGTCTCACCTACGCTTCGGACCTAATCCGATCAAAGCTCCTTACCTGGTCAGCCAGGCCAATTTTATCGCCTGTCACCAGTTTAACTTTCTGGAAAAAGTAGATATGCTGACCCTTGCAAAAAACGGCGCTACTTTTTTACTCAACAGTCCTTTTTCAAAAGAGGAGGTATGGGATAACCTGCCCCTCATTGTACAGGAGACCATACTTCAAAAAGGAATCAAGGTCTATACGATTGATGCCAACCAGGTAGCCCTGGATACGGGCATGGCAGGCCGGATCAACACGATCATGCAAACCTGCTTCTTTGCGATATCTGGAGTATTGCCTAAAGAGGAGGCCATCACGCACATCAAGAAAGCCATTGAAAAAACGTATTTCAAGAAAGGCAAAGCAGTCATCGAACAAAACTTCAAAGCCGTTGATCAGACACTTGCCAACCTCTTTGAAGTAACTATCCCTAAAAAGGCAACGGCAAGGGAAAGCATGAACCTCGTGGTCTCCCATCGTGCACCTGAGTTTGTCAAGGACGTAGTAGCACGGATGATGGAAAGCCGTGGTGATAGTCTCCCGGTCAGTGCAATGCCTGTAGATGGTACATATCCTTCGGGAACGACCAAATGGGAGAAACGCAATATCTCTGATATGATCGCCACATGGGAGCCAGATATCTGCATCCAGTGCGGCAATTGCAGTTTTGTGTGCCCTCACGCAGTAATACGCGCAAAATTCTATCATACTGATCTCCTTGAAGCAGCTCCTGATGGATTCAAATCCGCACCGATCAATGCACGTGGATTCCCTGACACAAAGTATACCCTGCAGGTCTATGGAGAAGATTGCACAGGATGCAACCTTTGTGTTGACGCATGCCCTGCCACCGATACGCAGGATCGTTCGAAGAGAGCCATCAACCTCCGGCCGATCGAACCTGCCCTGGAAACCGAGCGCAGGAATATCGAATACTTCGAATCCATTCCATTCAATGACCGCGGGTCAGTCAATTTTTCAATGGTACATGGTGCGCAATTCCTGGAGCCACTGTTTGAGTTCTCTGGTGCTTGCGCAGGATGTGGGGAGACCCCTTATATTAAATTGCTGACACAACTATTTGGGGACCGGCTCCTGGTGGCCAATGCTACAGGATGTTCGTCCATCTATGGAGGTAACCTGCCGACCACCCCATGGACCAAGAATGCAGCGGGTCAGGGGCCTGCATGGTCTAACTCGCTCTTTGAAGATAATGCTGAATTTGGTCTGGGCATGCGCCTTACCGCGGATAAGCATCTGGCGATAGCTGATGAACTTGTACGACAATTAGCACCCCAACTGGGTGCAGATTTTGTCCATGCCCTTCTTGAATCTCCGCAGAAACTCGAATCTGAAATTGCCGCGCAACGCATCAGGGTAGATCTCCTCAAAAACAAACTGCAGGACATAAAATCCCCTCTTGCGGCTAATCTCCTCTCCATCGCCGACTTCCTCGTGCACAGGGCTGTGTGGTTGATTGGTGGTGATGGATGGGCTTATGATATCGGATCAGGAGGATTAGATCATGCACTTGCAACCGGACGCAACATCAATGTACTGGTGCTCGATACAGAAGTATATTCCAATACCGGCGGGCAGATGTCTAAAGCCACCCCAACCGCTGCGACTGCAAAATTTGCTGCGGCAGGAAAGCGTGTCGGCAAAAAAGACCTTGCCCTGCAGGCGATATCCTATGGCAATGTATATGTAGCCCAGATCGCCATGGGGGCTAATCCCCAGCAGACCTTGCTAGCTATGCGGGAAGCAGAGGCGTATGATGGACCATCACTGATCCTCGCCTATAGTCATTGCATCGCGCATGGTATCGACATGACGAAAGGGATGGAACAGCAGGCAAATGCTGTAGCCAGCGGTTACTGGCCATTACTCCGCTACAATCCGATGCTCCGCAAGGCTGGAAGAAATCCATTTGTCCTGGATTCGCCCAGGCCAACGATTTCATTAAAGGATTATGCCTACAAAGAGCTGCGTTACAAAGTGCTCACCATCACCAATCCTGAAGAGGCAAACCGGTTGATGGCGATGGCGCAGGAAATTGTTGACCTGAGGTGGAAGACGTATGAGACGATGACGATGAGTGGGGCAGAGACTTTTCAACCTGTGTTCTGATCCGTTTTACCCCTAAATCCCCTAAAGGAGACTTCAATGAAAAGTATTAAATCATAGTATATGACAAAGTTAAGTACAACATACCTCGGTATGAAACTGCGATCCCCGATCGTGGTCTCGGCATGCACACTCTCAGAGGAAGTGGACAATATCCTCCGCATGGAGGATGCCGGCGCCGGTGCTGTGGTGATGTTTTCGATGTTCGAAGAGCAGATTCGCAAGGAAGAGCAGCGTATGAACACGATCATGCAATCGACGACCAATGTCTTTGCGGAAGCTTCAGATTTCTTCCCGGACATGGATGAGTATCATGTAGCCACAGCTCAATACCTTGAAACTGTGCGGATGGCTAAGGAGCGGACGCATATCCCTATCATCGGCAGCCTCAATGGTATCACACCGCAGGGCTGGATAGACTATGGCCAGCAACTCGAGCAAGCCGGAGCAGATGCCCTGGAGATCAATATCTTCTACATCCCTGCCGATATACGGCTCAGTGGAGCGGAAGTAGAGCAGCGCTACCTCGACATCATCCGGTTGTTGAAGAAAACGGTGAAAATTCCTATTGCGGTGAAGATGAATCCATACTTCAGTGCCATGGGCCATATGGCCCGGCAGATGCAGGATGCGGGAGCAGATGGATTGGTGTTGTTTAACAGGTTCTATCAGCCGGATTATGATGTCCTTCAGTTGAAGGTGGTCCATGACCTGGCCTATAGTGAAGCTGCAGAGATACGCTTGCCACTGTTGTGGATCGCAATCCTGTCAGGACAGATCAAAGCATCGCTTGCTGCGACCACAGGTGTGCAGAGTGCTACCGAAGTCATCAAGTATCTCCTGGCTGGTGCGGATGTGACAATGACCGCTTCCGCATTATATAAGCATGGTATTTCCTATATCAGCACGATGGAGAAATCGCTCCTGCTGTGGATGGACAGCATGAACTTTCAATCCCTGGAATATTTCAAAGGATCGATGAACCAAACGAACATATCAGATCCTACGGCTTATGAACGGGCGAATTATATCCGGATTCTTGAAGGAGCAAAGTAGAGGCTAGGAGCAAGGAGCAATTAATGTATTCCATCAAGGAATAGAACATGATATTACCAGTCGTTGAAAACGACTTACATGATTGCTGCACCGAGCACACTTTTTTTAGATCAGACGTACGCGGGCGCAGGTACAACCAACGCCCAACGTTCAATTATTTAATGACGCCTGCGGTCTCATTAAATTTATTTCCTCGAATAGGTAACCACCCTGTCGCTATAATACAGTAGGCAATTGGCAGTAGGCAGTAGGCAGTAAGCATGTAAAAAATCATCTCGAATAGGCAACCAATCTGTCGCATCTTTTGCCCCCTAGCCCCCTGAATGGGGGAAAATATCCACCTGTAGCTATTGAATATTTAAAAATCATCTCGAATAGGTAACCACACTGTCGCTCAAAATTGTCTGAGCTGTACAGCTGCTTTGTTTCATGCAATAGCAAGTCTCATTATGTTGGAACAGTGAGAAGAAACAAAATTTGGAACGTAAATAAGCGGGAAAGCCAACAGGGAAGCCAGGCGAATGAGCCCAAAACAAAGCGAGTTTTTTGAGCGACTAGCGTTTTTGTTACTTTTTGGGCGATGCAAAAAGTAAACCAATTCTTACGCATAGTGCGCAACGAAATCACTCCCCGCGAAGCACCAACTGTGCAAAAAGCTTATCCAATGTCGCTGATGCATCAGCAGTATACCCAGGATGCACACTGGATGGCTGCAGGATCGTACTGCGTGTTGCGGTGAGCCACCGGAAGCGGCTGGCCATATCAAGCATTCCGATAGGGCCGCCTTCAGGACCACCTTTGCAGATGACATCAAAGGCACAGAGGTTTTGTTTCAGTTCAGTGAGGTCAAGGCCTGGAGCAAAATGCGCCATGAGGTTTTCATCAAGGGCCCAACGGGCATCGAGATACTGCTGGCCCTTGCAATACAGGATCACCCCTACATTGATGTACTCCTCCCGTTCTACCTGGGGGACGACCCGGATGACGGCATACTCAAATAAGTGATTCTCTTGCATGGTTGGCTTCGTTGATAAAGACAGCGGCGTTGGCTAACCGGGTGCTAAAGTACTGCGCGTAGCGGGCTCTTTGTTCGTCAGGCGATACTCCTTCTATAAGCCAGGTATCCGGAATCTGTGCAACAAGGTCCCTGATCATCTCCGGGGTCAGGATCGCCTGGGCTTTTGCATTGGCGTCATCAAGCTGACTTGCTTGCCTGAGCAACACATGATCCTTGATCAGTGTGAAAGGCTTTGTGGCTTGTTCATTCCAATCCAGGTGGCCGTGATGAAAATAAAGCGATGCGCCATGGTCGATCAGCCATAGCTGACGATTCCACATGAGCATGTTAGTATTCTTTGCTGTGCGGTCTACATTCATCAGCATACTATCAAGCCATACAATAATGGATGCTGTGGACGCATCAACTGTATTGACCGTTGGGTCATAACTGATCGCACCGGACAGGTAATGAATGCCCAGGTTGAGCCCTACGCTAAATTTGAGCAGATCCTGTATCTCTTCATCACGCTCCATTCGTCCAAAGCCTTCAGCCAGATTGGCAAACACCAGTTCTGGCACCCTCATTCCCAATGCCCTCGCGATTTCGCAGCCTAAAAGTTCCGCAATGAGTGCCTTGGTCCCTTGTCCCGCACCCCTGAATTTGAGGACATAGAGGAACTCATCATCAGCTTCTGCAATGGCCGGCAAAGAGCCGCCTTCCCGCAGGGGGGTGATGTATCGGGTGACGTTGACGGTGCGGAGCATGGGGTAAAGGTAAGCATAGGGCAGAGAGCAGAGGGCATAGGGACTGTCGGGAGACAGATCTTTCATTGCTCAAACAAGGAATAACGAACAAGGAACATCGAAGGGAGAAGGGTTTGGCAAGAGTTCTGATGGCAATAAAATTTAGCCAAAGGCTAAATTTTATTGCTTACGCTCGTTCAAGTGGCGCCAGTTGCGCCATCAAGCCAGAGGCATGATCTCCTTGACTTGAATGCAATATATGCTCGTCTCCCTTTGATCGTCGTAGCTTTTTTGCGAAGACGATTGACGAGCGGGAAAACAATCAGGACAATACTAACATCTATGATGGCTTTACCTGCCGTTAAAAACGGCTTACCTTGTTGTTACACGGTGCACACTTTCTTTGATCCAAAGTAAGCGGGTGCTTTATAATACTAATTACTAAAAAGATCACCTCGAATAGGCACTTACTGTGACACGAAACTGTTTGAACCGCGAGGACGGCCTCTTTTAGGCCATAAAGCCTAAAAGAGGTGTAAGTGAAATAGATAAAAGCGAGCCAGCTAAACAGGAAGCCAAAAAAAAGCTTGGATGGTTAAGTGAGTTTTTCGTGTCACTAGACTTTTTGGTTACTTTTTTGGCAATGAAAAAAGTAATATAAAGTCCCTTCGTGGCAACGAATCAAAAGCACACGCCTCACCATCTCTGTATCACCGAAAAATCCGCGTAATACGGTATCGTCGGATTATCCTCAAAATTCTGGCCGAAGGTCTTGCCAACTCTGATGGACAGTCCTGTTGATTTCATCCAATAGCTAGCCACCAATCCGAAATTGAAATTGCCTCCGGTGCTTCCATACCAATCCTCCCTTGAACCGGGGTAATACTCTTGAAGTAGACGAGGCTTGATCAGTGTGGCACCTATATGATCATAACCGGCCTGTGCGGCAATGCTCCATTTGTCACGATAATATCCGATGGTGGTGCCAAGTCCTGCACTGATATTGACCAAAACCGCGGCCTCAGAGCCATACCTTCTGCAAGTCATTGAAGGCTTGATACTGATGCCTACGTTTTTTAGGGGATGAAAGATCGTCTGTGCTGTCAGGCTCGCTTCGAAGTCATCCATGATCTGTCCTCCAAATGGCGTGATGAGTTCAGTGCCGATGACGAAAGGGATCTTGCCTTTGAATTTATAGCCATACGACAGTCCAAAGCCCGTGACGAAATCTGCGCCAATATACAGCGAGACTACATGGCCGCTGTTTTGATCATTGGCAAACCATGCGATGTCCTGGGATCTGAGGGTACCGGACATTGCGATCATGATAAAAGAAAAGATAAGTGGTTTCATTATTTCATTTGATTTAGATAGGTTAAGGCAATCGGATAAAAGGCATCCCAGCCGAAGTAGAGTAACTCATGGCCGGTGCCCGGAATTAAATGGTATTCAACCTGAGGATAAGCTGAGCCCACAGAGTGAGCCCAGTCTTCGCCATAGGCAGTATTGAGTTCGCTGTAGGTAAACAGTACACGCTTATCATAGTCCTGCAGATGTGTTGTAAAGTCAAGGCCCTGGGTCTCCCCTATTTCGATCATCGCCTTGCTGGACACTGCTCCACTGCGCCAGAAAGGATAGGGGCCTGCATTGCCGATCGTATTTCCCGGCGCGTTTTCAAACGTCGCGAAGTAGGCAAACTTATAATCCAATATTTCATCTTCGTCTCGGCCCGCAAATATTTGCTCTGGAAACAAAGCATCGTTGAGCGCTTCGGAAAAGAAATCAATATGGTTGGATTTGCTGAGGTATTCCATGACCTGGTCCCAGGTAAAGCCGCCGGGCTCCGCGAGAACAGCACCGTCGATTTTTGATGGGTATTGATTGATATATCCCGTAGCGAGCATTGCCCCCCACGAATGTCCTATCAGGAATACCTTTTGGTCATCCGACATTCTGTAGTGGTTGATCAGGGCATCAAGATCATCGATCATGATCTGCACTTCTGTAAAGTCGCTGGCAGGGACGCGCTCGGATAGACCGGTTCCTCGCTGGTCGTAGAAGACCACAAAAAAACTGTCATTGGCAAAGGCCTTAGCCTCGAGGAGGGAGCGGTAGTCTCCTCCCGGCCCACCATGGATCATGATGATGATCGGGTCAGTGGGATTACCGTATGTCTCCACATGCAGGAGGGTCCCATTGATCATTTGTGAAGGGAGAGAATTGTCCTCGTCGACCGTCAGGGGAACCAATGCACCAGGGGCCAGAGGGTCTGCCAGATCACTACAGGAGATAAGTGAAAAGAGAAAAGTGAATGCTTCGACTACGCTCAGCAACCGGAGGAAATAAGCTGCTCGAGAACGAAACTTAAAAGTGAAAAACAAATTCTGATTCATAAACGGTTAATTTTTTCTGCAAACGTAGACCAGAGTAGCCGGGTGTGCGACCGTGCTTACAAGGGAGCCGAAAGTATGGGTGCGGGCTTACAAGGGAGGAGGCTTATGGATTGGTTTTGAGGTGTTTAGGATAAACTGAAATCATCTCGAATAGGCACAAACCTGTCGCTCTAAATTGTCCGAGCTGCGCGAACAATAATCTTCTCGAATAGGTAACCATCCTGTCGCTCAAAATTGTCCGAACCGCGCGAACGACCTGTTTCGTGCAATGACAAGGCTCTATAGGGCACAACATTGGAGAAGAAACAGAAAATGAAACCAGAACAAGCGGGAAAGCTAACCAAGAGGTTAAAAGAAAGCTCGAATGATTAAGTGAGTTTTTTGAGCGACGAGGTTTTTGGTTCTTTTTTCCGGCAAAAAAGAACAAGAAGCCCCTCGTGCAACGAGCCCTTCAGGCTGAAATAAACTCCGAAGGAGACTTCCCTGTATGCGCCTTGAAATATTTATTAAACGTGGACTTGGAATTGAATCCACAATCAAAGGCAAGGGCGAGAAAGGAATAATGCTGCTTGTCAGGATGCGATGAAGCATCGATAAATGCTTTCACCCGGAGGGTATTGATATAGTTGTAGAAATTTTTCTGCTCCCTTTCGTTGATGACCTGGGAGAGATAATTGGGGTGGGTATCGAGGAGGGCGGCGAGATCGGCAAGGGTGATATCATTCTGCCTGTAGAGCGACTGCTCGGCCATCAGTCTGGTCAGGCGCTCATGAAGGTCCGTGGCTTCGGGTTCCTTTAGTCCTGATTTTGCATACCGGACAGTGTCGCCCTCGATGTCCTCTGACGGCGGTTCAAATTCATCAAATGATGGCGGCTCTGGATGAGGAGTAGTCTTCAGGATTTCCGGATGGGCATAAAAGATCGGAAGCCGGGTGATCCCGAAGATGCCTATAAACATGACCAGCAGGACCACACCTGAAAAGACAATCGCATCATCAAAGAAGAGCACGAGGATCCAGATCAACCCCAGGCCAATAGACAGGTATTCAAGCCACCTGAGCATCAGCTTATCGGTGTTGGAAAACCATTGGATGATTTTAGCACGGTGCCTGTGTATCCGATAGAGCGCCCATATACTGTAGCCCAGGCCCAGTACCACTACCATGATACTTTGCAGTATGTTGTACCATTCATAGCCTGCCCCTTTATTCCTGAAGACAGCGATCTTTTCTGCTGCCGGGCGCATATAGAAAGGGAGTGCCAGCAGGACCAGGATGAAGAAGGGGAAAAAGTGTGGCAGGATTTGCCGCAAGGGCAACGGCTTCTCCCGTGTGATGGCGGAGACGTAGATAAACAAGAAAGGGCCATGTAGCAATGGCCATGGGAGGACAATCCCCAGGAGAAAGGGGTAATCATAGGCTGCACCCGAATATGTCTGGTAGGAAATAAACTGGTGAAGAGACATCACGCCCATCCATATGGTCAGGATCCGATCCGCATATGACTTGTTGCGCTTGAAGACAAGCAAGACAAAGAGGAAGGCGGAGAGGATGATGCCGATGAGGAAAAACATGGGGCGAAGATAAGGAGCATAGGGCAGAGAGCAGAGGGCATAGGGACTGTCAGGAGACAGATCTTTCATTATTCAAATAAGGAATAACGAACAAGGAACAACGAAAGGAGAAGGGAATGTACGGTACGAATTCGTGAATAGTAATGTCAATCCGTGCCGTTAGAAACGGCTTACATGATTGTTCCCCTATGCACACCTTTTTTGATCCAACGTACGCGGGCGCAGGTACAACCAACGCCCAACTTTTACTTTATTACCCGGAATAAATTCTTTCCTATACATTTATATTAATAAATCCCTACTCCATTCATTTCACACCAATGTCTGCTTTCAAACCCTCACAGGAGACAATTCAAAAATTTCGTGCACTTTTAACGTGTCTGGTCTTCTGCATGGTGATGATGCCATCAAATGCCCAGGTGTTGACTGAACAGGAGACGCAATACGTGCAGTCCCTCCTTGATTCTTCGGAATACCTCAAGCTAAAAGATCCGCCACAATCACTTTCCCTGGCCCTGCAGGCCCTGGATTGGCTGCCTGAGAAAGGATATGAAAAGATGCGGGTGTTTGCCTACCTGCGTGCAGCCAATAGTGAAAAGATAGCCTCCCACAAGACGATATCACTGGACTACGTCAATCAGGCTGTAACCTTGTCATCCTCGGTACAGGATTCCAGCCTGATGATGCGGTCAGTATTTATGAAGGCGACCATCTTTGGATTCTATGATGACGCGGATTCCGCATTGGTCTATTTTCAACAGGCGATAGACATGTATCGTCCGGGTGATGATGTCTTCTATGCGGCCAACGCATACACCAATATCGGCGGACTATTCCGGGCTATGGGGGATGAAGCTAAGGCAGAGAGCTACTACCTCAAGGGATATGACATCAGCAGGGGGGACAACTATGCCTGGATATTTACGCTATCAAGGCTCATCTCCTTTTACTCGCAACAACACAATCCCAAGTACATCTCATACCTGGACACGTTTTCCACCTCTGATTTTGCGCACACTGCATCTAAGGCTACAGTCGCTGCACATTTATATACCTTTCTCAATATCACGGATGCTACGCCTGCCGAAAAAGAGAAAAAACTACGTGAAGTCTTCACTTTTGCAAAACAACAAAGTTCGGCGACGCACCAGGTGGAATTTGGTATAAAACTCAACGACCTGCTGGTCGAGCAAAAAAAATATGTGGAGTCCAGGCAATTGTTGTCAGAACTTCTTACGATAGCGCGCCTCGCAGGAAATGGACGGATGGAAGCAGAAGTAAATCGCGCCTTGTATGAAAATGCCAAAGCACTCAATGATCCTATGAGGGCATTGGCCTATATCGAAAGATTGAGTGCCATCAATGACAGCCTTCACGTCGAAGAAATGCAAACACAGGTCCAGGAACTCAATGTCAGGTTTGAAGTGCAACAGAAAGACCATGAAATCGAGCGACAAAACCTAAGCCTTGAGCAGGCGAGGAAAAACAGGAATTTCCTGATGCTGATTATAGGTTTGCTTGCTATCATGGCCGGGCTGACCATCTTATATTTCAGAAACCGTATACGCACAGCGCGTCGATTGCGTGAGCAGGAAGACATCATCCACCAGCGGGACAAGGAGAAACTGATCCATGAAAAAGAAATGGTGCATCTCACAGCCTCCCTCGAATCACAAGAGCTCGAACGCACACGCATAGCGCGTGATCTGCATGATGGCATCGGCAGCCTGATGAGTGGCATCTCTGCGCAGGTAGAAAATCTTCTTTCCAAAGATCCGGACAACCTGCATTACACTACCATCAGATCGATGGTCAAGGAGACGGCCACCGAACTGCGCAGGACCTCTTATGAGCTGATGCCGGCTTCATTGCTGCGCATGGGACTGGACCCTGCTATCCGTGACTTGTGCTTCAACCTCCTGGTCAAAAACGGAATAGAGCCGACCCTCGAACTGGAAGCAGATACCAGCGAACTGTCCCAGGAGCAGCAACTGGTGATCTATCGCATCCTGCAGGAGCTGCTGCACAACATCGTCAAGCATGCGGGCGCCTCCACAGTACTCATCCAGCTCATGCAGTATGACCATGAGATGACACTCATTGTCGAAGACAATGGCAAAGGATTTATAGTCACAGAATCCTCTATGTCAGGTATAGGGCTGGGCAGCATCAAATCGCGGGTCAATCTATTGAGTGGCATGCTGGATATTGCTTCGGCACCGGGTGATGGGACTACAGTGACGATCAATTTTTTTGTTAAAAAGTGATATTATTTATAAAGTGTCCTCCGTTCGTTCAAGTGGCGCCAGTTGCGCCATCAAGCCAGAGGCATGATTTACAACTTCAAATCAATATGATATTCATCTGGTGATTGGCGAATCATCGCAAGGCAGTTTGCAACCGCCAGGTCACATCATCTTTAAAACAGGCCTGATTTTAAAAAAAAATAATATTTCCTTATCTTTTCGAAATGAAAACAAATATCCTGACCATTTTCTTTGGCCTGGGCTGCAGCATTATCGCTCTCGCCCAGACGCCCAATCTGCAGTGGATCACCTTAAATCCAGAAGGTACCATCTCTGTAGAAGGCAATCTCTCACAAGGTATCGACATGACAGATCTGTCCTGGGCCTGGAATAGCTCAGTAGCCTGTTTTCCAGGTACCCAGGCTGCGAAATTTACCGGCAAGCATGTCTTATATGCTTTAGATCTGCCAGCGTACACCGAGCTTGAGATAGACCTTATCCCTACCGACAAGAATGCCA
>WBZX01000570.1_pt1 | contig 32674 bp, 18 predicted proteins | sample 5204211 | NCBI WGS metagenome assembly WBZX01 (sample SAMN12344362, study PRJNA552823) | activated sludge metagenome | biome: Activated sludge suspended growth; feature: Nitrification reactor; material: Wastewater; isolation source: activated sludge from nitrification reactor of wastewater...
AACCGGTGATCTCTCTTCGCTGGCCAGACGTATGGGTGGTTCTGATGCCTCCGAACGGGCCGTGGCATCAGCGCTCCTTTGGCTTCGCATGCACCAGGGGCCAGACGGCCGCTGGTCGCTGCACAAGTATCACACCTACGACAAGCGTTGTGATTGTCAGACAGCGATGGAACGTGAGTCTATTGAGAAAAAACGGGGCGATGGGATGAACCCAGATGATGTGGCTGCTACTGCCATGGGGTTGCTTCCCTTTCTGGCAGCAGGGCATCATCATCTCGGACAAAAGGAAGAGAGCAGGGTAGTAAGGCAAGGCTTACAATTCCTCTTGAGTCGTCAGGTCATCGGTGGCGAGAACGATGGTAAGTTCGACAGTGATAGCTTCACCATGTACACACATGGCCTGGCTGCCATAGCTGTTTGTGAAGCGTATGGGATGACCAATGATCCGAAGTTGCGTGATGCAGCCATGCGGGCCACCAAATTCATCGTTTCTGCTCAGAACACCCAGCAAGGTGGCTGGCGTTATGTGCCCCGTACTTCGAGCGATACTTCCGTGGTTGGTTGGCAGGTGATGGCCCTGAAGAGTGCCCAGATGTCAAACCTGCCGGTGCCAGCAGCTACGCTGGAAAACGCTGCCCGTTGGCTTGATCTTGCCCAGTACAAAGAGAAACGTGGTGGAAAGACCTATGTGAAGTACGCTTATGCCGTAAACCTGGACGATCCGAGTGCACCAGGTGGCCCTGCAACTACGGCAGCAGGTCTACTCAATCGACTCTACCTCGGTTGGGGGCCACGCAACGCAGAGATGATTCAGGGGTGTGATTACCTGATGGATACCTCGCTGCCACCAGCAGATTGGAAGAAGGGGCAACCTGCGAACATCTACACCTGGTACTATGCAGCTCAAGTGATGCACCACATGGGTGGCGAATACTGGCAGAAGTGGAACCCGCGCATGCGGGATTACCTGATCAAATCTCAGGACCGTGAAGGGCACAAAGCAGGCAGTTGGGACCCCACTGGCGATGCCTGGGGTAATCGCGGTGGCAGACTCTATACTACATCACTCTCCGTGCTTACTCTTGAAGTCTACTATCGCCACCTGCCCCTTTACCGTCGTGAGAAGCTGGACAAGGAAAACATGGAAGATATTGCCAACAAGCAGGCCGAAATGGACAAGAAAGCTGTCAGCACAACGCCAACCAAAGAGATGAAAGACGAGCCGAAGAAGGATCAACCCAAGAAGTAATGTTTGGCTTCATAGGATAACTCCATCCTAAAAATGATGGAGTCTGCGATGAGCAGTCCTGCGCCGGCTAAACTCAAGTCGAATCGTCGATGGTTGGCTCCCTGTATCATCGTTGCCATCCCGCTAGCCCTCATCCTGCTGGAATATCTTTGGGAGAGTTTTGAGATAAGCCCTTCTCACTTCATGAAAGTGGGTATGGCGAAGTCGTTCAGCGTCATGCTGGCGCCCGTAGCCCTGCTGGTTTGGCTCCTCTTCTTTTCAGGCTTTGCCAAGCGGACGAAGTGGCTGGCCGTGTTGGGCGTGCTTGCACTCGTTAGTCTTGCCTTCGCAGTCATTCGTAAGATCGAATTCAATGGACAAATGCGGCCCATCGTCTACTACCGTTGGGATCAACTGCCTCAAGATGTCTTGCCTGCCCTGCAGGCTGCCAGTGAATTTCATCCTGATGACATTCTGCAGCACCCTACTGATAGTCCCTACTTTCGAGGTATGAATCACGATGGTACCACACCGCAGGCTCCGGAAGATGCTGAATGGGTAACGAAGTCACTCGAGAAAGTCTGGCAACATCCCCTCGGTGGCGGTCATGCTGGAATATCAGTGGTTGGTAAAACAGCCTTCACCATCGAGCAGCGTGACAACGATGAGTGTATCGTAGCTTATGACATCAACACGGGTAACTCGCGTTGGTCGTATCGATACCCGGCAGCGTTCACTCATTCAGAACCGATGGGTGGTAATGGTCCACGCACGACACCTGTGATTGAAGATGGTCTGGTTTATGCCTTGGGTGGACAAGGGCATCTTCACTGCCTGGAAGCGCTCAACGGCAAGCTCAAGTGGAAGACGAACATCATTGAAGATGCAGGTGCCAAGAACCTCGAATGGGGCATGTCTGGTTCACCGCTTGTCTGGGGTGATGTGGTGTATGTCAATGCAGGCATCGATCCAGAAAAGAAAACCAACCAAGCTGTGATCGCCTATCATCGGCTCACTGGCAAAAAGCTCTGGGCCGCGGGTGCTGATGCTGCAGGTTACTCATCCATCATGAAAGCTTCGCTCGCTGGTGTCGATCAACTGCTTTTGTTTGATGCTGCCGGTCTGAAAGGGCTCGATCCCAAAAGTGGAGCTGTCTGGTGGCACTATCCGTGGAAGACTTCATTTGAAATGAACTGTGCCCAGCCCATCGTGTTTGGCAATGACAAGGTTTTTATCTCTTCTGAAGTAGCCAATGGAGGAGCGATTCTCAAGATTAGCAATATGAATGGTGTCTGGAAAGTAGATACGGTTTGGAGCAATCAAAAACTCGGTCTCAAGTTCAGCAATGGCGTGCTCTTCGATGGCCATCTCTATGGTCTTAGCAGTGGATACTTGACTTGTCTCAATGCCGAAACGGGCGAGCGAACCTGGAAAGCTCGCCAGAACTATGGAAACGGGCAGGTTCTGATAGCAGGCAAGGTGCTGGTCATCACGACAGAACATGGCGAAGTGGCGCTCGTGGAAGCATCACCCAAGGAATTCCGGGAACTCAAGAAAGTACCCGTCTTCACTGGACGAACCTGGAATGTGCCCGCCATTGCCCAGGGAAGGCTGTATCTCCGTAACCATCAGGAGATCGCCTGCCTGAGCCTCTGGGATGTTGCTAAACCAGTCGGCCAATAACCTCGTCCAGAATTCGTAGCGTTGTCTTGATCTGCTCTGCTGTAATGCAGAGCGGCGGACAGAGGCGAATACCACTCTCGCCACAGCCCAGAATGAGCAATCCTGCTTCGAAGCACTTGTCTTCAATGGTGTTGCGCAGTTGCATGTGATGCTGACCATCCTTCATGACATCGACCGCAATCATCAGCCCCAGGCCGCGAACACCACTGAGTGTCGCGGGATACTTTGACGCTAACTGGGTGAGTCCAGCTCGCAGTTCTACACCGCGTACATTAGTGTTGGCGAGGTATTCTCGTTCCAGCAGATCAATCGTTGTCAGAGCTGCTCGACACGCAACAGGGTTGCCACCAAAAGTGCTGGCATGACTGCCACTGGGCCACGTCATCACTGAAGTCTTGGCCACGATGGCACCAAGGGGAAGCCCACTGGCGATACCCTTGGCCAGGCAGGTGATATCAGCTTCCACACCAGCATGTTCGAGAGCAAACATCTTGCCGGTGCGTCCCATGCCGCACTGGATTTCATCAGCTACCATCAGTATGCCGTGCGTATCACATAACTGCCGAATCGCTCTCAAACAACAGGGCGGGGCAGGGTAGTAACCGCCTTCACCCTGCACAGGTTCAACAAAGATAGCAGCTACTTCATCGGGTGAAGCGGTGCGTTTGAAAACGGTTTGCTCAATCTGCTTGACGAATGAACAATCCTTCGATGACGTGCACCCGGAGCATTCACGTGGATAAGGTGTGTGGTGGATGTGAGGAAGCAATGGACCAAAACGCTTGCGATGCACCAGCTTAGAAGCAGAGAGCGACATCGAGCCGTACGTGCGACCATGGAAAGAGCCGAAGAAGCAGAGTATATTCGGACGACCCGAATGATGTCGTGACAGCTTCAATGCAGCTTCGATTGATTCAGTACCGCTATTGGTGAAGAAAACCTTCTTCGGTGATGAGCCCGGTGCCAGGGAAGCTAATCGTTCAGCGAGAAGTAACTGTGGTTCGTAGTAGAAATCAGTCCCAGACATGTGGATCAGCTTGTTCGCCTGATCTGTTATGGCTTTCACCACTTCGGGATGACAGTGGCCAGTCGAGGTGACAGCAATACCGGCCGTGCAATCGAGAAACAGATTCCCATCAATATCTTCAATGACGCAGCCACTGCCACGAGCAGCTACCAGTGGATAGCCACGCGTGTAGGAGGGGGAAACGACCTTCGCATCTCGTTCGAGGAATGCCTTGGCCTTGGGACCTGGAGGCGGAATTACCAGCTTTGGAACGGCATGTTGATCAAGCTGCCACATGGGTCATCCTTGGGAGTGAAAGAATGATTGCAGTAGTTAACTCAGCCCGATCATAACCAATATGACGTAGCTGCCTAGCCGAGAAGTGTACAGCATAGCTAAGTAATCAGATCTTTGATGACATGTGACGGCTCAACTCCAGTGAGCCTTTGATCCAGCCCCTGATACCGATAAGTAAATCGCTCGTGATCGATACCTAGCTGATGAAGGATTGTGGCATGGAAGTCTCGGATGTGGACCGGGTCCTTGACGATGTTGTAACTGAAGTCGTCTGTTTCGCCGTGAACAACTCCACCCCGCATGCCTCCACCTGCCATCCACAAGGTGAAGCACCGTGGGTGGTGATCGCGGCCATAGTTGGTCTTGCTAAGCTGGCCCTGCGAGTAAATAGTGCGACCAAACTCACCACCCCAGATCACCATCGTTGAATCGAGCATACCTCGTGACTTCAGGTCCTGAATCAGTCCGTAGCAGGCTTGATCGACATCCTTGCATTGCATGGGCAAACGTCCCGAGACGTTTGCATGAGTATCCCAGTTATTGTGATATATCTGTACGAAACGTACGCCACGTTCCACCAGGCGCCGAGCCATCAAGGCAGTGTTGGCAAAGCTGCCAGGCTTCTTGGCTTCGTCGCCATAGAGCTTGAACGTGGATTCGGGTTCCTTATTAATATCTGTCAGTTCAGGCACACTGGTCTGCATGCGGAAGGCCATCTCGTATTGCTGAATGCGTGTATGGGTTTCAGGATCACCCACGAGTTTATAATTGATCTCATTCAGTTGTTTGAGGCCATCCAATGTCTTGCGACGGATATCGCTCGGAACACCGGGTGGATTGTTGATGTACAAAATCGGATCACCAGCGGAGCGGAACGAGACCGCTGCATGTTCGCCAGGCAGATAACCTGATTGCCAGAGTCGAGCAGAGATGGCCTGTACTTGTTCGGTGTTACTCGGCTTGGCTACCATCACCACAAAGGTAGGCAGATTCTGATTGAGTGCTCCCAGACCATATGACATCCACGCACCCAGACAGGGCTTGCCTGTAACCTGATTGCCAGTCTGAATATAGGTGATGGCCGGTTCATGATTGATGGCTTCGGTATGCATACTGCGGATGATACACATGTCATCCGCCATCTTGGCTTTCCAGGGGAGCAGTTTACTAAACCATGCTCCCGATTTGCCGTACTGTTGAAACTTGTATTTTGAAGGTGCGATCGGGAAGCGTGCCTGACCCGAAGTCATTGTCGTCAGTCGTTGGCCTTGGCGAATCGAAGCTGGTAGATCTTTGTCGTAAAACTCGTTCATCTTCGGCTTATAGTCAAAGAGGTCCATCTGAGGCGGGCCTCCAACCATATGCAGGTAGATGATGTTCTTACACTTGGCTGGGAAATGGGTTTGGGGCAGGGCGGCCCCGAAGCCTGTCTTGCTACCCGCACCGGGCTTTACAGGATCCTCAGCGTGGGATTTGTCTGCTAATAGGCTGGCCAGAGCTGCCCAACTGACTGCATTCATGCCACGGGAAAAGAACTGTCGACGCGTTTCTGAACGGACATAGTCGTGGAATGTCGATTCATTTATCCAGTCGTTCACAGGAAGTTGCATGAGAAGGGCCTGTGGAGAATCAATCAGGTGAGTACCTTCATTATAGCACTTCTCAACTGTTGGGGTACCGCCTTCAGGCGGCAAGCGATAGCAGCCACTCGCCGGCTAATGCCGGTACCCCAGCGATTACCTAATCTCAAACTCACTAGGATTCGGTGCAGGATCTGATTTGACATCAGCATAAGTATATCGTTCACCTAATCGAGCAGTGCCACTTGCAGAAGATGGCCAATCGTAGCACTCCATCTTCACGGGGAGGCCCTCTTTCTTGTCAAAGTAGATGATCACTTTTTGAAAGGCGTATTTATCCTTCACCATAAGCGGATGGTCTGCTTCCACCACTCGGCAATCGTACACATGCTTCTTGCCTGTCAGGGTAATATCCAGCGTTTGATCGTAGTACTTGACGTTAGTTTCCTGCAGTTTGCTTTCCTTCTCCCACGATGTTACAAGGCGTTCGATCATGTTCTTGAGTCCGGCTTCCAGAATCGTGTGCCGGCTTTCTTTCATCTTGATGCTCTCGTTCGGCTCCAGTACTTTCTTCACAAAAAGTTGTTTGACGATGAGTTTGCCATCGTTCTTCCCATCGACGAAAACTGCTTTTCGACCTGATTTCAGTTTGGGTTCAATCCATTCCATGCAGACACTGAAAGGCTCGTGCAACACTGCCAGCTTCAAATAGTTTTGCTGGATTTCGTTATCGATTAATTCATCTCGCAGATAGAGGCACCGGTAACCTGCCATCTTGTTCAGCAGGTCCTGTGATCGTTTGCCAAGCGATAATGCTTCACTGAGGTCGCCTGCTTTGTTTGCAGATGTTCCACTGGTACCAACCGTGGCACCATGAACACTCTTGTCAAAGAGACCATACGACCAGGCGAACCCAAGCCCGCAGGCAAAGATGCCCAACAGCACCAACCCTACTTTTACCCATGGATTCTTCGTCATAGCAACCTCCTTGCGCTCGCAAACCATATCCTTGCTCATACCATTTTCTCTAGTTGCTGTACATGCCATTCAGCGAGTGAGTTCATGCCGAATCCTGCTATTCAGGTCATTCCCATTGTCTCGATGCCCTTTGCCGAGAACACCTATCTCGTCTATCAGCAAGGTAACTCTGAAGCTATTGTTGTTGACCCAGGACTAGAACCCGAGGCAATTCTTCGTCAGCTCAAAAAACGTAACCTGAAAGTTACTGCGATTCTGAACACGCATGGTCATGCCGATCATATAGCTGGCAATGCAGCCATGAAAGAACTCTTCCCCGATGCTCAGCTGATGATTGGTTCAGGCGATGCTCCCATGCTGACGGATCCGGCTCTTAACCTCAGTTTGCCTTTCGGCATGCCGCTCACCAGCCCTGAAGCAGATCAATTGCTGATGGATGGTGATGTACTGAGTCTTGCTGGCATCACTTTCCTTGTTCGCGATTTACCGGGACATTCGCCAGGCCACGTTGTCTTTATCGTGCAAGATGTCAATCCTAGAGTGGTGCTAGCAGGCGACACTCTTTTTGAAGGCAGTATTGGGCGGAGTGACTTTCCTGGAGGAAGTTTAGAGCAACTTCTCACAGGTATCCACAATGTGTTATTTACCTTGCCTGACGATACCATTGTCTACCCAGGACATGGCAATGAAACCAGAGTAGGAGTGGAGAAGGAAACGAACTTGTTTCTACAGTAATGGAATATTGCACAGTATTTGCAATCGGAAGATTTGCCAAGTCTTGATTGCCTTCACTTGAAAGTGAAAGACCCGAGGTGAATCAACCACCTCGGGCCAGGATGCAAATCAACTTACTTTCCGCCAGCCTCCATCAGCTTCTTCATCACTGCATCGAGGTTGAAGGTATCAGCCTTCTGTCGCGGAGGATATTCTTTGAACGTCTCCAGGAACTTGCCGACATAGGCTTGTGCTGGCACGAACAAGTAGATCCTTTCAAATAACCATTGGAAGTAGGTATTTGAAGTGATGTCTGCCCGTTCGTACGGGTCAGTACGGAGGTTATAGAGTCTCGGCACACGCAGGGTTGTAAACGGCTCTGCCCACACCTGTAGGGTTCCTGGTACCCGTTGCTCCATGAAGAGCATCTTCCAATGGCTGAAGCGAAGTGCTGCCACCTGCTGCTCATCTGTGCAGTAAATGAATGAATCGCGTGGACACTTTGCTACTTCACCAGTCAGATAAGGAACCAGATTGTACCCATCAAGGTGGATCTTGTAATTCATCTCACCGATCTTGTGGCCTTTGAGCAACTTCTGAGTGATGTCAGAGTCGCCCGCCATGGCGAGGATGGTTGGCAGCCAATCGAGGTGTGAGATGATCTCATTGGAGACGGTGCCAGGCTTGATTTTGCCTGGCCAGCGGATCATACATGGGATACGGTAAGCACCTTCCCAACTGGTGTTCTTTTCGTTGCGGAACGGTGTCATGGCGCCATCCGGCCAGGTGTTCATGTGCGGGCCGTTGTCGGTGCTATACATGACAAAAGTGTTATCCGCGATGCCTGCTTCATCGAGCGCTTTGAGAACAGTACCCACGTTCTTGTCGTGGTCGATCATCACGTCGTGATAAACTGATTGCCACTGACCAGCCTGGCCCACGCTACCTGGTTTGGGGTGCGTGAAGGCATGCATGTGAGTGAAGCACACCCACAGGAAAAACGGCTTCCCTGCTCCCGCTTGCTTCTTGATGAATGCAGCCGACCGGTCGGCGATGTCATCGTCGATCGTCTCCATGCGTTTGCGGGTTAATGGACCGGTGTCGTTGATGGTCTGCCTGCCGATTTTGCCAAAGCGAGGATCAACCGTCTCGTCATCCTTGTCAGTGGCCTTGCAATCGAGTACGCCACGAGGGCCAAACTTCTTCTTGAATTCCGGATCCTTGGGGTAGTCGACGTGTTCTGGTTCTTCTTCAGCGTTGAGGTGATACAGGTTGCCGTAGAATTCATCGAAACCGTGGACGGTGGGCAGGAATTCATTTCGGTCACCCAAGTGGTTCTTACCGATCTGGGCAGTGGCGTAACCATGATCCTTAAGCAGGTTGGCAATGGTCGGGTCTTCTTTCTGCATACCAGCCTTGGCACCGGGCATACCAACCTTGGTGAGTCCCGTGCGCATGCCGTGCTGCCCGGTAATGAAAGAGGCACGACCGGCGGTACAGCTTTGCTCGGCATAGTAGTCGGTGAACATCATGCCTTCTTTGGCGACTCGATCAATGTTCGGTGTCTGGTAACCCATCATGCCGCGGGAGTAAGCACTGACATTGGATTGACCGATGTCATCTCCCCAGATAATGCAGATATTCGGCTTCTTGCCATCCTGAGTTGTCTTGGCCATCACCTTGTTGTTGTGAGCTGTGATGACGAAAGCTACGCTCTGCTTTTGTGAACAGCAGAAGGATTCGGTTGTTGAACAGACGGGTGCTGCCAGTGGCTGTGTATGCTCTGTAATGGTTGTCTTATCGTTGGAGAGATGCCCCGCAGCGGCAGCATACCCCAGCAACCCACTGGCTGCAACCAGCAGCACCAATAGGAGTTGGGTTCGTTTCTTCATGATGTCTCATCCCTGGGTGAAAGTGATCTCCGGCATGTGTATCTTTCGCAGTAATGCCAGTTGCACAGATTCGCCTTAGTCTATCGTAATGAATTGTACTCGATAGTCGGAATTACGCAGATTCATAAAATTTAACGAAGTGATGTGTATGAAGCGTTGGAATACTCCATGTCAAGAAATACCAACCTCCCCGAACCGAACGTCAAAGCAACTGCTGCCATGCCTTGGCAAACCGTAGCCATGGTAGTACTTGGGCTGGTAGCCTTTGCTGGCACGTACTTCATCACGAAAGCACTTCAGGTTCCAACTTCTGCAACCGCCTCCAATGCACCGCCGGGTATGGTTGCCATACCTGCAGGCGAATTCGTTATGGGTTCGAGTAATCCACAAGACCCAGCCGCAGAGCGACCCGTCCGTACTATTAAGCTCTCGGCATTCTTCATGGATGCTACCGAAGTGACCAATGCGCAGTTCAAGGAATTTGTTGATATCACGGGCTATGTCACCACAGCAGAGAAGAAGCCTGACTGGGAGGAACTCAAGAAGCAGGTGGCACCTGGTACACCCAAGCCCGATGATACACTGCTGGTACCAGGCTCGCTGGTATTCATCCCAACCACCAAACCTGTTCCCACCAACGACATGAGCCTCTGGTGGATTTGGACCAAAGGTGCTGACTGGAAACATCCTGAAGGTCCATCTTCCGATCTGAAAGGCCTGGAGAACCACCCGGTAGTTCATGTCTCCTGGTACGATGCGACTGCCTACGCCAAGTGGGCAGGCAAACGTTTGCCCACGGAAGCAGAGTGGGAATATGCTAGCCGTGCGGGTGCAATAGGCAGACGATATACATGGGGTGATGAACCACTTACTGACGAAGTCGGCACGCGGGCCAACATCTGGCAAGGCAACTTTCCCAACATCAATCTGAAGAAAGATGGCTGGCTCAGATCATCGCCTGTGAAGACATATCCTCCCAATGCCTGGGGACTCTATGATACGGCAGGCAATGTCTGGGAATGGTGCAGCGACTGGTACCGAGCAGATGAATACAACCGCACCATGAATGCCAAAGAGAACCCACAAGGACCAAGCGACAGTTGGGACCCGAACGAGCCCTACACACCCAAGCGTGTCGTTCGAGGTGGCTCCTTTCTTTGCCACAAAAATTATTGCGAAAGTTACCGAAACTCAGCCCGACGTGGTACTTCCCCCGATACCGGCATGTCCCATACCGGGTTCCGCTGTGTTCGCAATCCATAGGTTAGCGACTATTCAGCATGTACACTAGTGTACACTCTATTTCAACAGAAATGCTATTGCCTGTACACTAGTGTTCACTGCTATGATGAGCCGATAAGTAGTCGGAGGCTCATCATGGCGTTATCGTTCAAAGTCTATGGGCATGTCGATATCGATGCATTCTACGCGTCTGCGGCGCAGGTTCGTAATCGGTTTCTAGTTGGCAAGCCTGTGGGCATCCTCTCCAATCAAGCCTATTTTGTGGTAGCCAAGAGCCTGGAGCTGAAGCAGTACGGAGTCAAAACCGGAGAGCCGCTTCCTGATGCCATACAGAAGTGTCCGCATGCCATCTTCGTGAAAAGGGATTTTGCCTGGTACAACGTGCTCAGCAGCCGCTTCCATGCCTTCATGCGTACCCTATCCCCGGTATGCGAAGAGTACAGCGTTGACGAATGCTTCTTCCAGATGCCTGAATATGAAGACTGGCAGACATTTGCTCTGAAAGTTCGAGATCAAGTCAAGAAGTGTATCGGTCTGCCTGTCACTGTCGGCCTCGGACGTTCCAAAACACTAGCCAAGCTGATTTCCGATACAGCCAAGCCTTTTGGTGCCAAAGCCATCGTGAGCGAGAACGAAGAACAGGAAATGCTGGCTAACATGCCCATCACGGAGGTCTCAGGAATTGCTGGGCGCCGAGCCAGGAGAATGGCTCCCTACGGGATCAATACCTGCCTCGATTACATCCGTGCTGACAAGCGGTTCATTCGCCAGCTCCTCACCGTGGAAGGCGTCAAACTTTGGCACGAATTGCGGGGTGATCCGGTAGCTCCGATTCATACCAAGCGTAAACGGTATCAAATCCTGACACGAGGCGGTTCTATTGGAGCCGCTACTCGCCTACCGGACCGTGCCTGGGGGTTTGTCGTCAAAAACCTGGAGCGGCTCATTGAGGAACTGGAACATCATCAACTGAAGACCGGACATGTTCAGTTGTTGCTGCAGATGCGCAACAACGACTACCAGACCTTTCATCGAATCGCCCGAACTGATCTCGAAGCACCGAGTGATCGGTTTGATATCCTCGTGACTGTCTTTGGTAAACTATTCCACCAGTGTTATTTGCCATCGCTGATGGTGGTACGCATGCATCTCCTGGCGATGGCCCTTGAGCCGGCAGATACAGCACAGCGTGGGTTGTTTGATCCACCGGAAGAGCCAGCTCGTACGCTGGCCTGTACCAAGCATGCTATCAACCGTGAGGTATATCGTTTTGCAGTCCGAAGCGGTGCAACGCTGCCACTCAAAGACTGGTACGATGACCCAGCACTGGGCGTGGAAGCAGTCGCTCCTCAGCGAACGGTGTATTAACATGTGTGATGCCATCGCGCTTTCGGTTCGTGATTTGCCGCAGAAGTATCACCGCCACCCGGCGATCCAGGCTCGTCTGACAGGACGTGGAGGAGATGAAGAGATTCAGTTCTTTTACGACCGCAAACCATTCCCACCACTGCTTCCCATTCTGCTGGAAGACCAGTTTCGCATTGTTCGCTGGGGCAACCGGGATCGACGAAGTAAGTGTCTGCCACACACCGGTCGCGTGGAACATCATGAACTCGTGCAGGGTTGCTGGCAGCACGCCAACATTACCGAGGTCATTATTGTCGGGAATGCTGCTCTGCATCGAGGAGTGTGGTTTCCCCTGCTGGAAGGAATTCGAGGTATCTTCCTGCGAGATGAGTATGATGTGCCGACGGTCTTCATGCTCATGGATAAGCCCAGCGATTATTACCAGATTATGACTAAGAGCAAGGTGATGCCCATCATAGTGGGGGACATTATCTAAGGACCTTGCTATTACCCGAGTACTCTTGATACAAGCTACTATGTTAACCGCATGAACGAAAACAAGTTACCTCAACCGAGAAGAGCTCCTGCCTGGATCATTCTGATCTTCGTTCTTGGCATTCCCACAATGGTAACGGTTATTGGCATCAGTATCGGTGCCCATCCTGCAGAGATAGTCATCTTTTCTCTGCTCTGTCTCTTTTCTCTGGCACTCGTAATGTTCTACGCCTTGGGTTAGAAACAAAAGTGGCACAGATATTTCAGGAACATCTGTGCCTTATCAGAATGACTCGTGATGGTGATTAACTGAACAGCGAAGTTACCGCTTGTGCCTGCACCAGTTCTCGAGGCTGGTTCAGATGGTTGTAAACGATCGTATGCGGATCGATCCCGAACGCATGGTAAATGGTGGCCAGGATTTCGATCGGATGGACCGGATCCTTCTTCGGACTGCTGGCGGTCTTGTCGGATTCGCCATGCACGTAGCCACGCTTGATGCCAGCGCCTCCAAGGATAGCGGTGTAACAGTATGGCCAGTGGTCGCGGCCGTCGGCGCTGTTGCCGTTGCCTGAGGTGCTGACACCCTTCTGCGGGCTGCGACCAAACTCGCCGATAGTGACAACAAGTGTGTCATTCAGCATGCCCCGTTGATCAAGATCGGTGAAAAGAGCTGCAAGGCCAGTGTCGAGCATCGGGCCAGACTGGTTCTTCATACGCTTGGTCAGATCAACGTGGTGATCCCATGAATGGTTGTCGGAGTTGGCTACCTTCGGCCAGATCACTTCCACGACCCGGGTACCTGCTTCGACCAGGCGGCGGGCGAGCAGCAAGCTTTGACCGAATGTATTGCGGCCGTAGCTGTCACGGATCGCTGCAGCTTCCTGGCTGATATCGAATGCTTCGCGAGCCTTGCCTGAGAGCACTAGGCTGAGAGCCTTTTCGTAGTAAGGTCCCAGGTTGTATTCCTGCACTGCCTTATCGACTTCAGGCATACCGGCGTTGATGGTATCTCGTAACTTGGCCCGACGCTGCAGGCGGGAAGCGAAGACTTCAGGGCGCAGTTTGAGGTCATCCACCCGGATGCGTTCCATCTTGGACATGTCCAGATCGTCGCCATCAGGGTAGAGGGTGTAAGGATCGTAAGCCCGGCCCAGGAAGCCAGCTGTGCCACCCTTGCCCACGACATTCGATTCCTGAAGTGGCCGAGGCAGCATCACAAAAGGCAGCATCGGAGTTTCAGGTGGTTTGAGTCGAGCGATGTTGGAGCCAAAGTTCGGGAAGTCCTTGGGATCGGGTGGTTCGAGTTGGCCCGAGGGGCTGACCTTGTCGGTCGTGTAGCCTGTCATCAATTGATAGATGGCAGCGGTATGGTTAAAGAGGCCATTGGGGGTGTAGCTCATCGAGCGGATCATCGTGAACTTGTCGTTTACTTCGGCGAGCCTGGGCAGAATCTCAGTAAACTGCACACCTGGCAGCTTGGTCTTGATCGGTTTGAACTGGCTGCGAACGTTGTCAGGCACGTTCTCTTTCGGATCCCACAAATCAATGTGACTCGGTCCACCCTGAAGGTATACCATGATCACACTCTTGGCCTTGCCGTAGCCCACGCCGCCCTTGGTCTTCGTTTCAGTCTTCTCAGCTGCGCTGGCAGACTGCAAACGGAACAGAGTACCAAGGCTTATGCCGAGCAGACCTGACCCACCCACGCGAAGAATGTCGCGTCGGCTGTAGCCTAGTTGCCTGTCGCAGAGATCCTTACCAGACTGACCGGGAACGATGATCATGTTTCTCTCCGTGTCTGTCGTCTTGTATCGGTTTGTTGCTTAGTGATTGAAGAGGAAAGCAGGACTGTTGATGAGAGCCCAGGCTAAATCCTGTGCAGCGGTTAATCGGGGGTTGGCGAGTTGCTGTTTGCTCATCTCCATATCCTGGCGAAGCTGAAGCAGCTTGCCATCGGTGACGATGGGCTTACTCACCTCGGCCAACTGCGTCTTGAGTTCCTTCACTTTCGGATCGACGGGGAGTGGCATCCGGGCTTGAGCCAATTCGGTTTCCAGCTTCTTGAGCGCTGGGTCAGCATTACGGTAGAACCGGAGAAGCAGTTGCTTCTGTGGGTCTGATTGCTTCTCGACGGGAAGGTCAAGAATACTGCGGAACTCATCTGCCAGCCCCAGGGTGACTGGATTGACTTTGGTCGTCGAGGCCGAGAGCCGGAACCGACCGATGGTATGGTCCACCAGATTGAACCGATGTAGTAGCTTAAAGGTGAAGACTGTGCCTTCCTCGAAGCCTACGGGTTCCTTAAGCTGGAAAACCACCCAGTGGGTGATCCCGGTAACAGGAACCACGGCCCAGCCTTTTTGATCGTTGGTCTTCTCATCGATCAACTGTGCTGCACCGAAGCTGTCTTGAGAGAAGTCCGCAATGGCCGTCGTGAAGGCTACTTTCTTAGTCTTGGTTGGATCGCTCCTTGGGGCAGCGGTCACTTCAAACTCGGAGAGAACGAAGTTGCCGTTCGGAGCCCGACCTGGGCCCATACTGGGTAGCTTATCATCCATCAGCACCTCCAGCCGAAGAGCAGTGATGCCTTTAACTTCGGTGTTGGCGGTGACGGTGTAATCAGACTTCTTGAGCTCACCGCTAGCAACGAGGGACAGATCATCCCGTTTGACAATGGTGCTACCATTGGTGGCAGTGTAGCTACTGGGGTTGAAGCGGAACCATTCGATCTGGGTGTTCCGGGTCTTCTGATACTCTGCAACCTTGGCAGTTAATACGGTGGTTTCAAGCTTCTTATAGTCAGCTTCGAGGGTCTTCACTTTCTCGAGTCGCTGCTTTTCCATTTCAGCGAGCTTCGGAGCTATGGCTTTCTCGCGCTCTTCCAGTTCAGTCTTGGTCTTCGTGACGGCTGCAGTTCGGTCAGTTTCCTTCTTGGCCAGAATAGGAGCCCACCACTTCTCGCGAACATCGAGTGCTTTGAGCAGCAACTGGTGATCGCTACCTACTTCAGAAAAGATCTTCCTTGCTTCTTCCAGTTCCTTAGGAGTTGCGGGCCGATTGAGGATGCGGAGGAAGAGTTCATTGATCAGTATGGTATCATCTTTTTGCGAGGTAACCAATTTGACCAGTTCACTTTGAGGATCGCCGATGGCATCTGCTATGGTTTGTCCATTGACGAGTGCCATCACAGGCCCAAGCTGCAGGCCTGAACTGCGTTCGCACTCGCAGGCACTTTCACGTACTGGTCGGCCCAGTGTCGAAAGGAAGCCTGTCGGGAGTTCGACACCGACGTCAGGAAGAGCTGAAGCTCGGGTACCCGCAGGTACGCCGGGAATCTTGGTGATAGCTCCGGTGACTTTGTAGACCGTGTCGTACAGTACTTCAGCAGGTAACCGCTTGGCGGTGGCATGGGAGAAATTGGTCTTGTCGTCGGCATTCCATCGGTTACTGGTGACTGCGAGTTGATAAGTGCGTGACTTGGTGATGAGTGCCATCAGATGGCGAACATTAAAATCACTCTTTACGAACTCCGTTGTGAGATAGTCCAGCAGTTCCGCGTTCGAGGGTGGGTTGCCTGCTCGAATATCATCAAGCGGTTCGATCAGGCCCATGCCTTGCAGGTAACCCCAGATGCGATTGACGTAGCTGCGGGCAAAGTATTGGTTGTCTTTCGCTGTCAGCCAGTTGGCCATCTGTTCTCGGCGAGGCATCTCTTTGGTGGCTTCACCTTTGGCGACATAGGGGAACTTGGGTGGCGTGACTTGCTGGGTGCGGTCGTGCTTGATGTCGCCAGTCTTTTGATCTTCCACAATCTCATAGAAGGGCTTCGCACCTTCGACATCGGTGCCACCTATCTTGCGATTGTTGCTGGCTGGATCGCTCTTCAGTTTCACCTGAGCAAAGTAGGCGGCAGTCTGGTAGTAGTTGTCCTGCGTCCAGCGTTCAAAAGGATGATCGTGGCACTTGTTACAGTTGAAGCGCACTCCCAGGAAGAGGTGGGTGGTGTTCTCCATCATGGCTGTTGGTTCACGCAGAATCTTGTAGTACGAAGCAGCCGGATTGTCTTTGTTCGAACCCTTGGCTGTCAGCACCTTGCGTACGAACTGATCGTACGGGGTGTTCTTTTCGACCTCGGACTTGATCCACTGGCGGAAGGCGGAAGCGCCTTCGGGAGCCAGGAATTTGCGATTTACCTGTAGCAAATCAGCCCACTTGTTGGTCCAGTAGTCAACGAAATCCGGTGAGCCGATAAGCTTGTCGAGCAAAGCTTCCCGCTTCTTGCGGCTTGGTTCCTTGTTCTGTTCAAAAGCAGTAATCACTTCGGGACTGGGTGGAAGTCCGGTTAGATCAAGATACGCCCGACGGATGAACTCAAGATCAGTACATAGGTCTGAAGGTTGGATTTTCAGTCGTTGCCATTTGGAGGCAACGAGTTCATCAATGCGGTTGTAAGTTTCTGGTTGCTTCCAGACAAAGCCGGTGCGATCACCCATCACAGTGAGAGTGGTGGCAGCGTAGGCACCCTCGAAGCGTGCAAGTATGGGCGCTTCTCCTCGTCGGATGGCAGTCAGTAGCGAGGCCTTGTTGTGGGTGGCGACTTCGGTATTGCCACTTTCAACGATAGCTTCCTGAGTGACATCGCGCTTTTCACCATTGGTATAGGTAGCGACGATACGGAACTGCTGCTTGCTGCCTTCACGCTGGATGATGGGGTTCTTGGGCAGGATGTCGATCTCCTGAACTCGGGGAGAAACGAGCTTCAGAAGTGCACCATTTCCGATCCATCGCCTGAGGATTTCGTAATAAGCCTGACCGGGCTTGGTGAGTTGACCACCCACGTGAGGTACGGTGGCTGATGCTTTCAGCAGCATCAGGCTATTTTCGGGAGAGGCAACATTAGTACGACGTGATGCCAGTTCATCGGTGAAGGCACGCACATCGAAAATGGGATCGTATCCACGGAGACTGAGTTTGAAGCCAGCCTTTCCTGCTTGGGCACCATGGCAGGTACCGGTGTTGCATCCCATCTTGGAAAGCACAGGCATCACATCGTGAACGTAGTCAACGGTATCATTTTGATAATCGGCCACATCTACCTGAACGTTCGTTGAGACGGTTCCCATTCCCAGTTTGATGATGCATGAGCCCGAACTCATAGGACGAACCAAGCCGTTGGCATCAATAGCCACTGTCTTGGTAGTCGGTGTGTAATTCAGCTGACGTGTAACATCCACACTATCAAGGCTTCCATCTGCACTGCGGACTTTGCCGAAGACCACGAGTTGAGCGTAGTCGAATGGTCCTTTCAGGAGGATGTGCTTCTGGATCGGTTCCAGGCTGACAAGTGTGGCACCAACGGGAAGAACTTCTTTTGCGACGGGTTCTTGAGGCCGAGCAGCTGCAATCATTTTTGAAGGTTTGGCCTTCTCAATCTTAGGAGCGATAGCAGCACTCTTGAGTAACTTGCCGGTACTGCTTTCGTATAGTCTCAGTTGCCCATCAGCACCAGCGACAGCTACATTCTCACCACTTGGGTTGAAGGCTACCGCAAAGAGTGCAGCATTCTCACTCTTGGCTTGAGCAATCAGTTTGACACCTTCCACGTGGTAGTCTTCGATCTTCTTCTTCTCAGGTGCACTGCGGCCAAACACTTCCTTGGCCATGATCTTCTTGAGTTCATCAGGTAGCTTGGTATCGAACTCGTAACCATACACGTGAAGTGTACCAGCCATATCAAGGCTGCTGACTGCGGCAATACGTTTGCCTTCTTTGCTGACAGCCACTGCATTGACACGACCGGGCATCGCGGGCAGTTCACGGATCAGGTTCGAATCATCGCCGATCTTGCGATCGACATTACGGAAGATGCGGTAGACTTTGGGCTTGCCATCCGCCCCACCGACAACGAACTCATCACGGCTGGGGTGCATGGCAATGCTGTTGATACCTCCACGCAGGGCACCAGGAGTGATGGAGGTGATGTTGTCCACGAATCGCTGCGTAGCCACTTCGGTGAGTTTGGTAGTCATGTCGCGGCTGACTGAGACCAAGTGAGTACCACTTGGGTTAAAGGCGGTATCGAGAGGCCAATCGCTGTGTGAACCTTGCTGCAACAATTGCTGGCCTGTCTTGGCATCAATGGCTCGCACAGTGTTATCGGAGCAGCCAAAGCCAATCTTGGTGCCATCCGGTGACCAACTCACGCCATAGAGGGTATCAAAGCCAAAGCTGGTGGAGAGGGCAAGCTTCTTGTCCGCGATCTTCCAGACCTGGATTTCACCTTGGCGTGAAGGCAAACCACCAGCAACAGCCAGGTAGTCACTCTTGGGCGAGAACTTAAGAGATTGAATACGTTCCGACATGCCAATGAGCCGGGCTTCCAGCTTGCTCATGTCGGCTGAATAGAGCAGCACTTCATTGAAGCCACTGATGGCCAGGTATTTGCCATCTGGTGAGTAATCAATGGCTGATATTACTGGTGGGCGGGTGTAGACAGGAGGGTTATCCGGGCTATAAGGCTTGTATTGATGAGTGCTGTCATTCCTGGCACCCTGGGCGATCCAAAGTTTGATGATTGCGATTTCGGCATCGCTCAGTGGTGCTCGACCATCTGGCGGCATGGATGCTTTGCCATTGACTGGTGTGATATCTTTCAGCAATCGGCTCTTTTCGGGATGTTTGGCTACTACCGCTGCTTCGCCGGATTCACCTCCAGCAAGAAGCTTCTCGAAGGTAGTCATCACATAGCCTGATTTTGCCTTGGCTGTTTGATGACAACCTTGACAATGAGCCTGAAATATAGGCAAAATCTGCTTTTCAAAGCTGACAAGCGTTAGTGCTTTGTTATCATCGGCAAACAATGCCAACGGACTGGCCATGATAATAACAAGCGATAACCATCCGCTGGAGAGAGATCGGAAAGGCATTTCGAACGTTCCTGGGTGTGCAATCTCGAACAGGCAGGAGAACCGGCAGTAGCAACTATTGTAATCGATCTGCGCTGCAGTACAACTGTAAAGCTTCTCCCATGACATATTAATCTGGTACGTCGAATGAGGTATTGAAGCGATGTTATCGCGATGCACGGTTATCTGCTTTGAACCGAAACGCTGGTTTCCCTGTTAGATCGGTACTCACAAAGCTTGGGCACCAGTACCGCTCAATATGTTCCACGACACGATCAGTTCCATCAAAATGAGAATCGCCCGGCGGTCGATCCGGGTTGTACATAGTGTCAGTCATATCACGTATCACAGCCACATTTTTCCCGAGTTTGACCATCTGACGAATAGCGAATGGGCGGCCTAATTCACACATGTTGAGGTGGACGCCACACAGGAACACGTTGTCGATGTTATTCTGACAGAGGAGGTTCCAGGTTTCCTGGCCATTATCCGTGATGGCATCACCATCAGCAATTTCAATGAGTGTATTCTGACGAGTCCATGGGCCACGAATTTCACATTTGTCTTTGCAGTCGCAGCCCATGTCAGAGTCATCAATCGGCAAGACACCCTCTCGAGTTCGATCGGGCCAGTTCCAAGCGGTGCCCCAACGCTCGGTGGTTGCAAGTGCTACCGGCGTCTTGACGAATGGTGCAGCTTTCGCTCGCTGGCGCTGTGGGGTACGCTTGTAGAACTCGGTGCACGTACTAGGGGCATGAATGATCATGACACCTGCGTTGCGTGCTGCCTTCAGCATCTCATTCATGGGGATAGCCAGTTCGTTCACGCGACTGGCAGCTGACTTACACCAGTGTTGATCCCACATATCGCAGACGATGATGGCCGACTTCTTCGGATCCCAATTCACTTGCTTTTCACTGGGAGGAACAACAGGTTGCCCAGGTGCAGCTGCACGGGATCGTAGGTTGAGAATAAGTTGCATGTCTGTTTTGGTACTCGTAGATATCTGCTGAGCGAGGCATACTGAAACAAAACTGGCCAAGATCAAGCTGGTAAGGTGCCTCGTGCTCATGTGAAAGTTCTCAATATGGGAGATACATGTCAGGTCGGTTTGATTGTTTCTGATTGATCATCAGGATGCAATGTAAATCTGATGACTTGCAACTTGCTGGCACGTAGGGTTGATTGAAATTCTCTTGATCTCTCAAGCGGGACGTGGTCATATTACGAGACTGCCACTCATTCCCACCTGCTATGCCGCTTCGAACCACTGCGGCATTGTTCCTGGAGCATTCGATGCCTCATACCTCCCGCCGCGAGTTCTTGCAGACCAGTGTCTTCGCAGGTGGAGTGTTGTTACCCTGGGTCAGTACATCCACGCGGACGATGGCGGACGATGCTAAGTTACCCAATGCCAGGCCACGAGTGGGCTGCATTGGCGTGGGTGGAATGGGCCGTGGCGATGCTCACGCTGCCAAACGCTATGGCGACATCATGGCCATCTGTGATGTTGACAGCCAGCATGCTGAACGTGCCAACAAAGAAATTGCGAGCGGCAAGGCACAGCTCTATGAAGACTATCGCAAACTGCTTGATCGCAAGGATATCGATGTCGTGACGGTGAGTACGCCGGATCATTGGCACACGAAAATCACTGTCGACGCCATGCGTTCTGGAAAGGATGTCTACTGTCAGAAGCCTTTGACACTTACTATTGATGAAGGCAAGCTGCTTGGCAAGGTGACCAAAGAAACGGGGCGAGTGCTACAGGTAGGAACCCAGCAGCGCAGCGAGGACAACAACATGTTCCTCAAAGCGGTGGCTATGGTGCAGGCTGGTCGCATTGGCAAGGTGAAGCGGGTGACGTGTGCCATCGGTGGCGGTCCACAATCAGGGGCTTTCCCCAAAAGCAAGCCACCCGCAAATCTAGATTGGGACAGGTGGTTAGGGCAGGCTCCAAATGTTGACTACATCAAAGAGCGTTGTCATGGCAACTTTCGCTGGTGGTATGAGTACAGTGGAGGCAAGATGACTGACTGGGGTGCCCACCATGTAGACATCGCTCAGTGGGCCATCGGCATGGATGAGTCAGGCCCCAACACCATTCATATCGTGGAAGCTGAACATCCTGTGAAGATGGTGAAAGGGATGCCATCTTTGGATGATCGTTACAACACAGCCATGAAGTTCAACATCCAATGTCGCTTCGCCAACGACGTTGACATCGTCATTCGCCACGACGCCCAAGATTTGGGCTTTGATAATGGCATCCTGTTTGAAGGCGATCAGGGCAAGTTCTTTGTCAGCCGAAGCAAGTTGACGGGTGAACCCGTTGATGCACTCAAAACCAACCCCATTGATCAATCTGTGTTGGTCAAGCTTCGCAAGGGCAAGCGTCTTGATTCCCACATGGGTAACTTCTTTGAATGTGTACGTGATCGTTCTGTTCCTGTCTCGGATGTCTGGAGCCATCATCGAGCGCTGTCTACTTGCCATCTGGCTAACATTGCGATTCGGCTAGGGCGCGACATCAAGTGGAACCCCCAAACAGAACAGATCATGGATGATGCTGAGGCGAACACTTGGCTCGGTCGGCCACAGCGTGCAAGATACGAGACGGTCTAATCACGTAAGGAGTCGCACTCATTCTCTCCAGTCGCTTCTTGCTTTCGCTAGCTTCAGCATTGCTGCTGTTTTGGGTAGTGCCTATCACGGCTGCAGACCCGGTTGATTTTGATCGGGTCATTGCACCAATTCTGTCAAAGCATTGTCTGGAGTGTCACAATGCCAGTGACCGTAAAGGCAAGTTGGACCTGAGTTCAGCAGCATCCGTTCTTCGCCAGCAGAAGCCACTCATCGTCAGTGGAAAGCCTGCTGAAAGTGTGCTGTGGGAGAAAGTCGCAGACGATGAGATGCCTCCTAAGAAGCCATTGTCTGCTGATGAGAAGGCAGCATTGAAGAACTGGATTGAACAAGGAGCAAAGTGGGGGAAAGTGGATCCCCTGGATCGTTATGCTTACAGTACTGATACACACGCGGGGGCTGACTGGTGGTCGCTGCAGACGGTGAAACGCCCACAGATTCCGCCAGTGAAGCAACAACAAGGGATCAAGAACCCGATTGATGCATTCGTTCTTGCCAAGCTGGAAGCCAAGGGGTTGTCACCCTCCCCAGCAGCCGACCGACGAACGCTGATTCGCAGGGTTTATTTTGATCTGATTGGGCTTCCACCCACACCACAAGAGATTCAGCAGTTCATTAATGATCCTGCAACTGATGCTTACGAGAAGTTGTTGGATCGATTGCTGGCTTCGCCTCACTATGGCGAACGCTGGGCCCGCCACTGGCTCGATGTTGCACGATACACCGAAAGCCAGGGTTTCGAGTATGACCGGATTCGTCCCAATGCCTGGCACTATCGTGACTATGTCATTCAGTCGTTCAATGCCGATAAGCCTTACAACATCTTTGTTCAGGAACAGATCGCTGGTGATGTCAGGAACTTCAACACTCCCGGTGCCGAGATCAATGCTGATGGTATTGTCGCTACCAGTTTGCTGGTGTGTGGTCCGTGGGATCAAGCGGGCAACTCGCAGGCTAACCTGACCCAGAAGAAGATCACTCGTGAAGAGGAAATGGAAGATCTGGTCAGTGTGATTGGTCAGTCGTTCCTCGGCATGACCGTCAATTGTGCCCGTTGTCACTCTCATAAGTATGATCCTATCTCGCACGAAGACTACTACCGATTCAAGGCCATCTTTGAGGGTGTTCGGCACGGAGAGAGTGCCATTACCCCGAAGAAAGAACAAGCTGAGCGAAAGAAGCGACAGAGTGTGTTGCAGCAACAACTGGCAGAAAGTGAGAAGCAGATCGCTGCATACGAGCAGCAGTCACGTCAAGCTGCTGTCGCCAAGCTGACTTCCCCAACAAAAGTGATAACCCCGCAGCCACTCGCCCGTTGGACATTTGAAGGTGAGCCGCAAAATAAATATGGCGCCATGCATGGTGAACTGGTGGGTGGAGCCTCAATAAGCAACGGTCGCCTGGTACTTAAAGGGAATGGCCAATATCTCAGAACGAAGCCACTTGCTCAAGACGTACGCGAGAAAACTCTCGAAGCCTGGCTCTACCTTCCAACTCTCAAGCAAGGGGCAGGTAGTGCGATCACATTGGAAGCTGCGAATGGATCAACATTCGATGCGATTGTGTTTGCTGAGAGGCAGGCCAACAAGTGGGTCGCAGGGTCAAACAGCTTCGTGCGTACCAGAGATTTGACCGCACCACTGGAAGAGAGTAAACCAGCAGACCTGATTCACCTCGCCATTGTCTACGCTGTGGACAACACCATCACGGTCTATCGCAATGGTAAGCAGTACGGCGAAGCTTACAAACAAGGTGAATTGCATACCTACCTTGCTGGCGATGCCCGCGTATTGCTGGGACTGCGTCATACGGGTGTAGGCAATGGTTCGCTTCAGGCAGAGATACAGGCTGCTGCCTTGTACTCACGTTCGTTAACTCCGAAAGAAATTCAGCAAAGCTTTACTGCTGGCCCTCAGGGTGGCCCCTTACTTACTCAGGACCAGCTGCTGGCAGAATTGTCTGTTGCTGAACGTCAGCAGTATCTGGCCTTGAAGGTGCAAGCAACAAAACTGCGAGCCGACTTGCAAGCAGTCCCCTTAGTTGAATACTCGTACACCGGAACTCGCAAACAACCCGAGCTTACCCATCGATTGTTACGGGGAAACGTTACTACACCTGCGGAAGTGGTGGCACCCCGCGCCTTATCAATCATTAAGTTGCCTGATAGTCAGTTCAACCTTGCACCTGATGCACCGGAAAGTGAACGCCGGATCAAACTGGGAAAATGGCTGGTTGATCCAAAACACCCACTTACCGCTCGAGTCATGGTCAATCGATTGTGGCATTATCACTTTGGACGAGGCCTTGTCGAAACTCCTAATGACTTTGGCTTCAATGGCGCTCGCCCGACACATCCTGAACTACTCGACTGGCTGGCGGCAGAATTCGTCGAAGGGAAACCTGCCTGGTCTATCAAACGGATGCACAAGTTGATCATGCTTTCATCGACCTATCAACAAGCGTCTCATTTCCATGAGAAACCAGCAACTATCGATAGCGAGAACACTCTACTCTGGCGTTTTAAGCCACGTCGATTGGAAGGTGAAATCATTCGTGATACCATGCTGTCGGTATCAGGTGAACTCAATCGAAAGACAGGTGGCCCCAGCTTCAAGCCATTTACTGTTCAGAGCTTCAATTCCGACTTCTACGAACCGAAGGATATGGTCGGTCTCGAATACAATCGACGATCGATCTATCGCATGCATGTCAACAGTGGCAAAAGTGCCATGATGGACTCACTCGATTGCCCTGATCCTTCCATCAAGACCCCAGCAAGGCGTGTCACCACGACACCACTGGCGGCACTGGCGTTGATGAACAACAGCTTCGTGCAACGACAGGCGAAGAGTCTGGCTGAACGGGTAGCAAAGCAATCGAAAGGTGATGATCGCAAGTCGATTGCGATGGCTTATGAGTTAGTGTTTGGTCGTCCTGTAACAGCCAGTGAGTTGGCGCAGTCAGCTCAACTCGTGAGTGATCATGGCCTCCAGACTCTGTGCTGGGCACTGCTCAATGCTTCCGAATTTATGTATGTGAAGTAGCTACTGATGCTTCACAGATACGAGACTTTTATGGCATTCCCTTTTCAAACTAATCGTCGTCATTTTCTGTTCAATTCCATGACTGGGTTGGGCAGCGTTGCGCTATCCTGGTTGTTGCATCAGGATGCTCGAGGCGACTCATCAAACAGCGCCAGGCCTCATTTCAAACCTGCAGCTAAGCGGATCATCCAAATCTTCTGTTGTGGTGGAGTCAGCCACCTCGATACCTTCGACTACAAACCAGAACTTGAACGATTGCATGGCAAGACATTGAGCAACAAAGGAGAAAACAAAGGCTTCTTTGGTCAACCTGGGAATGTGATGAAAAGTCCGTTCGCCTTCAAGCAGCATGGGCAAAGTGCGACATGGATCAGCAGTCTGTTTCCACATCTCGCAGGTTGTGTGGATGACATGACGTTTATCAAATCGATGGTATCGAAGTCAAACAACCACACCCCTGCAACCTTTCAAATGAACTCAGGGTTCACCTTGAATGGTTACCCGAGCATGGGAGCCTGGTTGAGTTATGGCTTGGGGACTGAGAATGAAAACCTGCCAACTTTTGTTGTTCTACCTGATACCGTAGGTCAGCCAGCGGGTGGAGCTATCAACTGGACTGCTGGGTTCTTGCCTGCTTCGTATCAAGGCGTTGCTTTTCGTACGCAGTCAAGAAATGAACCGATAGAGGACTTGCAAACACCAACAGGTATCACGAGCAGCAACCGTCTGGCCAGTTTGCAGTTTCTGCACCAACTTAACGCAGACTATGCCAAAGACAACCCTGGTGATTCCGCCCTGCTGGCGAGGGTGAAGTCGTATGAACTGGCTGCCCGCATGCAGACCACGGTGCCGGAAACAGTGAATGTAGACAACGAATCGAACGCAACCAAAGAAGCATATGGCTTAAATGACAAGCGTTCAGCAGGGTTTGGCCGCAACTGCCTGATGGCACGTCGGCTTTTGGAACGGGGGGTGAGGTTCGTTCAGCTTTTCAATGGTGGTGCCTTTGGTTCGCCACGCACCAATTGGGATGCCCACGAATCGGTTATCGAGAATCATACCAAGATGGCCGGTACGATGGACAAGCCAGTCGCTGCCCTGATTACTGATCTGAAACAGCGAGGCATGCTCGATGATACGCTGGTCGTCTGGTGTACCGAGTTTGGTCGTAGTCCACTCACCGAAGGTATTGGCAAACCGGGTCGCGATCATCATCCAGATACATTCACCTGCTTCCTGGCGGGTGCTGGCGTGAAGAAAGGGTTTTCGTACGGCTCATCCGATGAAGTGGGGTACTTCGCTGCGGAGAACCCCGTCACCGTTTATGACTTCCATGCCACGATCCTGCATCTGCTTGGACTCGATCACACCAGGCTGACCTACTACCACAATGGCATTCAACGCCGGCTCACCGATGTTCACGGTGAGGTAGTGAAAGGTGTGCTGAGATAAGCAGCCATCCTAAGGCTTGCTCTCAACAGGCAGATGCGTGTTGAGATAGCTGGTAAGCAGTCCATACAAATGCCGAGTGGTGTTCTTGCCTTCACTGATGGAATGGGAGCGGTTTGGGTAGGGCATGATGGTGAAGGTCTTGTTCAAGGCAACGAGCTTATCCACCAGTTTCTCCGTTCCCTGGTAGTGACAATTGTCGTCTCCGGTGCCGTGAACGATCAAGAGGTTGCCTTGCAGACCAGCGGCGTGGGTGATGGGTGAACCCTGTTTGTAGTCTTCGGCATTATCCTGCGGCAAGCCCATGTAGCGTTCCTGGTAGATGGTGTCGTACAAACGCATATCCGGTACTGCAGCCACTGACATTCCGGTGCGATAGATGTCGGGATGGCGGAACATCAGATTCAATGTCATGGATCCGCCACCACTCCAGCCCCAAACACCTACTCGTTTGGTATCTAAGTAGGGTCGCTTGAGTAGTTCACGAGCAGCGGCAGACTGGTCGCCTGAAGCCAGCGTGCCGATCTTACGATAAACACTCTTCCGCCAGTCTCGGCCACGAGGGCAGGGTGTTCCCCGGTTATCTATGCAAGCCAGTACATACCCCTGTTGAGCCAGCATCAGGTGCCAGAGGTATTGGCTGCCACCCCAGCGGTCGGTGACGGTTTGCCCCCAGGGCTCCCCATACACATGAAACATGAGTGGGTATTTCTTGGCTGGATCGAAGTTTGCTGGCTTGATCATCCAGCCATCGAGTTTGATACCATTGCCAATCTCCGTGCGGAAGAACTCAACTGGTGCCTGATCCAGTTTCCCAACAGCCCCACGCAGTTTGTCATTGTTTGCCAGCGAACGAAGCACCTGATGGTCGTTCAGTGAGATCAACTCAACACGAGCAGGTTTACCAAACGCAGAGAAGGTGTGGACTGCAAGAGTACCATCTCTGGAGATGTCGTAGTCATGCCAACCTGGTTGATCGGCTGGTGTCAGACGTTCAGGTATACCTGTGGCACTGAGCGAAGTGCGATACAGGTAATGCTGTGTAGGGTTCTCAGGAGAGGCATAAAAATAGACCAACCCAGCTTTCTCGTCGATATGCACTACCTTGACCACATCGTATTCACCAGGTGTGATACAACGCTGAGTTGCCCCATCACGTGAAATAACGTAAAGATGTCGCCAGCCATCCCGTTCACTGATCCAGGTGAATGATTTGCCATCGTTCAACCATTGCATGGAATCATCGTGGATATCGACCCAGGTGCTGTCTCGCTCAGTCAGTATGGTTTTGACGGAACTCAAAGTAGCATCTGTCAGCATCACATCGACGGTATTCTGCAGGCGATTGATTCTGCGTATGATCAATTCATGTGAGTTGCCTGCCCATTCCATTCGTGGGAGGTAGTAGTCGGTACTAGTCTCGCCTGGAATGTTCATCCATCTAGTGCCACCACCGCTCGCCGAAACAACGCCGATGCGACAGGATGAGTTTCGTTCCCCTGTCTTCGGGTAGGCGAAGGTCTGCAGGGTCTGGTATTTGCCACTGGTATTGTCAACCAGGGTGAATGTCTTCACGCCTCGTGCATCCAGTTGCCAGTAGGCAATCTGCTTGCTGTCCGGGCTCCAGCGCCAGCCATCCCGGCAGAAGAACTCTTCTTCGTAGACCCAGTCAAAGGTGCCATTGATAATGTCCTTGGTGCCATCGCTGGTGAGCTTAACTACAGTACCACCCTCGGCAGGTTCGACATACAGGTTGTTTTCACGCACGTATCCCACGGAACTGCCATCAGGCGACAGCTTGGCAAACAAGAGCGTGGAAGGCTTGGCATCACCACCCAGCTTACTGAGTTTGGATGTCGAACGGCGGAAGGTCCAGTAGTCGCCTCGAGTATTAGCGCGCCAGACTCTGGCTGAGTTGGTGTAGATCATCACCAAGTCGAGGTCTTTCGAGAACTCGTAGCTCTCGATATTAAGCGGTGCTTTCGATCCGGGAGGAATGAGCTTCTCGGCAAGTACTAGAACCTCAGCAAAGCCCTTGGCATCGAACCGAACGATGTCACTTCCAGAGTTTTGTGTCTTGGAAGGCAGTAGCGCTGTATACGAACCACTCTTCGTCCACTTATCGAAGGGAACCGGTTCGCTGCGGAATTCATCTGATGCGAAGATACGATCAATCGTTAGCTGAGTTGGTGTGCTGGTCTTCTCTTGTGCAGACAGAGTAGAAACCAGCAGCAAGAAGGGAATGAGAACGCGACAAGCATGCATAACGAACCTCGTGAATGATCGTAAGCATACTGACTGAGTGTCACTTGTTGAACAAGTGAAAAGTCGCAATGCAGATCATTTCTTTTTGAAAGACAAGCAGTCACAGTATCACATATAACGAGACTCTGTATACACCTGCCTAATCAGAAAGCCTGATCATGAAGATCACTCGCATTTTTGCCCACCGCGTGGAATTACCTTTGCACGAAGGAACCTACAAGTGGTCCGGGGGTAAGTCCGTTTCTATCTTTGATAGCACCATCGTGGGTGTGGAAACTGATACCGGCATGATCGGCTATGGTGAAGTTTGTCCGCTTGGGCCGTTCTATCTACCTGCATATGCCGATGGTGTACGTGCCGGGTTGCGAGAGTTAGCTCCGCATGTGATTGGGTATGATCCACGGGAGTTGGCCAAGCTCAACCATCGGATGGATGCAGCACTCAAGGGCCACCCCTATGTCAAAACTGGAATAGATATCGCCTGCTGGGATATTCTCGGACAGGTCACCGGATTGCCAGTTTGCGTGTTGATGGGTGGGCGATTTGGTGATAGTGTTCGTCTCTACCGTGCTATCTCTCAGGAATCGCCAGATCAAATGGCGAAGAAGGTGGCAGGTTATCGAGCCGAAGGCTACACCCGATTTCAATTGAAAGTGGGTGGCGATCCTGATCTGGACATTGAACGTATTCGTGCGGTACGTGCCATGCTGCTCCCTACCGACAGGTTGGTCGCTGATGCCAACACGGGTTGGACTCAGCATGAAGCGATGCGTGTTGTCCGTGCTGTTCATGACGTGGATGTCTACATCGAACAACCTTGTTTGAGCTATGAAGAGTGCCTGGCCGTGCGTCGTCACTGCAATCATCCCTTCGTGCTGGATGAAAACGTCGATAGCCTCGATATGCTGCTTCGAGCCAAAGCTGACCTGGCCATGGATGTGGTCAACCTGAAGATCAGCAAGTTGGGTGGACTCACAAAAACGAAACAAGTGCGAGATCTCTGTGTCAGCATGGGAATAGCCATGACACTGGAAGACAGTTGGGGCGGCGACATTACTACCGCAGCCATCGCTCACCTGGCGCATAGCACCCCGGAGGAGTTCCGTTTCACCAGCACCGACTTCAATAGTTACGTCACGGTGAGCACAGCAGAAAATGCGCCACAGCGCCAGCAAGGGTTCATGTCAACCAGCGCCAAATCAGGTTTGGGTATCACCCCGAAGATGAACGTGCTAGGAAAGCGAGTAGTTGATATTTCCTAAGCAAGGGCATTGATAATCAGGTAGACTGTCGTGATCCTTGACGCTGGTTTCGTGGCTGTTTATGTCTTACTCGCATGTCATTCGTGGGCAACGGTTCGTCTTTGGTAACCTTGCTGACTTGTTGGCCAAGGCAAATGAACGAAAATCAGGTGATGAGCTGGCAGGTATTGCAGCTGCCACCGAACAGGAACGAGTGGCAGCCAAGTTGGCTCTTGCTGATGTGACCCTGGGAGAGATTGCTGCTCAACCTGTCATTGATCCTGACATCGATGATGTATCCAGACTCATCCATGAAACCCATGATCAAGAGAGATTTGCACCATTCCGAAGCATGTCGGTCGGCAGTTTTCGAGAATGGTTACTTGAATCCTGTGCTACCCCAGACCAACTGAAAGACGTTGCCTGGGCCATCACTCCTGAAATGGCAGCAGCCGTCACCAAGCTGATGTCTAACAAGGAACTGGTGGCAGTCGCATCCAAGATACGCAACGTCACTCGTCTCCGAAATACTCTCGGTCAGCAGGGAGTGCTGGGCATTCGCTTGCAACCCAACCATCCATCCGATGATCTGGCTGGCATTCTGGTATCAGCACTCGATGGCCTGCTCTTTGGTTGTGGCGATGCAGTGATCGGAGTGAACCCTGCTACCGATTCGGTAGGGACAGTATCCAATATCCTGCAAGGCCTGGATCGACTGATCACCCAGTGTGATATCCCGACGCAGGCCTGCTGTTTGGCACACATCTCAACCCAGTTGAAATGTTTGGAGCTTGGTGCGCCTGTTGATTTGCTGTTTCAATCCATTGCAGGTACACAGGCGGCCAACGCCAGCTTTGGTATTTCCTTGAAATTGTTACATGAAGGGCAGCAACAAGTACGTGAATCTCATCGCCAACGCCCCGGACCCTGGCTGAGTGAACAGGTGTTGTACTTCGAAACCGGTCAAGGCAGTGCACTTTCTGCTGATGCCCATCACGGAATTGATCAGCTTACACTGGAAGCCAGAGCTTATGGATTGGCACGGACGCTTGATCCTTTTCTGGTGAACAGCGTCGTCGGCTTCATTGGCCCCGAATACCTCTTTGACGAGCGTCAAATCATTCGAGCAGGGTTGGAAGATCATTTCATCGGCAAACTGCTAGGTTTGCCCATGGGAGTGGACGTCTGCTACACTAACCATGCTGACGCAGATCAGAATTCAGCCGATAATCTGATGTTGTTACTTGCTGCCGCTGGGTGCAACTATTTCATGGGGGTGCCTTGTGCTGACGATGTCATGCTCAATTACCAGTCGACCAGTTATCATGATGCAGCACTCGTGCGTGATGTGTTAAACCTCCAACCTGCCCCTGAGTTTCTATCCTGGCTGGAAGAGCGTTCGATTTTCCAACACAGTCGACTAGCCCCGAGTCGCTTGGATTCTCAGCACAAGCTGTTCGCCCACATTCAGCAACTTCTTGCACCTTGATCGGATCTGCCGCATGGATACGACGCCGGCCCACAACCAGAACCAAAACGCGGAGATCGCCGATGATATTCAAACGCTTCATCGGTTGGGGTATGCTCAGGAACTCGCCCGCTGCCTCAATGGGTTTTCCAACTTTGCCATCTCACTCTCGATCATCTGTATCTTGGCCGGTGGGTTGACATCCTTTCATATCGGCTTCGGCGGTGTCGGTGGTACTGCAATCGGAATCGGGTGGCCGCTGGCATGTTTGTTTTCGCTAGCTGTTGCACTGACGATGGGGCAGATTGCTTCAGCTTTTCCAACAGCAGGTGGTCTCTATCACTGGGCTTCTATCCTCGGCGGAAGAGGCTGGGGTTGGCTGACGGCCTGGTTTAACTTGGCTGGATTGGTAACGGTGCTTGCCGCCATCAATGTGGGAACCGTGCAGTTCGTCTTTGGTGCCTTCTGGCATGATGTTGAATGTACTCCGATGTTGCAGTTGGCTATGGTGCTTGCCATCACAGGTACTCAAGCCGTGTTTAATCATCTGGGAATGAGAGTGACGAAAGTTCTCACAGATTTCAGTGGCTATTGGATCTTGATCATCTCGGTAGTACTGACCGTAAGTTTGTTGTTATCGATAACGCATTGGGACTTCTCTCGGCTGGTAACATGGACGAACAATAGTGGTTTGCCAGCTGATGCTCCCATCTGGCCCCACACCGACAACCTCTGGTGGCTCTTCACACTGGGCTTACTTTTACCCGCTTACACCATTACAGGATTCGATGCATCGGCTCATGCTTCAGAAGAAACGATCGGAGCTGCACACAATGTTCCCAGGGGAATTGTTCGTTCTGTGCTGGTCTCTGGCATCTTTGGCTGGATCATGTTGATTGCCATCGTGTTGGCTATGAAAGACCCAAGTACTAGCATTCAGCATGGCGATAAGCTCTTCTTCAGAACACTCTTTGAAGCATTAACAGCGAAGTGGGGCAAATGGCTCTGTGCAGGGATTGCTGTCGCACAATATCTTTGCGGACTAGCTACTGTCACCTCAGCTTCGCGGATGGCTTTTGCCTTCGCCAGGGATGGAGGCTTGCCTTACTCCTCGGCTATTCGAGCAGTGTCCCCTCGCTTCCGAACACCTGCGGTGGCAATCTGGATGGTCGCCTTGGTCTCGGTGGCCTTCAC
>WBZX01000571.1_pt1 | contig 32658 bp, 20 predicted proteins | sample 5204211 | NCBI WGS metagenome assembly WBZX01 (sample SAMN12344362, study PRJNA552823) | activated sludge metagenome | biome: Activated sludge suspended growth; feature: Nitrification reactor; material: Wastewater; isolation source: activated sludge from nitrification reactor of wastewater...
CAGCCCAGGGCCAGCCAATGGATTTTGATGTAGTATCCTATCCCTATATGAACATTGCTATAGGCGTATCCGCTACACCGCAAATCGTAGATATCAATGGTGATGGATTGGGCGATCTCGTAGTTGGTGAGCGCACAGGAAATTCGGGACCTGGCGGGCGATGCAGCAATCTAAATTATTTTGAAAATATTGGTACGACAGGAAATGCATCATTCAATCCTGATGTAACGCTGGCTCCCAATACGCAGTGTTTTGGCCAGGTGCTGTTTGATTTACAGGTTGGCTTACCCCAATACAGCACGCCATGCATCGTGCGCACACAGCAAGGCCTGGTCATGCTGACCGGAAGTGATCCCGGCACTTTGTTGTTGTACGATCATGTCGAAAACGGTAAGACCGGGGCGTTAACCCTTGTGGATGATCATTATGGGGCAATTGATTTGGGCAACCGCAGTGCACCCGTGCTTGCTGATCTCAATGCAGATGGCGTGTACGAACTGATCGCAGGAAATCAAAGAGGAGGTTTAGAACTTTTCGGTACGCAACTCCTTGTGGGATATACAAGTGTTGTGGATCCAAATGTTGCAGTTGAAAAACCATATCATATCAATGGAAGTCTCGGTAATGGGGTAGTGGATGTGACCTGGATAAATGGGGAACAAGGTTCATTGACGATGTTTGATATGTTGGGCCGTGCCCAGGGCTTTACATCTGTCGAAAATGGATCGGTGACCAGAGTTGATATTACAGCACAGCCTGCAGGCGTTTACCTGCTGCAGATCACATCCGGCACTAATCAATGGGTTGAAAAAGTGGTGAAGGAGTGATGCAGTTTTTGAACTAAACTGCGGAAGACCTTGTTGGTTTCGAAGGTTTTTCAAATTGTAATAAACGAAGGCTCAGCAATATCACCACCAACGTAACGCCTACATCAGCCGTGATGGCGAGTACCAGGTTGCTGAAACCAAATATCGCGAGTAGCACAAAGACCACCTTGACCAGGATAGCAAATGCTGTATTACGCTTTATTGTGTCCACTGTTCTCTTGCTCAGGCGGATGAGAAACGGGATGAGCGAAAGCCTGTCATTCATCAGGGCGATGTTGGCGGTTTCGATCGCCGTATCGCTGCCTGCCGCCCCCATGGCTATACTCACAGAGGATAAGGCTAGAGCGGGAGCATCATTGATGCCATCACCAACCATTGCCACGGCGGTATAGGCAGATGTAAATTCCTTGATCAGCCTCGCTTTGTCTTCCGGTAATAAGCCGCTGTAGACTTTGTCCACGTTGACGAGCTTAGCTGAGTAATCTGCTGCCAGTTCGTTGTCTCCCGTGAGGATGATAGGCTCAATCCCCATCTTCCTGATTGCTTGCAGGGCTGCCTTGCTATCCGGTTTGATTTCATCCATCAGGCCGATGATCCCTGCTACACCATGGCCAAAGCTTACGACTACGCTTGTTTTTCCTTCTTCCGAAAGTTTTCTTACAGTTTCTTCAGCTTCATCACTCACTGGTTGATATTCCCGTATAAAGGGCAGCTTCCCTGCCAGTATGGTTTCATCTTCACATACCAGGCATCGTGCGGTGATTCCTTTGCCGACTACACTCTCAAATTTTTCGGTGGCATGGATCGTATATCCTTCTTTTCGGGCGGCATCAACTATTGCTTGTGCCAGTGGATGTTCGCTGAAAACTTCTGCACCTGCCGCACAGGCCAGCAATTCTTCATGGCTAGTACCATTAAGTGCGATGACATCGGAGACGACGGGTGTGCCGTATGTGATGGTCCTCGTCTTGTCAAAGCATATCGCAGTGATCCGCGACATAGCCTCGAGATATTTGCCGCCCTTGATCAGGATGCCTCTTGCCGATGCATTGCCAATCGCTGCGTATATCGCTACCGGTGTCGAAATGACCAGTGCACAGGGACATGCAATGATGAGAAGCGTAACCGCCTGCTTCAACCAGGGATCGAATTCCTCCCCAAGGATGAAGACTGGAATGATCAAAACCAACGCAGCCAGGATTAGGATCACAGGCGTATAGATTTTGGCAAAGCGTTGAATAAAGACCTGTGATTCACTCTTATGGGCGGAGGCTTCAAAGGTGAGTTGTAAGATTTTGGAAAAGGTAGTATCGGCCAGGAGTTTTGTCGTTCTGATTTCCAGGAAGCCATTCGTATTGAGCGTGCCCGAATAAACCTGATCTCCGGTCGATTTAAATTTTGGTATCGGTTCGCCAGTGATCGTAGCTTCATCAATAGAAGATTCGCCGGCGACGATGATACCATCCAGCGGAACCATATCATGTGGCTTGACCTGTATCAGGGTGCCAATGCTGATCTTGTCTATCGGAACACTTGATTGCAGTGTTTTGACAAAAGCAGTCTTTGGTGATTTGGAGACAAGATCATCCAATGCTGACTTGCTGTTTTCGATCCCGATATCCTCCAGCCGCTCACCGAGGACATACAGGACGATGACTACAGCAGCCTCCGGATATTCGCCCAGGTAAAATGCACTGATCACCGCAATGATCATCAGGAGATTGATACTGCTGAAATTGAGTTTCAGCAAGGCCTTTATTCCACTCCTCAGCACGGGGTACCCTATACCTATGATGAAGGCAGCAAACACAACCGGTGCATAAGGCATTGGGATATCCATACCAGCAAGCGCCAGTATTTCCAGGGCGATCACAATCACAATGGAAACCAGCAGGAAGATGAATTTGTTATCCTTTAAAGGGAGTTTCATATCCTATAAAATTAGGCATTAATGTGCATGTGCCTCTCCCTGGTTGGTCAGTTTAGACAGAATAAAAAATGCTCCGTTGGTGACAATCCTTGCATCAGCCGGGATTTCGCTGAGTAAGGTGATTTCACTATAACCTACATCCGTGGTCCCTTTTCGAACAGGGATCTGTCTGAAAGCCATGGCCCCTTCATTACTGCGCATACTGGCAGGGCTTGATTCGTGCTCATGGGTATGCTCTTCCTCTTCCGCATGTGAAGATTCCTTTTCTGGCGAAGATGCTCCTTCATGCGTATCAGCCGGTAGTGCAGTTTCTATAAAAATAAAATCCTGCCCTTGATAATTGACAATGGCCTCTGTCGGTACCGCATCGAGGAGGATATTGTTAAGGCTGATCAGCGCTGTGATGCTCATCCCATCGATCAGGTTGGTTTTGTCACCTTTCACCTGGGCATGAACGGCTACGGCCTTGGTCTCTTGCTCAAAGGTATTGCTGATGGCAAATATTGTAGCATCATATTCCTTGCCGGGATTATTGGTCAGGGTAAAGTGGATCGTCTGGCCCACTTTCAGTTTCATGAGGTCCTTTTCATAGATATATAGGTCCAGGTGCAACTGGCTATTGTCCACGATCTCAGCTATCGGGTTGTTGGCATCTACATAGCTTCCGATATTGACAAGGACCTCACTGACTACACCACCTATAGGCGCGGTGATGTTGACAGTAGACTGTAACGTTGCATTGGAGAGTTTGTCTGTATTGATGCCGATGAGGTCCAGTTGGCGCTCAAGGCTGGATTTCTTTGTATGGAGGACTTTCAATGCACTCTCAGCCTGTTGCAGAGTCTTCAGTGAGCCAGCATTCCCATCCTTCAGGGTTTGCTGTCTGGCTACTTCTGTTTCTGCCAGTTCTATATCAGCCTTGGTCCGCAGATAATCTTCCTGCAAGGTGATAAAGGTCATGTTGGTAATACTGGCGAGGGTCTGTCCTTTTTTTACAGTGCTGCCTGCCTGGACCAAAAGTGATTTTACTATACCACCCATTAGTGTGGTCGCAAATGCCCTGTTTTGATTGGGCACCTTCAGGATCCCATTGGCGCGGAGTGAGGCAGTGAGTTGTTTCTGCTCTATGGTGCCGAGTTGTATATTGATGGACTCCATTTGCTTTGCAGTGAGTGTTGCCACACCTTCATTTTCATGGTCATCAGTGTGCCCGGCGCTATCTGCTTCATGCATTTCGTCATTAGATGCTGCAGGCTTGGTGCATGCTCCAATGAGTAAAGCAGAAAAGGAGCTGAATAGTATGAGATACCACAAGGCTGATACAGATTTGGATAGGCTGATATGACTTGCAGTGTTATTTGTATTATATGGATTTGTGTACATGTGGCGTATTAATTGTATTGGGTGAGATAAGAAATCTGGATGACAGATTGATTGAGTTGATGGATGGCGAGCAGATATTCTAGTTCTACCTCGGTGGAGGTCTGCAGGGCCTGTGTATATTCCACATAGCCTATTTCTCCGGTGCGATAAGCCACTTTGGCAGTCTCGATGATGAGGTTTGCATTTGGCAGGGCTTGAGTCTTCAGGTAGTTGTATTGTCCAAGGTTACGGGTATATTGATATACTTCATTTTGCAGCCTGGATTGAAAGGTCCGCTTATAGTAGTCTGCTTCTTTTTGGAGAGACAGCTGACGGTACTCGAGCGCTTTCACTCTCGCATTGTTACTGGAGAAGGTCAATGGGATACCAAGACCTACATTGAAGCCCTGGAATCGCTTGCCACCATCATAGTATACTGCTGAACCACCAACATCCTGTGTGCCGATGATGGATTGGTTGAAATATCCTAAGCTAATATCGGGTTGGTTTTGCTTCTTTTCAAGAGTGATGCTATGCCCGGCAATGACCGCTTGTTGATACATAGCCTTCAACATCGGGTTGCTCACAATGAGCGTTGTATCTATTATCTCTGGCAATGTCATTGGAACGAGTTCATCTGACTTTTCCAGTGAGAAATCATCAGACACGTTCATTATACTCTTAAGTGAGTTGTACGTGGTATTGATTTCTGTCTCATTCTGCTGCAGCAGCATGCGGATTTCTCCTCGCTTGGTTTCTGCGACGGATTTGCCCAGCAGGTTTGTCTCTCCTGCCTCGTACCGCCGGGTTGCTGCAGACACAAAGTCACCATACAAGCTGTCCAGTTGAAGTAATTTTTCATGCCTGTGGCGGAGATAATCTAATAGATGATACCAGGACCTGACCTGGGCTTTTATCTCCAGGGCAGAGGATTGTTGCTGTAATTGAGCTCCCTCTGCCTCTGCTTTATACAAGGCCGATCTTGCGCCATAGTATCCGGGAAAAGGAATCGTCTGGGATACACTGAACCCATTGTCATTTTCGATACTGTTGATCTGTCCATATTGGAACTCAACGGCTGTCCGAGGCAATGCAAATGAAGATTTGCGCTGCGACATGGAAGCTTGCAGATTGTATTCCTGTGCCTGGAGATGCTGATTGTTGGCAAGCGCCAGAGCAATAGCTGAATCAAGGGTTACTACAGGATATTGGTCTGAAACCATTTGTGGCATTTGATGCTGCGCGTTCAACAAGGTACAGGAGAAGAGTAAAAGGACCGTGATGGAAGCCATAGTGCTTACCTTCTTGTTTAGTCTCATAGAAAAAATCATATACAGCAGGGGTAATACAAAGAGGGTGAGGAAGGTAGCGGTGAGCAAACCCCCGATCACTACGGTGGCTAATGGTTTCTGTACTTCTGCACCGGCACCATGTGACAAAGCCATCGGTAGGAATCCAAAGGATGCAACAGTAGCCGTCATGAGCACAGGACGCAACCTCATTTTTGTTCCCTGGATCACGCGTTGCAGGATATCGGATATGCCTTCTTTCTCCAGTTGGTTGAAAGTGCTGACAAGCACAATCCCATTGAGTACAGCCACGCCAAACAAGGCGATGAATCCTACACCAGCAGAGATACTGAATGGCATGTCACGCCCAAGTAATGCAAACACCCCACCGATCGCAGACATTGGTATGGCGGTAAAGATCAAGGCTGCCTGAGGGACGGAGTTGAAGGTGAAGTAGAGTAATATAAAGATGAGTGCGAGCGCAGCGGGTACGGCAAGCATCAGGCGTTTGGATGCAGCCTGCAGGTTTTCGAATGTACCTCCGTAGGTGTAGTAGTAACCTTCGGGCAAGCTGACCTCACTGTCTAGCCTGGCCTGGATATCTTTCACTACACTCTCTACATCGCGGCCTTTGACATTAAATCCGATGACGATCCTTCGTTTTCCGTTTTCCCTGCTGATCTGTGCTGGACCAAGTTCCATTTTGATGTCCGCGATCTGTGACAACGGAATCTGGGCCCCTCCGGTCGTCGGAATGTACAGGTGACTGACATCATCTATATTATTACGGTGCAGGCTGTCCAGGCGAACGACCAGGTCAAATTTTCGTTCATTTTCGAAGACCACACCTGCTGTGCCTCCTGCAAATGCAGTGCTGACGATATGGTTGATATCATCTATGTTGAGGCCATAGTTGGCGAGTCGTGCCCTGTTGTAAGTAATGGCGATCTGTGGCAAGCCATCAACGCGTTCAACATTTGGCTCAGTCGCGCCTTCTATTTCCTCGACGATGGCTCCGACTTTATTGCCATAGGCAAGGAGGGTGTCCATATTTTCTCCATAGATTTTGACTGCCACATCCTGCCGGATGCCTGTCATGAGTTCGTTGAATCGCATTTGTATAGGTTGGTTTTTTTCAAAAAATACGCCGGGTATATTTTCCAGTTCTTCATTGATGGCATCAGCCAGTTCGTCGTAGGTCCTGTCCGTTTTCCATGTTTCCTTAGGATTGAGGATGATCATCATGTCACTCGCTTCAGGAGGCATCGGATCTGTTGGTACTTCTGCACTTCCAGTCTTGCCCACCACCATTTTTACTTCATCAAATTGCTTGATGATACGCGCAGCCTGCATGCTGGTTTCGACACTTTGAGAAAGCGATGATCCCTGCGGAAGAATGCAGTGAAAAGCAAAGTCACCTTCCTGTAGTGTAGGGATAAATTCGCCTCCCATGCGAAGGAATATAGAGACGCTCACTGCAAACAGGATGATCGTGAGGGTGACGACTAAGGTCTTGAAACGTATGGCCAGGTGAAGGAGTGGTGCGTAAAGGCTATGCAAAACTTCCATCATCCGGTCGGATATATTCCTGGTGTGTTTGACTTTTTTGCTGAGCAGGAGTGAAGACACCATCGGGATATACGTGAGGGAAAGAATGAATGCACCCAGTATGGCAAAGGAAACAGTCTGTGCCATCGGGCCAAACATTTTTCCTTCGATGCCTACCAATGACAGGATCGGCAGGTATACGATCAGGATTATCGCCTGGCCAAATGCAGCAGAACTCATCATTCGCTTTGCACTCGCAAAAACAGTCTCGTCCATTTGAGCAGCAGTGAGTTTTGTTGCATTTCCCTGAAGCCTGGTTGTGGTAATGGTATGAAAGATGCTTTCCACAATGATGACGGCTCCATCGACGATAAGGCCAAAGTCAATCGCCCCGAGGCTCATCAGGTTGGCACTTACGCCAAATACACGCATCAGTCCAAGGGCAAACAACATCGAAAGCGGAATGGCTGATGCGACAATGATACCTGCCCTGAGATTACCCAGGAAAAGGACCAGCACAAAGATGACAATCAAGGCCCCTTCAATCAGGTTTTTCTCTACTGTAGCAATGGCACGGCTGACCAGGTCTGTCCTGTCGAGATATGGCTCTATCACCACGTCATCAGGAAGTGATTTTTGAATAGTCACCATTTTGTCTTTGATGCGTTGCACGGCATCTGCACTATTGGCTCCTTTCAACATCATGACTACACCGCCTACTGCATCTACCTGTCCGTTGTAGGTCAGCGCTCCATAGCGTACGGCATAGCCCAGGCGGACTTCGGCTACATCCTTGATCAGGATAGGAATCCCATTTGGACTATTCCTGACCACGATACTTCTGATATCTTCGAAGGAGTGAATCAAGCCTACTCCTCTTATAAAGTAAGCATTGGGCTTCTTGTCAATGTAGGCTCCTCCGGTATTTTCATTATTCTTTTCAAGTGCTGAAAATATTTCCGGAATGGTGACATCCATAGCCAGCAATCGGTCCGGGTTGACGGCTACTTCATATTGTTTTAGTTGCCCTCCGAAACTGTTGACCTCTGCGATGCCCGGAGTGCCATACAATTGCCGGGCTACTATCCAGTCCTGCATAGTCCGGAGATCCATGGGCGTGTACTTGCCTTCACTTCCTTTTGCCGGGTGGATGATATACTGGTATACTTCACCGAGTCCTGTACTGACCGGTGCCAACTCAGGCTTGCCGATGCCCATTGGAATTTTTTCTTCCGCTTCCCGTATCTTCTCATTGATAAGTTGTCTCGCGAAATAGATGTCTACATGGTCATCAAATACAGCGGTGATGACCGACAAGCCAAAGCGGGAAATACTCCTTAATTCCAGCAAGTCAGGGAGATTGGCAATGCTTTGCTCGATAGGGTATGTGACCAATTGTTCCACCTCCTGTCCGGCAAGGGTAGGGCAGAGTGTGATGATCTGCACCTGGTTGTTGGTGATGTCAGGTACAGCGTCTATCGGCAGTTTGGTAGCACTCCATACACCCCAGATGATGAGTGCTAAAGTCATCAGGCCTATGACAAATTTATTCCTGATGCTGAATAAAATGATATGATCTAGCATGGTGTGACAGTTGAATGAAGAATAAGCAAGCACCCTGCAGGATGTGAATGCTGCAAGTGCAATGGTCCTGCTTCAGAGCGCAGGACTTGGAGACTTCATTAACTGAGTTTAGGCGGCTGCCAGATGTTCAGGTAGACTTCTGAAAGCGAAGGCGTTTTGTAAATGGAAATATTTTCCAATACTACATTTGATGTTGCCATCAACGGGGTTGCAGGTGTTTCAAAGAATGTTGATATCCCACAACAAGAACATTGGCAGAAAGGGGGACAGTGCTCGGTGTCACCGTCATGATCTGAATGGTCAGTGGTTTTTCCTATAGCCTGGCTGACAATGGATAAATCACAATCCTGCTGGTCATTGCATGGGATGACCGACAGGGTCAGCATGTAAAGACTCAATATGAAAAGGAAATATCTCACAAAGCAGTGGCTGGGATAATGATGTGATTCAGGACAAAACTACTCAAATATCGTCAAGAACGATTTTGGGGTGAAAATCTTAACACTATATTAAATCAGGAGACCTACAGGAGTTGAGTTTACAATTCCCGAACCAGTTCCCTGGCAATAACCATTTTCTGGATTTCAGAGGTGCCTTCACCGATGGTGCAGAGCTTACTGTCGCGATAGAATTTCTCCACCGGGAAATCCTTGGTATAGCCGTAGCCACCGAAGATCTGAACCGCATCTGTAGAGACCTGTACGCTGACTTCAGAGGCATAGTATTTAGCCATGGCAGCGACCTTCGTGCAATTCTTGCCTGCATTCTTTAGATCTGCAGCCTTCCGGAGGAGCATTTCAGCCGCTTCTATCTTGAGGGACATATCTGCCAGCTTGAAGCTGATCGCCTGGAAATTGGCGATAGGCTGTCCAAACTGCTGTCTTTCCTTAGCATATTTGACTGAAGCCTCGTAGGCCCCTTTGGCAATCCCAAGGGCAAGCGCACCAATAGAGATCCGGCCACCATCCAGGATTTTCATAGACTGGATAAATCCATCACCAACTTTGCCCAGGACATTTGCTGCCGGAACACGGCAATCCTGGAAGATGATTTCAGCAGTCTCTGAGGCCCTCATGCCTAGCTTGTTTTCTTTCTTTCCGGCATTGAATCCCGGAGTTCCTCTTTCAATCACAAATGCAGTCATCCCATGGCTGTCAAGTAAATCTCCTGTACGGGCGATCACAACTGCGATATGGCCTGATTTGCCATGTGTAATCCAGCATTTGGTCCCATTGAGGATATAATCGTCTCCATCCTTGACAGCGGTACACTGCATACGCATCGCATCACTCCCTGTATTCGGTTCAGTGAGACCCCATGCACCTATCCACTCACCGGAAGCCAGCTTAGGCAGCCATTTGCGCTTTTGCTCTTCGGTACCAAACATATAGATATGGTTGGTGCAAAGGGAGTTATGTGCAGCAAGCGAGAGTCCGATCGATCCACACACTTTGGCGATTTCGGTGATGATGGTGATATACTCCTGGTAGCCAAGGCCTGATCCGTCATATTCTTCCGGTACAAGGATGCCGAGGAAGCCCTGTTGTCCCAACTGGTGCATCAGATCCATCGGAAAATGTTGGCTTTCATCCCATTCCATTACATGCGGGAGGATGTTGTTTTTGGCAAATTCTCTCGCACTATCCTCGATGATCTTGTGGTCGTGGGCCAGATGAGCTACTGTAGACATGATTTATCTTTCTATACCAGATGAAAGGGTAAAGATAGGCATCAAACTGGTATTTGGGCTATAGGATGCTGGCAGGGATTCCTTGCCAGATGTTCACATTCGTAACGTATTTCCCTTGATTGCAATGGAATTGATATCTTCAAACTTTCCCGGAGAGGGATTTTATATCCTGATCACAGTTTATCTACCACCTACTATAAGTATTACATGCATACAAAGGCCTTTGTGACCTATCTGTTCCTACTGCTTGCTGCGACAATGTATGCCCAGGCATATGAAGGCCCGGGAGGAATTATCACAGATGATGGAGTGACCAATGATTTTGTACTGGACATCCTGGATCTCAACCCCGAAATCCTTGATGAAAACCATGGACTTGTATCCGTCTGTATCACCATCACTCACACCTGGCTGTCAGACCTGGATATCAGGCTGATCAGTCCATCAGGTGACAACCTGATGTTAACTTCAGGAAACGGAGGAGATTCGGATGCGTATGAAAATACCTGTTTTACCATGTCTGTTCCGGTCCATATTCTTGACGGTAGCCCTCCTTACGATGGTGCATACAGGCCTTTTACGCCTATCGGTAATGTCAACAACGGGCAATCAGGCAGGGGTAGGTGGATACTCCGCATTCTCGATACCTATGCATACGCTGATGGTGGTGAGGTATTGTCCTGGATACTCAATTTTGGCAGTCATGCACCTGTTGCAGAACCATTTCCTGGATCAGTTCTTCCGGTCATTATGTTAAGTACTGACAATTATACTATTCCCAATGAACCCAAAATCAATGGAAGCATCCATGTGATATCAAATGAGTCCGGCGAACTCAACCATCCAGGCGATGTTCCGCAATTTGAAGGCCTTATGGCAATTGAGGTGAGGGGATCTTCTTCACAGCAATTTCCTAAGAAGAGTTACAGTTTCGAGACACAGGATGAAGAGGGGAATGATCTCCCGACATCGCTGCTAGGACTTCCTGAAGAGGAAGACTGGATCCTTTATGCTCCTTATACAGACAAATCGTTTTTAAGAGATGCCTTGACCTACCAATTGGGAAATGAGTTTGGTGAATATGCTCCACGTGCCAAAGCCTGTGAGCTGTTTGTCAATGGAGACTATCAGGGCATCTACTGGCTTGAAGAAAAAATCAAGCGGGACAAAGAAAGGGTCGACATCGCGAAATTGAATCCGGCAGATACCCTTGGTGACGAACTCACAGGAGGTTATCTGCTCAAGGTTGACAGGGATGACGGAGAAGGCTCGTACTTTTTCTCAGCGTTTCCAGGGACCTATTCTGATCGGGAGATTCGAATCGTCTATGAGGATCCGGAAGGCCAGGACCTGCACCCGAAGCAGAAATTATATATCAACAGCTATTTCAGTGATTTTGAAGCTGCGCTGTACGGTAATAATTTTGCAGATGAAGCACTTGGATACAGGAGATATGTAAATCTCAATTCAGTCATTGACTATTTTATAATGTGTGAACTTGGGCACAATGTCGATGCCTACAGGTTGAGCACTTTTTTCTACAAGGATCGTAACTCCGTTGATTCCACCATCCATTTCGGACCGCTGTGGGATTTCAACCTTGCTTATGGCAATGTAGATTACTGCCATAGTCAGTATGTCGATGGATGGGCTTTTAATGACAGCGGAGGGTGCGACAATACGCCTTTGTGGTGGGCCCGCTTCCTCGAGGATCCATATTATCAGGACAGGTTGAAATGTCGTTTTGATTCGTTGCGGCAAGGTATCCTGAGTACTGAGCATGTGCTCGGGTACATAGACTCGATGGCTAATGTATTGAATCCTGCGGCTATCCGTAACTATGATCGCTGGCCAATTCTGAGCAGGTATATCTGGCCCAACTTTTTCATTGGGGCGACGTATGGTGAAGAGATCAATTATATGAAAGCGTGGATCACCGGAAGATTGGAGTGGATGGATGATAATATCCCGGGTGAGTGCGTTCCGGTATCCGCGACAAAGGATATCAGTAGCACCGTTCTCGACCTTGTACCCAATCCAGCCTTGAATTCATTTACGATCAAGACAAAAGATAAGGAATTGGGTGCCATGGACATCTTCATTTGCACCAGCAGTGGTCAACCGGTGAGCTCATTGAAGTCAATTGAGCCCAATACCCAGGTTGATATTTCAGCATTACCTGCAGGAGTGTATATCGTTTCTATCTACACGCAATGGCATGCACCAGTTGTACAAAAACTGGTCAATGTCGATTGATCATCCCTGGCCGAAGAGATCCTTGTTGAGTGCTTCGAGTGCCTGCTGTTTGTAGGCAGAATCAATCAGTACAGAGATGTTGCTTTCACTTCCTCCTGAAGAGATCATGCGTATAGGAATATTCCTGAGCGGATTGAGGACCTGGACAGCGATGCCGGCATCATCTTTCCTGAATGCACCTACGACACAGATGATGGTCTGTCCTTTGTCGACAGTGATCACACCATAGTCCTGGAGTTCGGCAACGATTTGATCCAGATGCGTATCATCATCGATGGTGAGACTGACGGCCACCTCTGCAGTGGTGATCATATCTACTGAAGTCTTGTGGTGTTCGAATACTTCAAAGATCTTACGCAGGAAGCCATGGGCCATGAGCATGTGTGAGGACCTGATATTGATCGCGATGATGCCATCCTTTGCGGCTACCGCCTTGACACCTGCCTTTTCAGAGAGGTTTTCGCGATGGATGATGGTGCCTTCTGCTTCAGGATTGAGTGTGTTGAGTAGTTTGATGGGTACACCTGCCTCACGGGCAGGCCTGACGCACAGTGGATGAAGAATCTTTGCGCCAAAATAGGCTAGCTCGGCTGCTTCTGCATAGCTGAGCTCATCGATGCGGCTTGTCTTCTTTACAATCCTGGGGTCGTTGTTGTGCACCCCATCGATGTCTGTCCAGATCTGGATCTCCTCTGCCATCAGCGCTGCGCCGAGTATCGTGGCTGAATAATCACTTCCCCCGCGTCTCAGGTTATCGATCTGGCCGGATTCGTTTCTGCAGATATAGCCTTGGGTGACATAGATTTTTTTATCACCCACAGCAGTGATAGCATCAGGCACTAGTTTCTTGATAGCATCCATATCGGGTTCGCCATCCCGGATACGCATAAAGTCTAGTGCGGCCAGGTAGGCAGAACTGACACCTCTCTCGACCATGAGCAAGCTGAACAGAGAAGTTGATATGATTTCTCCGTAGGCTACGAACCATTTCTCATCTCTGGGCAGGGATTTTCCAAGTGCTTCTCTGAGCGAAGCGAAAGTATATTCCAGAAATCGTTCAGCTGCTTGCCTGCAATCCGCATCGTCCAGCAGTTCAGAGACGTAGCGCTGATATTGCTCTTCCATCCCTTGTATGATTTTCTCACCTTCTTCAGGTGTTGCTGCAGATAATCTGATCAACGTATCTGTAGTGCCTGAGGCTGCAGAGAGGACGACAACTTTCTGTACCTCATCCCTGGTGATCAGGTCGGCTACTGATTTCATCCGTGCTGCATTGGCGAGGGACGTGCCTCCGAATTTGTATACAATCATTATTAAGTGAAAAATGAAGAGTGATACTTCGACTACGCTCAGTAACCGAAAAAATATGAGTTAGTGCATAATAGAGGGGCAAAGGTAAACGCTATTTAAGAATTGTTTTATTAAAGTATTCAAATGCTATATCTCTTAGTCAAAGATATTTCTTCTGATTTCGCACGTCGCAGCGAAGCGTAGATCCCGCCATAGCGTTAGCTATGCGGCGGGAGAGAGTACGGTGTCAATTTTTATAACACACAACGTGCCGATCACTGATCACCGATCACAGATCACTGATATTTTATCCCCCACCAGTGCTTTAACCGCACATCGATATCCGCTTCATGCTTATTGGAACCCGGATGGTAAAAGGACGTGCCGGCTATTTCTTCAGGCATAAATTCCTGCTGTGCAAAATTGCCTTCGTAAGCGTGACTGTATTGATAGCCCTCACCGTAACCAAGTTTTTTCATGAGTTGGGTAGGCGTATTGCGTAAAGCAAGGGGGACCGGTAAAGGTCCGGACTCCTGGACTTTTTGCAATGCGGCACTGATGGCTTCGTAGGCCGAGTTTGATTTGGGACTTGTCGCCAGGTAGATCACTGCTTCGGATAAGATGATGCGTGCTTCGGGCATGCCGACAAACTGTATTGCATCCGCGCATGCCTGTGCCAGGAGGATGGCATTTGGATTGGCCAGACCGACATCTTCTGCGGCCAGGATGACAAGGCGACGGGCGATAAACTTGATATCCTCTCCACCATGCAGCATCCTGGCAAGCCAATAGACGGCAGCGTTAGGGTCAGAGCCACGGATTGATTTTATAAAAGCAGAGATGATATCATAGTGCTGATCGCCGCCTTTGTCATAGAATGCTATGTTTTGTTGTATTGCCTCCTGAACCGTTTTGTCATTGATGATGATGGGTTGTTCGTCCTGGCTGGTCACCAGTTCGAGTGCAGACAGCAACTTCCGGGCATCGCCTCCGGTCAGCCTGAGCAGGGCAGTATCCTCTTCGATGATGATCTCTTTTTTCTTTAACTCCTCATCGTGGGTGATTGCCCTGTTGATGAGCTTAAGCATGGTTTCTTCGTCAAGTGGCTTGAGCACATAGACCTGGCTGCGTGAGAGGAGGGCTGAAATCACCTCGAAGGATGGGTTTTCGGTTGTAGCGCCAATGAGGGTGACGGTTCCATCTTCTACGGCACCCAAGAGGCTGTCCTGCTGGGATTTGCTGAATCGGTGGATCTCATCGATAAACATAATAGGTCCCGGGCGGTCAAAGAACCGTTGCTTTTTGGCCTGGTCGATGGCATCCCTGATATCCTTTACTCCACTGTTGATGGCCGAAAGGGGGATAAACGGGCGCCCCATTTCACCGGCGATGACCCTGGCGAGGGTGGTTTTGCCTACTCCCGGAGGTCCCCAGAGGATCATAGAGGGCAGTTTGCCGGAGCGTATGGCCTTGAGCAGGACGGCGCCTTCGCTCAACAGGTGCTCCTGGCCCAGGATTTCGGCGATCGATCGGGGCCTCATGCGCTCGGCCAGTGGTATTGTTGCCATTATTTACAAAATAAGTGAAAAAAATCCCCCCAAACCCCAACCTTGTGCCCCGATGCCTCGTATTAGTAATCGAAACAGGTTAATTTAGAAACCCAAATAATGTCTTTACGTATGTTCAACAGAAAACTTTTACTACTATCCCTCCTTACCGTAATGTCATGGCTCGGTGTCATGGCCCAGAATGTAAATGTGCACGGCACGGTCATCAATTCAGATAGCCTCCCTCAGAGTGGGGTGAATATGATTGTATCTGTATATTTCGCTGATTCGACCGCAGCAGGATATACTACGACCACAGATGCCAATGGTATTTATTCGGTTGATATTCCAACTCAGGGGCCTAATTTTTTGGGTTTCCTCGAGGTGAGCATGGTCGATTGCTGGGGGACCACTGAAAGCCAGTATTTCACAATACTCAATGGCAACGAAACTTTTGTTGCAGATTTCGTCTACTGCGAGGAAGTCACGATGGACTCCTGCACAGTTTTTATTCTTGAAGAATGGAATCCAAACGGGGGAATACAACTGACTGCATGGACACCTCCGGGCCTGGGGGCTGAATATTTATGGTCTACAGGTGAAACCTCCCAGTCCATTATTCCCCAATCTTCAGGGCACTATGCGGTCACCGCAACCTTTCCATGGGGATGCCAGGGGATTGATTCCACTTATGTCAACCTGGATTCCACGAGTTCCTGTTTTGCTTATATTCTCAGTTGGATGAATCCTGACAGCAGTACCTACACGCTCGAAGGGATCGCCAGTGGTGCAGCACCTTATACCTATCAATGGAGTACCGGGGAGAACATCCCCACAATCGGTAATGTCGGCCCCGGCACGTACTGCCTGACGATCACTGATGCTACAGGATGCAGCAATGCCACTTGTATCATTGTCGAAGATTTCAATTTCTGCGAAGTCTATATCTATGAAGATCCGGCCACCGGAACGCTGAATGCGCAGGGTTATGGAGAAGCACCTTTCTATTATTACTGGAATACGGGAGATTCCACCCAGCAGATATTTCCAAATGGCCCTGGCCTCTATTGTGTCACCATGACAAGTGCCAACGGTTGTTCCGCTACTTCCTGCTATGATTATGGATGGTCCCAGGACTCCTGCGCTGCCTATGTCAGTGCATTTGTTACGGATTCAAATACATTTGCTTTACAGGCGATTGTCTTTACCTCAGCACCTTACTGGTCATACCTATGGAGTACTGGAGAGACCTCCGAAATCATCTACCCATCAGATCCTTCACAATCCTATTGTGTCACCATTACCGATGCAGATGGTTGTGTTTCTTCCGCATGCTATGAGAGCAGCAATTACTGCTATGCATGGGTCGACCTTCAATATGTGGATACTTCAGTAGCTATTCTCAGTGTGTACACTGATCCAATCTTCAGTCTGCCAGGTTCCGACCCGATCACCTACCAGTGGTCCAACGGGGAGACTACTCCTGTATTGACGGTGACGGAATCCGGTGACTATTGCGTGACGGTTACCATAGGATCAGGTTGTGTCACCGAAGCTTGCGCTTACGTCAACTTCGAGGACCTGAGCACAAATTGTTCTGCATGGGTCAACACTTATTCTGATAGTTCAGGACAATGGTTTGCCGAAGCATACGCATGGGGCTTTGGTACTTTCTCCTATCAGTGGTCAAACGGAGATACCAATTCAGTGACCCAGATCAATTCACCAAATGATTATAACTGCGTCACCGTAACATCCTCTTTAGGTTGTGAGACTGTGGCTTGTGTAGATAGCTTCTTTTCTCCTTGCCAGGTCTATATTTCAATAAACTACTTCTCCAATAGCAGTGCAGAACTGATGGCCATTGCCTTGAACGATCCTAATCAGGGCGCTCAATACCAGTGGAGTACAGGTGAAACCACACAGACCATTACTGTCGGTCAGGAAGGGGATTACTGTGTAACTGTATATTCCGGTGGTTGTGTGAGCACTTCATGCGCCTATGTTTACTTCTGGTCTCAGGATTCCTGTGGCGTGTGGATAAGTTCAGAACCTAGCCAGGACCCTGTAGGGACGGCCTACACCGCCAATGCCTGGGGGATACCTCCTTTCACTTACCAATGGTCAAACGGGGATATTAACCAGACTACGGTTGTCGACTTTGGCATCCAAGACTTGTGTGTTACCGTCACAGATTCTACCGGTTGTGTATCGACTGCTTGCAATTTCTTCGTCGATAGTTGCTATGTCGGCATAGTCTATACCTGGGGCCCTGTACACGCGCTTTACCTCGAATCGTCAGCCCCGTTGATCTCGACGATATGGTCTACAGGTGATACATTGCCTTATATCGAAATCACAGAGCCCGGACAGTACTGCGTAACAGCCACGACCAACTTTGGATGTGTGACCACTACATGTATTGTGATTGACACCCTGATTCCAACGGAAGGACTCAATGTGATCAATGGTACAGTTTATTCTGACTCATTATCATCCAACCAACTTGAAGGATTTGTTTATGCCTACAGCTATGAGCCTAATTCTGGTCAGGACTTTCAACTGATTGATTCTGCTCAGATCGGTCAGGGCGGATACTATTCTTTCAACGGACTACCTGATGGAACCTATATCGTGAAGGCGGTACTGAATCCGGGTTCACCTGGTGCAGATGAGTACCTCCCTACATACGCATACAGCAGTACTACATGGGAAGGTGCATACCCATACTCACTTCCGGCATGGTTTCCTTTCCCGCTTGATATCTTTATGGTTCAGGCAGAAGGTGGAAACGGTGGCGGTGGTGTGATCGGTGGGGTAGTGACTGACCCTAATCACCTGGTGGCAGGGCAGGATGCAGATAACAGAGGTGGTGCAGGTCTGGCGGGTGTCGAAGTGATCATCAGCGATGCACAGGGCAATCCACTTGGTTACACCTGGACACTTGAAGATGGAACCTTCCGTTTTACCGGACTGGCATGGGGTACGTACAGGATCAGCTATGACATCGCAGGACTTACATCACCTGTCATGTGGGTGACACTGACGCCGGAAGATCCGGAAGTGCTGGCGGTGACCCTGATCGCTAACACTGGCACCGTGGCTGTTGAAGAACCAGGCACTATTGAAGAAATCAGGTTGTATCCTAATCCGGCCACACAGGAAATCAATATCCCTGTACCGGGTGGAAATACCCAAATGGATATCCAACTGATCGATATGCAAGGAAAAGTTGTCTATGCAGGCAGCGAAACGATCGCAAACAATATCATTACTGTAGCTGTTGGTTCATTTGCCCCTGGGTTGTACCATATCAACCTGAAGGGAGACAATGGCCTCTACTACGGACGCTTTATCAAGCAGGATTAATGGAAACAAGATCCTAAAGATCTCTTTTTGAGAAAAGGGCTGCCGGCGAGTCATTTAGAGGGAATGACGAGTCGGTGGCCTTTTCTACATCTTGTATGAATATAGAAGAACGTCTGATCAGGCAGTGTATACAGGGAGACCGCAAGGCTCAGCTCCGCCTGTATGACCTATGCTACAGTTACATGATGTCGATCTGTATCCGGTACTGCAAGGATAAGCATGAAGCCGGCTCAAGGCTCAACCTGAGTTTTTTGAAGGTCTTACAGAATCTTGGACAATTTGACCACAGTGGTTCCTTCAAAGCCTGGATCTCCAAAATCACCCTCAGGAGTATCATAGACGAGTTCAGGGCACAGCAGAAACATTACAAGCAACATGTGTATTACGGCCAGCCCTCCCAGGATATTGACTGGCCCGAAGAAGAAGTGATCCATACTACATCGGATATTGATATCGAACTTATCATGTCTGTGATCAACAGGTTATCCCCGATGGACAAGCAGGTATTTAATCTCTTTGCCATAGATGGATACGGCCATAAGGAAATCGCCACCATGCTCAATATTTCAGAAGGAACTTCGAAATGGCATGTCCATGAAGCGCGAAAGAAAGTGAGGGAAGCATTAGTTAAAGAGTCAAAAACAGCATCATTGAAATGAAAGAAAACTTCGATGATATCCTGAAAAGGAAATGGGAAGAGCAGCATTTTCCGGTCGATGAGCAGCATCGTGCGGACATGATCGCTCTCCTCGACGCACAGAAGCGCAGGAGGATAGTACCCCTCTGGTGGCTAGGTGGCCTTGGCCTTGCAGTACTTTTTGCAGGGTACTTTTTGTTGTCTCAGCAGGAAGTTCCCTCCCCTGATGGACAGCAACAATCCGGAAGCCCAGGGGTAAAGTCTGGAGACATTACTGAACTCAACAACAGTTCATCCGATAGCCGTGAGCACAATATGCCTGCTGTTGATGGAATTGAAAAGGCTACAACGAATAATGACATTCAACCTGGTGTTTCCCAGGCAGTCAATGCTAAGCAAGTAACAAATACAAATACAAATGCGCAAGCAAAACCTATAGCCCCATCAACTCCAAAAGCAAAGCAGATAAAAGAGATTTCAAAGCCAATACAACCTACCCGACAGGAAGAGGCAGTCAAAAAACCGGTCATCCCGATCACTCAGAATTCCGATCAAACGACTCCGGTACCAGCTGCTATTGGCACTGCACCTGATGGCACATTTAGGGTTGATGATTCAGCGGCACGTTCATATCAGATAGTATCTAAGGCAGCCTCGGTAACCGTAGAAGACCCTGAGGCTGATATCATGCCCTATATTCCTCCAAAGCCCGGAAGCAGGTTCAGGGTCAATGTCAATGAGATTGATTTGCTGGAACTTTCAGGAATTCATTACAGCACAACATATATCCCTGGTCATATCACCCCACAGACTTCATTTAACCACTTTGTTTATCTCTTTGGTGAAGCAGGTGCAGGAATCATTCTTGCTTCTAAGCCTGATTATTCTACCGGATGGAAACTGAGAGCAGGGGCAGGCCTTGGATATTCACTGAGCCCAAAAGTTCAGCTTACATGGGCCGCTGGCTATTTGTTGCAGTCTGGTGGTTTCGATTTCCAACGGTCATCGACTGTCAGTCAACCTGGATTTGGAACACGGAGTAGTTTTAACAGCCTCACGCCTGATAAACTACATTTTGTGTATACCAGGTTAGGTGCTCAATACCGTTTGCACAGGAGTGTCTTCGGTGTCCATGGGGGTATCCAATACCTGTATGGTGCCCAGGGAGATATCGTAGTCCAGACACAGGATCAGTTTGCCGGATTGACAGAGTCTTCCGCGTATGATTGGGTGAAGACGGATGGGCTGCGCAAGCTTCATTGGACTGCCGATCTTTCATATGGCTATCAACTGACACCTCGACTAGTGGCCTCAGTGGGTACGGATTTATATTTTTCTTCTTTCACTGTTACAGATGACGCGTTGGCCCAGGATGGTTATTACTGGGACGGAGCCTATGCAACATTGCATCCATTTGTCACATTAAACTACATCTTCTATGGAAGCAAATAGATTAAGCCTGCTCATGTTGGCATTGCTGACAGGGATGATGATATCATGTGTCAAGGATCCAAAGGATATCCCAAATGGATTTATGGATGATCCTGTGTTTGGCATGAAGGCTTCTTTTGGAAATGAAGAAGTTGATATCACGGCAGGGAATGCCCAATGGACCATGCTTCCGGTTTTGGGACAGGTGGATTCCCTCAGTGTGTATAGTGCAGTATATAGTCTCAATGGATGCCTGGACAATTGTGATCCTTCCATCACTTTTGATTTTTATCAGGCATTGCCTTTGACGCCTGATCCGGAGCAGGCATTTAACAATACCATTCATCCCGGGTCGAAGGAATTGGTCCCATCAGCTGAAGAAGTAGATAGTTTTGATGTTTTCCTTTCGACGCACCCTGCGTTGTTTATGAGCGGATATAGTAGTTACTGGCAGGATCTCAATGGGTCATCCAACACCTACTATCATGAGTTTAACAGCGTGGTGGGTTATCAGGAACGCATCAATGTTTGTTTCCAGTCCTTTGCCTATACAGGGTGTCAGTTCAGCCAGTGTTTGTCATTTGATCCGACGACCCTGGTTCCATGCATGGCTTACATCGAACCCAAAATTGAAAATGCGCGATATGTCAGCCTGAGAGTAAGACCAGAAGGAACAGCCCCATTTAGGATCCTATGGGCAAACGGGGATACCACCCAAAACCAGGTCGTCTTTGTACAAGACAGCGTGGCGGAGATATATGCAGCAGTCACTGTTACAGATGCTCTGGGTAATGTCTCTGTGGTCACCCAAACCGTCAGGATTCAAAATGGCTTTGTAGACGCATGCTATTTTCCAATTGAACTCAGCAGTACACCTATTCAAAATGTTTCTTCGGGTGTCTATGCTGATCGTCTGGCGATTACTTACAGGGACGAAAGCGGCGGCATCTGGAGTAGTGCAGGTGGGGTGCAGCCATCCAATGCTAAGGTGATTATTGATTCAGTCAATCCATACGGCCCATCTCCTGACAGCAACCCATCATACCTCGTAGACCTGACTATCACAGCATTGTTGTTCAATGAGACTACCGGAGAATCAAGGTTATTTGAGACTGAGCAACTGACTGTTGCGCTGAGCCATCATTAGGAAATGCTGATTTCTGTCAACCTGCCGGTATCGGGTACTCCGATGAGGTGGTGCTATGGTGATTTCATCCTGTATACAGGAGAGATGGAATAGCCCGGGGGATAAGTAACATAAATTACTATCTTCCCATCCGGATTCAGGTCCACTATCTCATCAAATATCAACGTCGTGAATATCAGGCACCGGCTCATTGTCATGAACTTCCTGGAGTTTTTTATCTGGGGTTCATGGTTGATTTCCCTTGGAGGGTACATGTTTAGTGTATTGCATGCCACAGGCTCGCAGATCGGGGCCACCTATGGCACAATGGGGATTGCATCCTTGTTTATGCCTGCCCTGATGGGGATTGTGGCAGATCGATGGGTCAATGCGGAAAAGGTATTAGGTGCCTGCCACCTGGCAGGCGCCATGTTACTCCTTTGGGCGTCCAGGGTAGGGGATCCGGATATGATGTATTGGGTGATGTTTTTCAATGCGATGGTCTTCATGCCTACCATTGCGCTCAACAATACAGTTTCCTATATCATCCTCGAAAACCGGGGTTTTAATATCGTTAAGGATTTTCCGCCGATCCGCGTTTGGGGCACGGTTGGATTTATTTGCGCCATGTGGCTGGTGGATATCTTCAACTGGACACAGACGCCTATCCAGTTTTTGGTGAGTGGTGCAGCCTCGCTGATGATGAGTATCTATTGCTTTACCATGCCTGCCTGTATTCCTGCAAAATCAAAAAAGAGTACCTCCTGGGCTTCAAGTTTCGGCCTTGATGCTTTGGTCCTCTTCAGAAACAGGAAGATGGCCATCTTTTTCTTTTTCTCCATGCTTCTGGGGGCTGCGTTACAGATCACTAATGCATTCGGAAAGCCGTTTCTGGATGACTTTGGCTTGATCGAAAAGTATAAAGACTCCTTTGCTGTATTGCATCCGAATATCCTGATCTCGATTTCACAGATTTCAGAGACTTTATTTATCCTGACGATACCATTTTTCCTGCGCCGGTTTGGGATCAAGAGGGTTATGCTGCTGAGCATCATCGCCTGGTTTTTCCGATTTGGCCTCTTTGGCATTGGTGATCCGGGAGGAGGAATGATTTTCCTTGTCCTGTCCATGATCATCTATGGAATGGCCTTCGATTTTTTCAATATTTCAGGATCGTTGTTTGTCGAACGTGAGGCAGACATCAGCATTCGGGCCAGTGCCCAGGGGTTGTTCATGCTGATGACCAATGGACTTGGTGCTTTTTTTGGCGGACTGCTCAGTGGATGGGTAGTAGATTGGTTTACCACGGATGGGGTCAAAGACTGGTCAAGTATCTGGTATACATTTGCAGCCTATGCCCTCGTCCTGGGGATAGTATTTCAATTTGCTTTCCGCTACAATCACGATATCGTCAAGGTGAAAGAGGCTGAAGTGGCTTAAGAGGTGAAAGAGGCTGAATAGGCTGAAAAGGCGGAAGAGGCGACCACGTCTGGTAGGTGTTACATACTCACAATTCACAATTGACAACTCACATCTGACAACTCACATCTGACAACTCATATTTTACTATTATTTTCGCCCCTTCATGGCAGACAAACCATACCTGATAGGCATCACCGGGGGCAGCGGCTCCGGCAAGACACGGATCATCCATGAGTTGCGCCACAACTTTCCTGATGAACAATTGTGTATCATCTCCCAGGACGAATACTACCGCCCGAGAGAGGTGCAGGTGTGGGACGATGCAGGGTACCAGAATTTTGACCTACCCCAATCTATCGATGATGAGGCTTTTACAAGGGATATCAGGATGCTTATCGGGGGCCAGGAAGTCCGGAAGCAACAGTATGTTTTCAACAATCCAAAGGCAGAACCTGTAATCCTTACTTTCAAGCCCGCCCCGGTTATCCTTGTCGAAGGGTTGTTTGTTTTTTATTTTGATGAGATACGCGACTTACTGGATCTCAAGATATTTATCGATGCCGAGGATGTCATCAAGCTCAAGCGTCGTATCATACGCGATGCCGGAGAGCGCAACTATCCACTCGAAGATGTCCTGCACAGGTACGAATACCACGTGCTGCCTTCATACAGATCATACATTGAACCATTCAAGCATGAAGCCGACCTGGTGATCAACAATCACACTCGCTATGATTGTGCCCTGGATGTGATTTCTGCCCTGATCAAGATGAAAAGCATTGAGCAGAGTGCATAGCTTGGGAAGCATGTCGAAGCGCAGTGGAGATCCCGCACGCAGCGAAGCCGTAAAGCGAGAGAGCAAGGAGCACAGAATATTTCAGGCAAGGAATATGTTATTCTATCAAAGCCCCATCGGCGCGTCATGTCTGTAGCAAAGGAGCATGATAAATCACCCATGCCCCATCGGGGCGTCATGTCTGTAGACCAGGAAAAAGACAATCCACCTGAGCCCCATAGGGGCGACATGTGTATAATATTCATCATGAGTAAACGTTAACTATAAGTAAATGAACCCTTTGGCTCATCCCCTGTTATAAAAGCATATATCTTTACTATAAGGCTTAAGGTGATGCCTTGCTTTTTAAACCGTACACTAAACACTTTATCCTATGCGTACCCGCAATATCATCATGTCCCTGTTATTTATCCTGCCTTCGTTTGTCTTTGCCGGAGAAATCTACGGCACCATCAAGAAGGATGGTGTGGCCCTGGCTGCCCAGGAGGTCAAGATCACCCAGGCTGGCAAGGTTATAGCAACGACTACTACAGACAAGAATGGCTTTTTCTCCACGACGATTCAACAGGTAGGTAAGTATAAGCTTGAACTTACTGGTTACGATGGCGCATCTTTCGAAGTCTTTTCAACCAACAATGCCAACGGATACACCCTTGCCCTGGTCAAAGAAGCTGATAAATGGCTGATAAAGAAACAGTAAAGAGGCCGGAAGGCGAGAAAGATATCTGGGATAAGGCGGAAATCATCCTCCATCCCCTCGGTGGGCTGATCACAGCTATCACCATCGCTATGGTCAGTTACTATGCATCTGACTATATCAATAAAAATACTGAAAACGAAGCCAAGACCAGGCTCTATACAGAGCTCATGAGCAAGCGCGAGGAGTCCGAAAGTGCTCTCCGTAAAGATATGTTTACGTCCATCATCGGCACGATCCTCAGGGATTCAGCAACGATGGACGAGAAGATCCTGCAGTTGGAGTTACTGGCGTACAACTTTCATGAGTCTCTCAACCTGACGCCTCTGTTTACTTATCTCAACAGGCGCAATAATAATGAGACTAAGGATCCCAAATTACATGCTTCTTATCGCAAGCGTATTTTTGATATGTCCAAGGAGGTCACCACAAAGCAATTGGCCAGCCTTGAAGGTGTGGCTTCGATCGAGAAGTTTGTCTATTTCTATGATTCGCTTGCCTTCAATGCCAATGATACGTTTAGCTGCATCTTCTATGACTCCCTGGTATCAGAAAAGAAGGTCATACCGATCAAGCATCTTGTGCACCTGACCATACAGGCAAAGGACACCCTCAATTCAACGGTAAGTGTCGGGTTGAAAATCCTGACAAGGATACCGGAGCGGGAAGACAAGATGGCTGATCCGACTTTCGCTATTGATTTCTTCGAATTTCCGATGATAGACAACACGCGACTCATCAATGATAAGCGCTGTGCTGTGGTGCTGCGTGATTTTGATCCGGTCAACCAGTTTATCGAGCTCGATCTGATCTTCTTCCCGGGATCTCATTCCAGCCTGAAGGAAAGGCCGTACTATGATGATATCGTTGCGAAACTCCTGCCCAGAAGCAAGGGTTAACTATTCTCCACGATACTGTTGGTGATTGCCTTGTAGATGGCCGTTAGTTGCGGGTGATCTGCAAGCAGATAAAGATGTTTTTCTATAGTCTTTTGATCCCGCCTTACTGCCGGACCGGTCTGACTGTCTCGTGGCCCTGACAGTATTGCCTTGCTGAAAGTTTCGAGGATCAAAGGTTTCAATATCTCAAATGGCAATCCGTGTTCCTTGCAGATATTTTCTGCGAGCGTCAGCATATGATTGGAAAAATTATTGGCAAATACTGCAGCCACATGCAAGACTGATTTTTGTTCGTCCGTCATGCGGTATACCGAACTTGACATCTGTCCTGCAATAGCATCAAGTAATTGCCAGATGTCTTCATCGGGTGCCGTGATGATCAGCGGAATCCATCTCCAGGAGACTTCATGATTGGCCGAAAAACTTTGCAGTGGATAGAATCCCGCTTTACGTTTAAAGGGTAAAACGTCGAGACTCAGGCTGCCGGAACAATGAACACCAATAGCGTCAGCTGAAATCAGGTTTTTCAATTCATTAGCAACCGGCTTGATCGCATCATCTGAAACCGTCAGGAAATATAAATCGGCATCGGGCAATACCTGTGTGATATCTGCTGTAGATGCAGTGGATCTAAGCTTGTCTGCCAATTCCTGCGCTGCAAATGGGCTTCTGTTATAAACTTGCACGATATGGCATCCTGCTTCCTCAAGGGCTGGCATCAATTGATGGGCCAGGCGGCCCGCTCCCAGGCATACTACCTTCAACATACGATGAGGATTGAACAGGTCATGCCTTGCGAAGTCGTTTATACATTCCGATAAACATACCACTCAGCATGATCAAAGACCCTATCCAGAAGAGATTGATGCCGGGAAACAAGATAGCCTCCATCACGATGTAATCATTGCGTGGCACATCAAGTGCAATCTCTAACGGTAAGCAGGGTGAATCAGTCAGTCTGGCCAGGTACAGATAAAATTCTTCTTTCTCAGGATCGATACGTTCCAGTTTGATGTGCACTCCAATATCAGGCAGATATGCCTTCATATTGAGCGGACTCCCATCACGGATAAAATAGAGTGGACGCGCAATGTGCGTCTTGTGATCTGCTCCTTCTATGGATAACACAGCCTGGATAGCAATATCCCCATCCACAGCCTTGTAGTTTGGATGATCAATATTCTTGTCGATCCCTTGTAAAGTGATCTTAAGGTCCTTCCAAAGATGTGTTTCTCCTGCCTTTACGATGAGCGGCTCATAGGAGAGCTTTTCGTCAAGGGGAAGCAAGCTGTCAAGTGCCGAGGCTTTGAGTCTGGTCCTCAGGTTGAAATCATTGACCTGGTCAGAAAGGCTGTAGAGGAGGCCCTTTCGGATGATCATCGTAGGATAGAGCGTTGCACTGTCGACGCTCATCGAGTCAAAGACAGTCACAGCACCTGAAAGTACAAGGTCATCCTCTTCGTGCTCATATTCCTTATGCCTTGAGTCCAGCATGATGCTATCCAGCCTGACGATGTATCCGCCTGCATTTGTGATTTCACCTGGCCTTAGATAGTAGAGCTTATATTCCAGCAGGCTGTCAATCCGCTTCAGGTTGGACTTGTCTTGTTGCTCGGGGGGAAGGCCGGCAATGTAGGTGAACACATCACGATCCAGGTATCTCTTGGTGTTTGGGTTGGCTGTTGCCACCTTGGTCATCTGCCGGTCATATAGGATATTGGGGTGTGTGGTGAAGCGCTCTAGTGTATCCCCCTTTTCGTTGACCTTGATAAATTCAATTTCATATTTTCTCGTCAGGCCTTCGAGCGTATCTGATTTGTAGGTTACCCAATAGTTGTTCATAAACATGGGCATGTCCTTGATGAGGAAGGCATTCCTGCCCGCATCCAGTCCTTCTGCTAATCCATCCTGAGCAAAGCGGTTTTCACTGATGATCCGCTTGTTGAGTCCACTCGCCATGATACCGACCAGCATCAGGGCAAAACCCCCATGCGATAAGGCAGAGGCCATTGAGGTGAGTTTGCCTTTGCCAAAGCTGATCATATAATCTACATTGGACACGATGCCAAAACTTGCTGCAGAAAGCATCACGATGTATTGCCAGCTGGGCAGATTGATCCAGAGGGAGAAGAGCACTGTGAGTAATGCACCCAGCCCAACCGAAATAGCGATATGTTTGAAAAAAGTCTTTTTGTGCATTTCCCATCCCATAGCATTGAATCGCATGATCGGGGCTATACTGGAAATGATAGCAACCAATACGGCATTCCAAAGTTGAAACCGGTTGTGATGATCGATCGGATCCAACGGCATAGCCTTATGGTAAGGAGTCATATCGCCTTTGTTCATCAGCGAACCATAGACATCCACCAGTTTATTCCACACAGGGATACTTGTCGAGAAGGTGATCAGGATCGAAGCAAAGACGAGGACCATGGCGCCGACAAACATCCAGAATTCACGGCTCTGGATTTGTTCTTCGCGCTGCACTACAGGAATATATTTGTTGCGCGTCCACATAAGGTATATTCCGGCTGCGAGGAAGATGCCGATAAATCCGACCAGCTGCCATTCAAGCCCCATCTCTGTAAAGGCATGAACGCTTTCTTCACCGAGGATACCTGAGCGTGTAAGGAATGTGGAATAGACCACAAGAAGGAAAGAAAGAAGGTAGAAGATATAAGTGGTCTTGATGGAAAGCCCTGTATGCCGTGCGATGAAATTTCCATGCAATGCAGCCAGTAAAACAAGCCATGGCACCAGTGACATATTCTCTACCGGATCCCATGCCCAGTAACCACCAAAGCTCAATGCTTCATAAGCCCATGCACCTCCCATGAGTACGCCAAGTCCCAGTATACCTGTTGAAAAAAGGGTCCATGGCATGACAGGTTTGAGCCATGCTGTATGATCTTTTTCCCAAAGGCCGGTCATGGCAAAACAAAAAGGGATGGTCACGGAGGCAAACCCCAGGAAAAGGGTAGGCGGGTGGATAGTCATCCAGTAATTCTGCAACAAAGGATTGAGGCCATTGCCGGTGATGAGAGAGAGATAATTTGGATTGTTGAAGATGGGCGCTTCCATGGTATCCCTTAGCAAGAGGAATGGACTGCTTCCCATGCGGAAATCATCTGCGAAATACACCCCTGCGATCATGGAGATGAGAACCAACTGGACTACACTGAGCCAGGTCATCACTCCGGCTTCCCATCGCTTTGCCGTGAAGATCACCACGGTCCCGAGGATGACATGCCAAAACATCCATAGCAGGAAGCTCCCTTCCTGTCCTTCCCAGAATGCAGAGAAGATATATTTCATCGGCAGGTCATCGGAGACATGGTCCCAGGCGTAATTGTACTCATACATCTGGTTGACCATGAGATAGAAGATGAGCCCTATCACCGCGAGGATAGAAAAGCCATGAATTCCCCATGCAATGCGACTGAGGCGTTGCCAGGAATTGTCTTCAGGTAGGTTAACTCTTTTTCGAAAGGCCATTATGGCCAGCAGTGCAGAGACGAGAGCGGATAGAATAAAGAAGTGACCTAGGCGGCCCGGGAGTAGATGCTCTCCAATATATTGAATGTCCTGCATGTAGGTTTACATATTGCTCCTGACCATCACCTCTTCGTTCTTGTACTTCGAAGGGCACTTCATCAGAATGCTGGAGGCAACAAACTCATCCCCGACAAAAGAGCCGGTAGCTACGACCTGCTCACTGAGTTCAAAGTCCTGGGGCTTGGCTGCCTTGAGGGTCACCTCGTGGATTTCACCTTGCTGGTCGGTCATGAAGAACTTAAAGAGGTTGGGATTCTCTTCAGCATTGTAATACATAGGTTTGTCTTTTGCCAGTCTGCCTACTACTTTGGCCGTATCGCCCGATCTCTTGACCTGGGAGAAGGTGCTGTAGGTGCTCATATCCCTGGAAGCTGAAATCAGCATAATGACCCCTGCTCCCATGAGGGCCAGGATCAATATTGGCATGAGTTTAAATCGTTTAGGCTTAATGATTTCCGGATTATCCACGTTGATACTGAATCTTTGTGCAAATTTACGGCAAAATCGCCACTTCAAGGCACTTGATTTATAACGTTTTGTGAACACAATTGTTGGTATAAAGCACATGAAAGAAGTCGTAAGCCTAAAGAAAGCGGGAATCTTCCAGGAAGGGGTAAAGGTCCTCAGCGGGGTCAATCTGGCGGTCAGCCAGGCTGAATTTGTCTACCTCATCGGTAGGACCGGAAGCGGTAAAAGTTCGCTGATGCGCACACTCTGGGGTGACCTTCCACTTAGTGAAGGGGATGGACAGGTGGCAGGAATTTCACTGACTAAATTGCAGCCTTCGACGATTCCAGTGCTAAGGCGCAGGGTCGGAATGGTCTTTCAGGACTTTCAGCTGTTTCCGCAATGGACCGTTGACGAAAACCTCCGGTTTGTACTGGATGCTACCGGCACAAATGACCTGGCTGAACAAAACAGGATCATCTCCGAAGTGTGCACAGATGTCCAGCTCACTGACCAGGTCAACAGGGTGGTCCATCAACTCTCCGGCGGCGAGCAGCAGCGGGCAGTCATTGCCAGGGCTGTACTCAACAAGCCACAGATTATTCTCGCTGATGAGCCAACCGGTCACCTGGACCCCGAGACGGCCGATGCCATTCTCCAACTAATGCGCAAGCTTGCGGTCGAGTACCAGACAGCCATCCTCATGGCTACGCACAATTCTCAGGTGATCGAGCGATTCCCCGGCCGGGTATACCGCGTCGCCGGTGGCAAAGTCGAAGAAGTCGATTAAATGAAAAGGGAAGAATGAAAAGTGAAAAATGGAGAGTGAGTTGTGAGTTGTGAGCTGTGAGTTGAAAAATGAAATTTTAAAGTCAATACCGCTCATAGATCACAGATCACCGATTACCGATCACTGATAGCTGACAGCTGATCATAGATAGCTCAGCCACCAATGCGCATGTCTCCTCTTCATATCACTAAACCACTTGCACAGTGGATAGAGGGCCAGCACCAGCAGAATCCATATAAGATATACCATCCCGATGGAGTAGCCTTCCCCTGCAATGAGAAAACGGAAAGGAATCCCATAGACGCTCTGCATACCTTCGGCAAAAGTGTGGCCACGTGTAAAGAATAGTGCCATACACAGCAAATGAAGCATGTAAAAATGCAAAACGTAATAAAAGAAAGGAACCTTGCCGTATACGCTGACAAAGCGAGTCAGTTTATTGTGTGTGTTTTCAAAAAGGGATAGAAAGATAAGGGCCGGTCCCAGTGTGATACAGAAGAATAGTAGGGACGGAGGATACTTGTGTACATTGAGAAATGACAGGATTGTCGATGTGGTATTGGCCTGCATTTCCCAGGGAAACGGATTGCCATAGAGGTTGGTAAACCTTAATGCAATAAAGAAAAGGATCAATCCGATTCCGGTATTCATCAGGATTTTCTTGCGTCGTATTGGATTGACAGCAGGAGAAAACAGCTTTCCGAAGCAATATCCGACCATCATCAACCCTAGCCAGGGAACAAAAGGATAGATGATCGTGATCTGGCGGCCGGGCAGGATTTCGTGGAAGGCAAAATTGCCATTTCGCAGAAGGTCCCACCAGAATCCCTGGTGAGTCGATTCGACATAGTCAAATACATTGTGTCCAACCACTATAAGCATACCAATGGTGAGGATAGTCCAATATGGAAGCCTGATCACCAATCCCATGATCAACATGGAGATTCCTATAGCCCAGATCACCTGGAGAATAAAAACGGAATAGCTGAAATCAAATGTCCAGGCAAAGGTGATGAGCACCACCTCTACAAAAATCAACCACAGGCCACGCTTAAACAGGAATATACTCAGGTCAGACTTGCTCTTTCGCAAGCTCTGGAGATAGATCGAAGTGCCAGCCAGCAGGACAAAGACAGGTGCACAATAGTGCGTGATAAACCGGGTAAAGAACATCAGCACTGATGTCGTTGCAGGATCCAGTGGGTCACGGGTGAAAGCTTCTGCGTGGAAAAAATCCCGTGTATGATCGAGGGCCATGATGATCATGACAAGTCCACGCAGGACATCAATGGAGTATATCCGGTTGGTGACAACCGGCAAAGTAGGATTGGCTTCCGTCATAAGGTGAAGTTAATTTATTTTTTTGACCAGGACACCACCTCGCTGAACCTCTGTCTACCAAGTCGAAGAAATCCAATTACCTTCAAACGCTTACATTTGTTAGTCATGAATTTCAGGATTTCCATTATCATCATTATTGGCTTGCATCTTGTACCCTTTGTAGTTTGTTTTGCTCAGCCTGTGCCTACTGAGCCAGATACAAAAGCTGTGGTCACCTGCTTTCCGGATACATCAGGGTATCAGCGAATCACAGTTGGCCCCAATGGCCGTGACTACAGTGATCTACAGTTGGCGATCAATGCGGCCCCTTTGGGGGCTGTGCTGATACTGGATGCCGGAGTGATTTTCAATGGAGGATTTACGCTGCCGGATAAGGGGGTGGGAGAGGAATGGATTATATTGATCTCCTCCAGGATGGACTTGCTTCCAGAAGTTGAGGTTAGGATTGATCCTGATTCATCTACAACAGATTTTCAGTTTCCTGACCAGGCTAGTGCGATGCCTAAGATTATATCAGACAATCTATCGGGGATTCCTTGCCTTGCCACACAAGCCTATGCACATCACTATAGATTCGTGGGTTTGGAAATCAGCGCGGATGTTGCAGTGGTCAATAGTTATGGGCTTGTCAACCTTGGCACAAGTGCTGCATCTCAAAATGAACTGAGTGAGGTGCCTCACCATTTTGTTATAGACCGATGCTATATCCACGGACATGCTCAGGCGGAGATCATGAAGTATGGTGTAAGGTTGGATTGCGCCAATGCAGCAATCATTGACTCTTATGTTTCAGATTTTCATAGCATCGGTTTTGATGCCCAG
>WBZX01000572.1_pt1 | contig 32613 bp, 25 predicted proteins | sample 5204211 | NCBI WGS metagenome assembly WBZX01 (sample SAMN12344362, study PRJNA552823) | activated sludge metagenome | biome: Activated sludge suspended growth; feature: Nitrification reactor; material: Wastewater; isolation source: activated sludge from nitrification reactor of wastewater...
GATCCTAGTGTTGCTTTAGTCACTGACGCTTGGCAGACCACTTTGCAGCAACCGGGGACCAAGCGTCAGTGACGCAACACTAGCTTGGTAGTGGGGAGCTCCCCGAATGTCCATCACGAGGCGCCGCGGGAGGTGGCCCGCGGCCGCGCGCGCCCAGCGTGCTCGGTCTTGTCCCAGAAATGCGGCGCCCGAATGAGCTGGATCAGGGCCAGATAGGATGCGAGCGAGATGGCGAGCCAGTAGAAGGGTAGGGTCGCGGCCGTTTTCATGAGCTCCGGCCAGCCCCGCCGGGCGACGGCCATCGCCGCGAGACCCGCCGCCGCCGCATAGCCGGCCCCGATGTTGGCGACCGAGATCCAGAAGAGCGCCGCCCCCGCCCGGTCCTCGGGCGGCCCGAACGGCTCGCCGTTGAGGTAGGCCATAATCAGCCCGGCGTAGAGCCAGGGATGCATGAGCGGCGACAGCACGAGGTTGGCGAGGAGGAGCTGCAGCGTTGCAAACTTCCACCAGCCCAGCTCGGCGATCAGCAAGGACGGCCGCCGCATGTGCACCAGCCACGTCTGCATCCACCCCTTGAGCCACCGCGTGCGCTGCCCGAGCCACACCGAGAAGCGGACAGGACACTCCTCCCACGTCGTCGAGGTCAGTGTGGCGACCCGGTAGCCCGCGCGGGCAAGCCGGATGCCCAGATCGGCGTCCTCGGTCACATTGTAGGGGTCCCAGCCCGACATCTCCTCCAGCACCCGGCGAGGAAAATGATTCGACGTTCCGCCGAGCGGCACGACCATGCCGAAGCGGTCGAGCGCCGGCAGCGTGAGGTCGAAGAGACCCGTGTACTCCGCCGTGAAATGCCGGGTAAGCCAGCTGTCATTGGCATTGTAGGTGTTGAGCGCCGCCTGCACGCACCCCATGCGCGCCGGGTCCGACCTGAGCACGGCCAGCGCCCGCCGCAGCTGATCCGGGTCCGGCTGGTCCTCGGCGTCGTAGACGACGACATACTCACCGGTGGTCTGCCCGAGCGCGTGGTTGACGGCCCGCGGCTTGGTCCGGGGCTGACCGTCAGGGACCACGACCATGCGCATGTGCGGCGCCAGCCCCTCAGCCGCGATCGCCGCCTGCGTATCGATATCGACCTCCTCCGTCACCAGCAGGATCTCGAGCCGCTCCGGCGGATAGTCGAGATCGCCGAGCGCTGCCACGAGTCCCGGCACGACGTGGGCCTCGCGATAGAGCGGCACCAGGACCGAATAGCGCGGCAGCTCGTGATCGGATGGCAGCGTCGCCTCCGCCCACTCGCGGCCGTAGCCACCCGGCGCCAACCCGTGCCACAGCGCCAGCAGGCGGATCGCCGCTCCGAAGCCGAAGGGCAGCGCGAGCAGGACCATCAGCACGCCGAGCCCGGCCGCGCCCGCCAGCATGAAGAGTAGCAACCCTGCGGCCGCCCCGAGGAGCAGCACGGCCGCCTGCCACGGCCACAGCAGATCCTGGGCCGAAAGCTCCCGCGGCAGACCCCGGAAAGCACCGCGGCCCTCCGCCGGCGAGCAGGCGCGGGGAGGGACTGGGGCATCCAGGACCGGCGCAATGTCGGCCGGCGGCGAGAGGGTCTGTGGCGGCACGGCGGGAAATCGATTATGGGAGGCGACGATGCAAAGAGGACGATCCGGTCGATGGTAGGCGGCCGGTCAGCGCGGCATCCACGCGAGTTGCGAAAAAACAGACTGAGGAAAATTGCACCAATGAGCAGGCGAGCGGCTTGGCTGGGCAATTTCGTTTCCTGGAAGGCGGGCGCGGCGTTGCTGGCGTTGCTCGCAGCCCTGGTCTTGCCGCCGGCGTACACCCGTGCCGCCGAAGCCGACGCGAAGCCGGACGATGTGCCGGTGACCGACCAGCCGCGCCGAATCATCGTCCGCTTTCTGACCGAGACCGACTACCCGCCCTTCAACTTCCTCGACGAGGACGGCCAGCTCACCGGGTTCAACGTCGATCTCGCCCGCGCCATCTGCCTCGAGCTTTCGGCGGCCTGCGACATCAAGGTCCGGGCTTGGGACGAGTTGATCCCGGCCCTGAAGCGCCACGAGGTCGACGCCGTCATCGCCGGCCATGCCCTCACGGCGCGGTCCCTGGCCGAGGTCGATTTCACCTCCCGCTATTTCTATACGCCCGGCCGCTTTGCCACCCGCAAGGAGGCGCCGAAGGCCTCGATCACGCCGGAGGGTCTCGACGAGCGCAAGGTCGCCGTCGCCAAGGGCACGCCGCACGAGGCCTACCTCAAGACGTTCTTCCCCTACAGCTCGATCCAGGTCACGGATACCCAGGACCAGGCGCGCGAAGCCCTGGCTGCCGGCCGCGTCGATTTCGTCTTCGACGACGGCGTCGGCCTCGCCTTCTGGGTCAACGGCACCAATGCCAAGCAGTGCTGCGAGCTGGTCGGCGGCCCCTTCCTCGAGCCCCGCTACTTCGGCGACGGCATGGCCATCGCCGTGGCGAAGGACGACGGCCAGACCCGCGCCATGCTCGACACCGCCCTGCGCCGCGTCCGCGAAAGCGGCCGCTTGGACGAGCTGGTACAGCGGTACTTCCCGTACCGGATCTATTGACAGCGCCTACGCCGCTACGTAGGCCGAGGCCCGGCCGCGGATGACGATGGCCGGCGGCTCGGCGCGAGGCATGCGGGCCGGAGCGGATGGCGCCACGGGCTTCGGCGCCCTGAGATCGCGCACGATGCGAGCGCGGCGCTCGCGGGCAACCAGGATCTGCTCGAGGCGGCCAACCGGCGGCTTTGCCTTGCCCCGGTGCCGCAGCGCCAGGGCGGGCTTCTCGACGAGGTTCCAGGACAGGCCGGCTGGGATCAGCACGAGCGCGATCGTGAGGCCCATCAGCGTCCACGCGTCGAGCCCGGGCGACAGCAGCATCAGCGTCTGCCCGATCGGCACGCCGTAGAGATAGACGCCATAGGACCAGTCCTGCCGCGAGGTGAAAGCCCCGAGCGCGCCGAGGCGCAACGACCCCACATAGATCGTCCCGTAGCCGAGGAAAGCCGCCTGGCCGATCTCCGCCCAGCGGGTGTCGTTCGTCGCGGCGGCGGCGAGACCGGCGAGCATCAGCCAGGCCCAGTGCACGCGAAGCTGGCGGCGCAGTCCATAGGCGAGAACGCCGGTGCCGAAGAACAGCGCGAAGTACTGCACCGTCTGCGGCATCGTGCTGTGTAGCGCCAGATCCGGACGATCGACGACGACGAGCGCCAGCGCGATGGCCAGCGCCGCAAAGCCGATCAGGCGGACACGGCCGAGCCACATCGCCACGCCACCGGTCGCGGCCAGCGCGAGATAGCAGCCGGCCTCGTACTTGAGCGTCCACACCGAGGAGTTGACGACACCCGCCGCCGGGTTGGTCTCGAACACGCCCGGCAGGGGCGCCATGCCCGTCGTGAGCGACAACGTCTGCCAGATGTAGCCGACGAGCTCCGGGCTCGCGACATAGGCCGACGGCGCCAGCGTCGACACCAGCGGCCCGAGCACCAGGGCTGTCGCCAGCACGCACATGATGAGCGCCGGGAAGATCCGAAGCGCGCGTGCCTTCAGGAAGCTCGCGACGCCGCCGCGCATCAGGCTCTGCGTGACGAGGATGCCGGACAGGATGAAGAACACCTGCACGGCGTGCTGGCCGAGGGTGTAGCCGGTGGTTGCATAGAGCGGCTCGGAGACCTTGTCCGCCCCGGTCGCGAGGTAGAACGAGTGCGAGACCACCACCGCCAGCGCCATGGCGAGGCGTACGACGCCGAAGCTGTTGCGCTCCGGATCGAGCATGTCGTCGAGCGTGCGAATTGGGACGTGACGCATGAGCGGGCGTTCCACATTGGGCCAACTCGGCCCCCTCCCCGCACGGATTGCATGACCGGTGCCAAACCTGACGTGTGTCAGTGGAATTTACCGCTTGTTAACTCCTAACGGCCGCGAGCGGCCACTCGGGTCACTCGCCGAGTGCGTATCCTGCCCCGCGAACGGTGCGAATTGGATCGCTTTCACGGCCGCGGATCAGCGCCTTGCGCAGCCGGCCGATGTGGACGTCGACCGTGCGCTCATCGACGAAGGCGTCCCGGCCCCAGACCCCGTCGAGAAGCTGCGAGCGCGACAGGACGCGCCCCTGCGCCTCCATCAGGAACTCGAGCAGCTTGTACTCGGTGGGCCCGAGCCGGACCTGGCGCGAGCCGCGGGTCACCTTGTGCGCGGCGCGGTCGAGCTCGATGTCGCCCCACTTGAGCACCTCCGCCACCCGGTCCGGCGCCGCGCGCCGCAGGATGGCGCGAACGCGAGCCATCAGCTCCGGCACCGAGAACGGCTTCACCACGTAGTCGTCGGCGCCGGTGGCGAGCCCGCGCACGCGGTCGCCCTCCTCCCCGCGAGCCGTGAGCATGAGGATCGGCACCCCGCGCGTCTCGGGGCGGGCTCGCATGCGCCGGGTCAGCTCGATGCCGGAGACACCGGGCAGCATCCAATCGAGCAGCACGAGATCCGGCCTCTCCTCGCTGAGCGCCAGTTCGGCGGCTTCGCCCGTCTCCGCGACCGTGACGCCGAAACCCTCGGCCTCGAGGTTATAGCGCAGCATCTCCGACAGCGCCGGCTCGTCCTCGACGATGAGCACCTTGGCGGTCATGTCCGCGCTCAGCTCCGCGTGAACAGGGTCGAGGCGGTATCGTCACCCTTCGGCCGGTCGTCGCCGATATTGCTGCCCGTGACGAGGAAGTGCACCGTCTCCGCGATGTTGGTCGTGTGGTCGCCGACCCGCTCGATGTTCTTGGCGCCGAACAGCAGGTGCGTGGCGAGCCCGATGTTGCGCGGGTCCTCCATCATGTGGGTGAGGAGCTCGCGAAAGATCGAATTGTACATGGCGTCGATCTGCTCGTCGGACCGCCACACGCTCATCGCCTTTTCCGCGTCGCGCGCGGCGTAGGCGTCGAGCACGGTCTTGAGCTGGCCGAGCGCCAGCTCGGCCATGTGCCGCAGCCCCGTCATCAGCGGCTTGGGATGGCTTTCGGCGGCAATGGCCAGCGCGCGCTTGGCGATGTTCTTTGCGAGATCGCCGATGCGCTCCAGCTCGGAGACGATGCGCAGCGCGCCGACGAGGTGGCGGAGATCGACGGCCATCGGCTGGCGCCGCGCAATGATCGAGATCACGAACGCCTCGATGTCGCGCTGCATGCTGTCGATGGCCCGGTCGCTCTTCACAACCGTCTCGGCGAGGTTCGGGTCGCGCCGCTCGAGCGCGTGGAAGGCCTGGCCGAGACTATGCTCGGCGAGCCCGCCCATCTGTGCGATGCGCTTGTCGAGCTGCGTGAACTCGTCCTCGTAGGATTTGACGGTATGCTCGTTCATCGGGTGCGGCCTCTGGAGTGCTTCCGGAAAGGTGGAAACGGCTTTCCGAGAAGAAGCGCGAAAGACAATGATGGCGGCTCAGCCGAAGCGGCCGGTGATGTAGTCCTGCGTGCGGCGGTCTTGGGGACGCGTGAAGATCTGGTCGGTCTCGCCGAACTCGATCAGCTCGCCGAGGTACATGAAGGCGGTGAACTGCGACACGCGCGCCGCCTGCTGCATGTTGTGCGTCACGATCGTGATCGTGAACTCCTCCTTGAGCTCGTCGATCAGCTCCTCGATCTTCGCCGTCGATATAGGATCGAGCGCCGAGCACGGCTCGTCGAGCAAGATCACCTCGGGCCGGATGGCCACCGTGCGCGCGATGCACAGCCGCTGCTGCTGTCCGCCGGAGAGGCTGAGCCCGCTGGCACCGAGCTTGTCCTTGACCTCGCCCCACAGCGCCGCCTTCTGCAGCGCCTGCTCGACGCGGCCGTCCATCTCCGATTTCGGCAGGCTCTCGTAGAGTCGAATGCCGAAAGCGATGTTCTCGTAAATCGTCATTGGGAAAGGCGTCGGCTTCTGGAACACCATGCCGACGCGCGCGCGCAGCAGATTGAGGTCGAGCTTGGGCGACAGGATGTTGACGCCGTCGAGAAGCACCTCGCCGGTGGCCCGCTGCCCCGGATAGAGGTCGTACATGCGATTGAGAACACGCAGCAGCGTGGACTTGCCGCAGCCCGATGGCCCGATGAAGGCGGTGACCCGCCGGTCGTAGAGCGGCAGCGAGATGCTCTTCAGCGCCCGGTGCTCGCCATAGAAGAAATCGAGGTTGCGGATCGAGATGCGCTCGGCGAGTCCGGCGGCGGTCGGCGGGGAGGCTAGCGCGATATTCATTTCGACACCTTGTTGGAACCGAGCCAGCGGGCGGTGATCGAGAGGGCGAGCACGGCCGCGGTGATGATGAGTGCGCCGGTCCACGCCAGCCGCTGCCATTCGGCATAGGGGCTGAGCGCGAACTGGAAGATGACGGCCGGCAGGCTCGGCATCGGCGCATTGAGGTCGGTCGAGAAGAACTGGTTGTTGAGCGCGGTGAACAGCAGCGGCGCCGTCTCGCCGGAGATGCGCGCCACCGCGAGCAGAATGCCAGTGATGATGCCCGCGCGCGCCGCCTTGTAGGCGACGTGGCGGATGACGAGCGCCCGGGGAAGACCCATGGCCGAGGCCGCCTCGCGCAGCTGGTCCGGCACGAGCAGCAGCATGTTCTCGGTCGTGCGCACGACGATCGGGATGACGATGACGGCCAGAGACACGGCGCCGGCGAGCCCGGAGAAGTGCCCCATCGGACGCACCATCATCTCGTAGACGAAGAGCCCCATGACGATCGAGGGTGCGCTCAGGAGAATGTCGTTGATGAAGCGCACCACGCTCGACACGCGCGAATAGCGCCCGTATTCGGCCATGTAGGTGCCGGCGAGAATGCCGATCGGCGTGCCGATGGCAACCGCCAGTCCGGTGATGATGGCGCTGCCCACGATGGCATTGCGCAATCCGCCCGCGCTGCCCGGAGGCGGGGTGTCCTGGGTGAAGACAGCGAGCGACAGCCCGCCGAGACCGTTGACGACCAGCGTACCGAGGATCAGCGCCAGCACGGCGAGACCGAGAGCCGCCGAGCCCCAGCACAGCCCCATGACGACGCTGCTCGAGTGCTTGCGAGCCAGATACTTCTTGCGATCGATCGCCCAGGTGCCTGCGTGCAATTCAGAGCCCATGTCAGCGCCCCGCTCTCTTCTCGAGCCGCGCCAGCATCAGACGCGCGGCCGCGAGCACGAGGAAGGTGATGAAGAACAGGATCAGTCCGAGCGCGATCAGCGACGAGGTGTAGAGGTCGCCGGTCGCCTCGGTGAACTCGTTGGCGATGGTCGCCGAGATGGTCGTACCGGGTGCCAGGAGGGACGGCGCGATCTTGTGCGCGTTGCCAATGACGAACGTCACCGCCATGGTCTCGCCGAGCGCGCGCCCCAGCCCCAGCATGAAGCCGCCGATGAGGCCGACGCGGGTGAACGGAATGACGATGCGGCGCACCACCTCCCAGGGCGTGCAGCCGACACCGTAGGCGGCCTCCTTCAGCACCGGCGGCACGGTCTCGAAAACGTCGCGGCTGACCGCGGTGATGAACGGCAGCACCATCATCGCCAGGATGAGCGCGGCCGTGAGCATGCCGATCCCGTATGGCGGGCCCGCGAACAGCGTCGCCAGCACGGGAACGTCGGCGAAGGCCGCGATCAGCGCCGGCTGGACGTGGCTCTGAAGGAACGGCGCGAAAACGAACAGCCCCCAGATGCCATAGATGATGCTCGGGATACCGGCGAGCAGCTCGATCGCCGTGCCGATCGGCCGGCGCAGCCGCATCGGGCAGAGCTCGGTTAGGAAGATGGCGATCCCGAGACCGATCGGAACCGCGATGGCCATCGCGATGGCGGAGGTGATGAGCGTGCCTGAGATGGGCGCCAGCGCACCGAACTTCTCGGTCACCGGGTTCCAGGATTGTGTGGTGAAGAAGGAGGCGCCGAAGGTAGCGAGAGCCTCCTGCGCGCCGACGACAAGCGAGGCGAACACGGCGCCGAGCAGCACGAGAACCGTCAGCGCCGACAGGAAGGTGACGTTGCGGAAAAGCGCGTCCCCGGCCGAGAATCGCCTCAGCACGCGAGTCCGGTCGATGCTGCCCGACGCGCCCGTCATGATGTCCTGCGACACGCTTTCCACCGTCATATCAGCCTCGGCGGCCTGTCCGCTGAAAAAACGCGACGGAGGGCGTGTCTGGCACGCCCTCCATCCTGGCCAAGTTTCACTTCGACGCGAAGACCTGCTTGCCGTCGGCGGCCTTGATCGCGGCCCACTTCGACATGACAAGCTCCTTCACGTTGGCTGGCATCGGCACGTAGTCGAGCTCGCCGGCCATGGCATCGCCGTTCTTGTAGGCCCAGGCGAAGAACTTGAGCGCCTCGCCCGCCGCCTCGGCATCCTTCACCTCGATCGGCATGAGGATGAAGGTCGAAGCCGAGATCGGCCACGAGTCGGCGCCGGGCTGGTCGGTGATGATCAGGTTGAAGCCGTCGGACTTCGCCCAGTCGGCATTGGCGGCGGCGGCCTGCACGTTCTTCGCGCCGGCCTCGACCGCCTTGCCGTCCTTGTTGATCATCTTCGTCGTGGTGAGCTTGTTCTGCTTGGCATAGGCCGTCTCGACGTAGCCGATCGAGCCCTTCGCCTGCTGGACGTTGTTGGCGACGCCCTCGTTGCCCTTGGCGCCGACACCCGTCGGCCACTCGACCGACGTGTTGGCCCCGACCTTGCCCTTCCAGTCAGCGCTGACCTTGGAGAGGTAGTCGGTGAAGTTGAAGGTGGTGCCCGATCCATCGGAGCGGTGCACGACGACGATCGGCGCCGACGGCAGCTTGGCGCCGGCATTCAGCTTCTTGATCGCCGCGTCGTCCCAGGTCTTGATCTCGCCCATGAAGATCTTGGCCAGCGTCGTGCCGTCGAGCACCAGCTCGTTGGCCGCGATACCCTCGACGTTGATGACCGGCACGATGCCGCCCATCACCATCGGCCACTGCATGAGGTTGCCGCCCTTGGCGAGCTCGGCGGCGTTGAGCGGCTTGTCGGAGGCGCCGAACGTCACCGTGCGCGCGGTGATCTGCTTGATGCCGCCGCCGGAGCCGATCGACTGGTAGTTGAGGCCGTTCCCCGTCTCCTTCTTGTAGGCATCCGCCCACTTGGCATAGATCGGGTACGGGAACGTCGCACCCGCGCCGGAGATGTCGGCGGCATTGGCCGAGCTGGCGAGCGAGGCGCTGGCCACGATGGCCGCGGCGGCGATCCCTTTGAAACCGTATGACACGCTGTGTCTCCCTTCCTGGGACAGATCAGCGGAAGCCTCGTTGGCGTCCGCAACTCGCGCCGGGGTTTCCGATCGATCCCGGCGACAGCGCTGTCATAGACGCCCTCTACCATCGCTTTGATGACAGAGAAGGCGATTGAATTTGCGAGATTTTTTAGGTTGCACCGAGTCGGCTCAAGCCGCCGCGTCGAGGATCACCGTGAACGTCGAGCCTTTTCCGACCGTGCTCTCGATCTTCAGCTCGCCGCGATGGCGCGTGACGATGTGCTTGACGATGGCAAGTCCGAGCCCGGTGCCGCCCTTGTCCCGGCTCTGGGCCGTGTTGACCCGATAAAAGCGCTCGGTGAGCCGTGGCAGATGCTCCGGCGCAATCCCGGGCCCGTCGTCGGACACGGAAATGGCGATGCGCTCGCGATGCAGGGTATCGGCCGGCACAATACGCGTCGAGATCACCACTCGACCACCCTCGCGGCCGTACTTGAGCGCGTTCTGAGCGAGGTTCTGCAGCACCTGCACGATCTCGTCGCGTTCACCGCGTACCTTGACCTGACCGGCCGGCAGCTCGACCACGAGCGTCGCCTTGGCCGCCTTGGCGATGGGATCGAGAGTTTGCGCCACGTGCTTTACGACCTCGGCGACGTCGACCTCTCCGCGCGGCGGCACATGCACCCGCATCTCCACGCGGCTCAGCGAGAGAAGATCATCGATCAGCCGCGTCATGCGCTCGGCCTGGGCCGCCATGAGCCCGAGAAAGCGCTCGCGCGCCACGGCGTCGTTTTTGGCTGGTCCCTGCAGGGTCTCGACGAAGCCCCTGAGCGAGGCGAGCGGGGTTCTGAGCTCGTGGCTGGCATTGGCGATGAAGTCGGCGCGCATCTGTGTCAAACGGTCCTGCTCGGAGGTATCGCGCAGCACGATCAGCAGCTCGGGCCCGCGCTTCGGCCCCTGCTCGACGCGCGACACCGCGACCGAGATCCGGCGCTCGAACGGCATCGTCTCGATGAGCTGCGCCGTCGCCTTCGTCTCTCCGGCCCGGGCCCGCTCGATGGCGGCCATGAGGGCAGGATGCCGCGTTGCTTGGTTGAGCGAGCGGCCGTCCCGAAGGTTCGGCAGGATTTCGCGGGCCAGCGAGTTGGCGTGCATCACAGTGACGTCGTCGTCCACCACCAGCGCCGGATCGGGGATGGCATCGACCACCGATTGCCAAACCGCGCCTTCACCACCCGCGAGGCCGTCAGCCGCATGCGTCAGGCGGCCCTGCTCGGGGCCGAGCGGCACGGCGGCACTGCCGGCGAAAGCGGCGAGGATCCCGAATGCCGCCTCCCAGCCGGCAATCACCCCGCTGATCCACAGCGAAGCGAGCGCGATGGTTGCGCCGAGCCACAGCGGGATGCGGGCGCTGACGCGCTGCCCCAGCTCTTCCATGTCGGCCGGGATCATCGCCCCCGGCCATCTGTTCCATAGGTCCGACATCGGCGCAGACAGTGCACCTTCAGCCAGCCACTTCAAGGGCCTGCGTGTCGCGATCGGTGGCAAGGGAGCGTTCCGGGCGGATGATTCTGGCCCAAGTGTCGCATGCCTGCATGACGGTTACGCGTCACGGCAAAGCTCTTTGTCACACGGCTCCGCGAGTGGGTTGACGAGTACCGTCGCGGTGCGCCGGGATCAACGCACCAGGAAGATCGGACACTTCAGGCGGGCGATGGAGCCGGACCCGGCCTCCGGATGCACCAGCAGTCCGCCGAATTGGGCGATCACGAACCCGGGGCGCAGGTTGCATAGGATGCGCGCGGCCGTGTGGGGGCCGTCGACCGCCTGCGCGGCGACGATCGTGACCAGCGGCGAATCGCCGATCGCGAGTCGTGCCTGGCTGTCCATCCAAGCAACATGGTCGGGATCATCGCCCAGGAAGACGAGTTTGATCTCTCCGCCCTGGGTGGCCGCGAGCTTCTGCGCCGCGCGGAGCATTGGCGGCAGCCGTCCGAGCTCCTCGACGACGGCCAAGACCGGACCGCTCTGCGCCGTCGCATGCTCGCCGGCGACAACGATCCCGGTGGTGTCCAGAATAGCGTCGAACAGATCGGTGATGTCCGGCACGTCGTTGCCGGCGACCGGCTCGCCGAGCACGATGACGTTCCACGGCCCGGTCTCCGCGCAGGCGCGGCTCAGCGCCCGGACCGGCTCGTCGCGCACGATGCTCGCCTTGACCCGGACGCCGTTCTCGGCGGCCAGCGCCGCCACGTGCCGCTGCATCAGGCTCGCCGTGGCTCGGATCTCGCGCGACAGCGCCTCGGTGCCGATGGCCCGCTTGCCCGCCGACGGAACGATCTCGTGCACGAATGGAAAGCGGGCCACCTCGAACAGCTGCTGGTCCTCGACGAACAGGCTCTCGAGCTCCGAGCCATAGGCCGCCGCGACACGCATCGCCGCCGCCACTGCGACCCCCGAGTGGCGCGCCGTCGGCCCGAGCCTCAGCACCACCCGACCCCGATCCTCTCCCGCCTCCGCGACGTGCGCTATCACGCTTCGAGCTCCCCAAACGCTTGCTCTAGACCCGCCGCGCGGCGAGGCTCTCCAGCCGCGTCGCCATGCGTTCGTGCAGTGTTTCCGGCGTCTCCTTTGCCCCGGTCAGGAGCGACATCACGTCGTCGATGGTCTCGGCGGTGGCAATCACGAGCCGGCCCGCCGCGACCGCGCCGGTCACCGCCTCGCACAGCATCAGCCGGCCGCACGCCGCCTCGGGCACGATGACACCATCGGGCCCGTCCTCGTCGGAGCCGGCCGCGTAAACGCATTCGATCGCCGCGTCGAGCCCCGCGGCGGCCATGAGCGCGCCGCCGGCATCGATGTCGCCGATCACGGCCAGCTTCTGCGACACCGGGATATCGGCGAGTGAAGAGAGCAGCGCGGCCAGTCGCGCCGCCCCGGCCAGTGGGTCGCCGAGAGCTTCCGCCGGCCCCTCGACCGACAAGACCGCGGCGAGCCCGGCGGCGGGCTCGGCCCCGAAACGACCCGAAAGGTAGCTCGACAGCGCGAAGCCGGATGGCTCGCGGGGATGCGGCGTCAGCGATATCCGTCCACCGCGCCCCCGCGCCGGTCCACAGCGGGCGAGAAGCCTGGCGGTCGACGGCATCTGTCCAGATGCGCAGGCGGCCGTGACCACACGGCCCACGGAAGGCACCCCAAAAGTGATATTGGCGGTGCCGTCGCGAAGCGTCCGGGCAGAACGGGCGGCGATTGCTGCCGCGGCGTCCTCGCGCGTCGCGGTGGCGCGCCCCGAGCGGCGGGCGCGGGCCCCGGCCTCGGCCGCCAGCCGCACGATGCATTCGGAGCCCACGAGCAGGCGATCGCGCCGTCCCGAGAGACGGGCGCACTCCTCCACGAGACGCGCCAGCCCGCCACCGCCAAGCGGCGTCAGCCCCGCTTCGCGTACCTGGGCCGCGATGACGCGGGCGGCTTCCGACTCCGTCTCGGGTGTGCGCGCGACAGAGCGCGTGAGATCGGCCACGACAGGCGCCAGAACGCCAAGCCCGTCATCGGCGTCCGTCAGCCGGTCGAGCGCGTCGCGGTCGCCGGCGATGATGACCGTGAGCGCCAGCGGAATGGGATCGGCGACCGGTCCATTCCCGGATGCGCAGGGCAGGACGTGGCGGGTGCGCAGCGCGGCGGTGATCGCCTCCCTTGCACCAGCGTCGGCGGCGAGATCCCGCGCGTCGACGAGCAGAACACCTCCATAGGCCCGGTGCAGGAGACCGGGCACGACCACACCGCCATGCACCGTGCCGGCAAGACGCTCGCGCGTCGGCTGCACGGCCTCGACGAACGGCGCCTCCTCCTGCGCATTGGGCCGCGCCGCCACGATCGACACCTCGTAGCGCTTAAGGCCCGGCTGAGCGGTATCCTCGCGCGCCACCACCGCCGCTTTGGCGATGAGCTCCTCCTCCAGCGCGCTGACAAGGCTGGCGGCCTCGTCGGCGTCGGTCAGCTGCGACTTGACCTCCGACAGCGCCGCGGCGATATGCGGGCGTACCGCCTCGGCCTCCAGCTCGAGAATGCGGCAGCGGCGCGTCCGCTCGGCTCCGGCCGAGGCTTCGAGCAGCGTTTCCAATTCGCGCTCCAGCGCCCCGATGCGCGCCTCCACCTCCCGCTGCATCGACGTGGGAAGCTGGGCGAACAGCTCTGGTCGAACGACCTTGCCCTCGTGCATCGGTGCCAGCGTATAGCCGGCGGGCGTGCGCAGCATGGCGACGTTCTGGGCCTTTGCGCGGACGCGCAGATCCTCGAGCGGCTGCTCGGCCGAGATCCGCACCTCCTCCGCGATGGTCTGGCGCCGGAGCGTGAACTCATCAGCCGAAAGCGCGGCCGGAACTGTGGCCGCAAGCTCGTCGAGGGCCGCGGCAATCGCGACGGCAAACGAGCGGCCCCGTCCGGGCGGCAGAGGCAGCGCCAGTAGGCGCCGGTCGCCGTTGAGCGCGGCGACGTACACCCAGTCGGCAGGCACGGACCGCTCGGCGGCGAGCGAGCGCGCATGCTCCGACAACTGGCTCCAAAGCCCGCCTCCGGACGGCATCAGCACGAAGCCGGCTTCGACAGGAGCCCCGCCGAGCGCCAGGCCGATCCCGGCCAACGCCTCCTGTTGCGCGCTCGTGCAACCGAGCGGCTCGATTTCGTCGCTGCCGAGCCCGCCCCAGAGCGCGGCATCCGTCTCGCGGCGGAGATCGTCTGCTCCGAGCATACCGGCCGGGGCGCCAGAGCCGGTCCTGACAGAGGCTGCGGCCGTCTCGGGCGCGGTCGCGTCGTTGGCAGCCACGGGGACCACCGGCTCGGGCACGGCTTCCGCCGCCGTCTCCGCCGGGAGATCCTCGGGTTGCGTCTTGTCCTGCTTGAAGAATTTGAAGATCATGGGCAGATGCAACGGGGCTCCGCGGGATTGCGAGGGACGCGGCGATACGAGACGGGGCAGCTACAAGAACGCGCGAGGCGGCGGAGTCTTCCGTAATCCCCTCGCTTTCGACACACCGGCACCGCACTTTCCACCGACTGATGGCGTCACCATGACGGCGGCAAATCTATCCAGAGCTTTTCCCGGCGACGCGCCGAAGGCCGACGGGCGCCAATCGGCGACGGCGCTCGCCATCCAGCGCGGCGTCGTGCGCCTCCTCGCGGCGCACGGCCTCGCTTCCGTGACCGAGATGACGCTGGCCAGCGGCCGACGCGCCGACGTGGTCGGTCTATCGGACAAGGGCGACATCTGGATCGTCGAGATCAAATCCAGCGTCGAGGACTTTCGCTCCGACCACAAGTGGGCCGAGTACCGCGACTTCTCCGACCGCCTCTTCTTCGCCGTCGAGCCGGGGTTTCCCGTCGACATCCTTCCCGGCGATGCGGGGCTGATCCTGGCCGACCGCCACGGTGGCGAGATCGTGCGCCAGCCGCCGGAGACGAAGCTGGCGGGGGCGAGGCGCAAGGCGGTGACGCTGCGCTTCGCCCGGCTGGCCGCCGCCCGGCTGACCGGCCTCGACGATCCCGAAGCGGCGGCCCTCGCGGCGGGACGGGACCAGGCCTGACCCCGGCCGTCGGCGCGCATTGCTCCCGATACGGCGATTGTGCAACATCTGGCACGGCACCCGCGCGCCGCGAGGCAGCCACGACGCACGTCTGATGGGGGATAAGGCCCGATGCCGAGCGCATACCGGAAAGTGCTGCGCGACCAGCGCGACTTGCTCCTCTTCCGCCGTGTCGATCTCGATCTCGAGCGCTACCAGGCTCAGTATCTCGGCTGGGGGCTTCTGATCACATGGCTGGCCGGCGTTGGCCGCTACTGGGACCATCCGAGCGCCAGCCTTCCCCAGTACATGGGCCTCGGCTCGATCGTCTACGTCTTCGTGCTGGCTCTGCTTATCTGGGGCGTGGCCGCGCCGCTGAAGCCGAAGCGCTGGACCTACGTGCACGTCCTCGTCTTCGTGATGCTGACCTCGCTTCCGGCGCTGCTCTACGCCATTCCCGTCGAGCGCTTCATGACCCTGCCTGCTGCGCAGCTGACCAATATGCTCTTCCTCGCCGTCGTCGCCGCCTGGCGCGTGGCCATGCTCCTGCGGTTCCTGATCACCTCCGCCGGCCTCTCGGGGTGGACAACACTCGTGGCCGGGCTGCTGCCGCTGGCGCTGATCGTGACACTGTTGACGTTCCTCAACCTCGAGCGGGCCGTGTTCGACATCATGGGCGGCCTGCGCGAGCCGACGCAGTACGACGCAGCCTACGGCGTGCTCGTGATGATCACCGCGGTGTCATGGCTGGCGAGCCCGGTGCTGCTGATCGCCTACGCCGTTCTGGCGAGCCGGGCCAGCCGCTCCGAGCGGGACGCATGAGGCCGGATGCATGAAAATCGCGCTTGTCGCCATGAGCGGCGTCCGCGCCGAGAACCAGGCGCTGATGCGGCTCGGGCTGACGCTGCCGGGGTTCGTCTCACGCAGCAAGGTCATCGCCTCGCTGCCGAGCCTCGCCCTGCTGACCCTGGCTGGTCTCACCCCTGAGACTGTCGATCTCCACTACATCGAGGTGCCCGACCTCGCCGCCGTCGATGGCTTGCCCCTCGAGGCCGACGCCGTGGCAATCGCCAGCTTCACAGCCCGTATCAGGGATGCCTACGCGCTGGCCGGCCGCTACCGCGCCGCCGGCAGCAAGGTGATCCTTGGCGGCTTGCACGTCACCGCCCGCCCCGCAGAGGCCCGCGCCCACGCCGATGCCGTCGTGCTGGGCGAGGCGGAGGCGGCCTGGCCCCGCGTCGTCGCCGACCTCGAGCGCGGCACGCTGCAGCCGGTCTACGACATGCGCGGCGAGAGCTTCGACCTCGCCGCGGCGCCGATGCCGCGTTTCGACTTGCTCGATCCGGCGCGCTACAACCGCTTGACCGTGCAGACCCAGCGCGGTTGCCCGTTCTCGTGCGAGTTCTGCGCCTCGTCCATCCGCCTCTCGCCGCGCTTCAAGACCAAGCCGGTCGAGAAGGTCACCGCCGAGATCCGCCGCATCAAGGAGATCTGGCCGGACCCCTTCATCGAGCTGGCCGACGACAACACGTTCGCCAGCCGTGCCCACGCCAAGCGGCTCGCCCGCGCCATCGCGGCGGAGAAGGTGCGCTGGTTCACCGAGACCGACATCTCCGTCGCGGACGATGACGAGCTGCTGTCGATCCTCCGCGACTCCGGCTGCGCGCAGCTGCTCATCGGGCTCGAGGCGCCGGACCGCCGCGCGCTCGAAGGCCTCGAGACCGCGGCCAACTGGAAAGCCGGGCGCGCCGACCGCTACCTCGAGGCGATCCACCGCATTCAGTCAAAGGGCATCACCGTCAACGGCTGCTTCATCCTCGGCCTCGACGGCCAGGACGAGGACTGCTTTGACCGCGTCGCCCGGTTCGTTCGCGAGAGCGGTCTCTACGAGGTGCAGGTGACGCTCGCCACGCCGTTCCCGGGGACGCCCCTTTATGACCGCCTGCGCAAGGACGGACGCCTGATCGCACCCGACGCCTGGGAGCGCTGTACGCTCTTCGACGTCACATTCGAGCCCAGGTCGATGAGTACCGCCGAGCTGGAGCGCCGCTTCCACGCCCTCGTCGCAGGGCTCTATTCCGACGAGGCGACCGCCGCCCGCCGCTCCGCCTTCCGCGAGCTGCAACGAAACAGGCCGGCGTGAAAGCTACGCGCGCCCGTAGTCCACGACGATACCGGGCAAGGCGACGTACGCTTCTTCATCGCAAGCCGCCGCGCGCGGATCGGGAACGTGCACAACCTTTGCCGGCGAGAGCGAGATGTCCCGGTCGGCGATCGCCGACAGCTCGCGGTCGTGACTAACGGCGACGATCGAGACCTGCGGGTGCTCGCGGTGAACCTTGGCGATGAGCTCCCTTATGGCGCCGCTGCTCCCCGGCCCGTCGTCCTCGGCGAGACTGGCGGTCGGCTCGTCGAGAAGCATGATCAGCGGTCTTCCCGGACGAAGCTTGAGCAGCGCCCGCGCTAGTCCGAAGCGCACCCGCTCGCCACCCGAGAGCCTGCGCTTCTCGGGGTTGTCGAGATCGGCAATGAGCTTTCCCAGCCCGACCGCTTCCAGCACCTCTCCGGCCCGGTCCATGACGGACGCATCCGGCTCGAACAGCGCAAGGTTCTGTCGCAGCGTCATGCCGTCGAAGATGAACGGCTGCTGGCTCGAGATGGCGAACAGGGTGTGCAGCGAGTCCGCGCCCTCCGCCGCGATCTTGCCGATCGGGACCTCGCCGATCGTCACCGCGCCCTCGTTAGGACGATAGAGCCCCCCGATGAGGCGCAGGAGTGTCGTCTTGCCGATGCCTGACGTGCCCGAGATGGTGACGAACTCGCCCTGCTCGACCACGATCGAAAGCCCGCGCACGATCGACTTGTAGGTGAGCCGGTCGCAGACGAGCCGGATTGACGGCAGCTCCGATGCCGGCACCTTCGCCTTTTCCTCGCCCGCCGCCTCGCGGCTCCAGTCGATCAGCCGCTGCAGCGCCCGGGCGTCGTTGATCTCGCGCGGGAACTGCTCGTAGTAGCGGTGGATCATGTCGACCACGGTGCTGCGCAGGCGCGTCGCGTATTCCGCCGTCGTGATGACGCCGCCCGGCGCGATGAGGCCCTGCTTGACCAGCCAGGCGCCGACGATCGCCGACAGGATCGCCGTCAGCGCCACCGGATACCGCTGCTTCAGATGCAGGCCAGCCAGGCGGTCGAGCACGCCCTTGTCGATCTGGTCGACGTCGCGGAGGAGCCCGAGGAACGAGCGACGCGCCCCGCCGATGTGGGCCTGGCCGAGCAGCGTCTCGATGCCCTCGATCATCGTGTTGCCGCGCGTGAAGAGCGCCCGCTTCTTCTCCTGCCCTTCCTCCCGCGCGAGCTGCAGGCGCGGACCCATGTCGCGGGCGAGGCGGTAGATGACCGGGATCGAGACGAGGCCGAGCACGCCGAGGATCGGATGCAGGAAGGTGAGGCCGCCAATGACGATCGGTATCGATAGTGCGGTCGGCACGCCATCGAGCAGCATCGAGCGCACGATGCCGTTGTAGGCATCCTCGCCTTTCCAGATGATGTCGAAAAGCTCGCCCGAGCCGTACTGGTCCGAGAGCCCGAGATCGCGCACGAACAGGGCCTGCGCGGCGAGCGCGTGGATGCGCTGCCGGATGTCGAGCATCAGCGCCGTCGACAGTCGGGTCTCGTACTTGTCCATGTGCGCATCGACGAGATCGATGCCGCCCAGCGCCACCATGTACTCGGCATTGAAGCTGCGGCCGTCGAACACCTGGGTCCACAGCAGCGGCGAGGCATTGTGCATCAGCCGGTTGGCGAGGATGAGCGACATGAGCCTGACGACGGCCTTGCGGTCCTGGCCGACGCTGAACGTGCGCCATGTCGTGCGGTAGAGATCGAGCACGACCGGTATCGTGACGCCCCCGGTCTCCGTCCGGTGCCTGAGCTCGATCATGCGTCGGAGCTGCTCGCGCGGCACGAAGTGGCGGCGAGAAAGCTCGGAGACCATGTTGCGCACGTGCTGCCGCCGCTGCTCCATGCCGAGCCGCGTGAAGCCCTGAGGCGGCGCCAGCCGGTCGATGTTCTGCTCCAGCGCGGCGAGATTGTGAGCGGCGACGACCGCATCGAGGAGCAGCGCCACCCGCGCGTCGAGCGCGGCGGCGACATCGGCTGACGTGCTGTCGCCACTCCGCTTGCCGAGGTCGGGTAGCAGCGCCTCGCGCCAGCGCGCGGTAGCGGCTTCGATTTGCGTGTCGCCTTCCGGAATATCGCGTCGGAGCCCGCCGTCATCGACGATACGCGAGCGATCCCGGATGGAGCCGAGCAGGTCGGCCAGCATACGCCTGGGCTCTGCGCCGATCAGACGCCGGGAGCATAGTGGCACGGAGACGTCGTCCGGCCCCGAGACGAGCCCGGCGAGCGCCCGCGCATGGTCGCGCCAAGTCATCGCCGGTGCCACCATTCGCCGGTAGCTGTCGTCCCCGGCCGTCTGCATTGCCCACCCCACCCCGCCAAGTCCGCGCCTACGTATACGCCCCGACCGCCGGGCACGGAACCCCGGCCCCAGGGCCTTGCCTGCCGCCGCCCCAACCGCGCGCGGGGCACCGTTTGGTCACATCTTCCGGAGATTGTGCCGTTGTTGCCGGGCCATTAGCTGTTTTTCGACCAAACGGCTGATAATGTCGCCGACGGAGCCTGCCCTTGCCGCGTTGGATTCGCGGTGGGCCGTGCCGACATCCGTGTATATGGCCGACTTCGATCCGAACCGCCGAGGGTTGCCGATGCTTCTGAGCGATTCGAGAATGAGCCTTCGCACCGCGGCCCTGGCCGCACTCGCCGCGAGCCTCCTTGCCACCTCATCCTCTTGGGCGGCCGGCCGCAAGCAGAGCGCCGAGGAGCCGCCGGAGGACGCCTTCAGCGGCAAGGCGATGCTCGCGGTGGTGTCTCTCGCCCGCCAGCGGGTCTCCGTGTACGACGCCGAGGGCGGCGTCCTGCGCTCCTCCGTGTCGAGCGGCCAGACGGGCTATGAGACACCGGTCGGCGTCTACAGCATCCTCCAGAAGAAGGAGGAGCATTATTCCAATTTGTACGACGACGCCTCGATGCCGTTCATGCAGCGCATCACATGGTCGGGCGTGGCCCTGCACGCCGGCGTGATTCCGGGCTATCCAGCCTCGCACGGCTGCGTCCGTCTGCCCTCGGGCTTTGCCGAGAAGCTCTTCCCCACGACGCGCGTCGGCATGCGCGTGGTCGTCTCTCGTGACGACGTCGCTCCCGCGCCCATCTCGCATCCTTTCCTGTTCCAGCCGGGGCCGGCGCGCATCGCCGAGGCCAAGGCCCCTGTTCGAGCCGCCTACTGGCGCGAGGACGAGGAGACGGCGGCGCTGCCGGACGTGGACGCCTGGCCCGCGCGCCTCGCTCTGCAGCAGCAGCTCCAAGCAGCGGCTGCCGTGAAATCGCGCGCCGCCCGCGCCGCGGCCGACGCCGCCGAGCCGGCCAAGGACCTGCTCAAGGAGAAGACCGCCGATCACGCCAAGTCACAGCGCGCCGTCAAGGCGGCCGAGACCGCGGTCAAGAAGGCCAAGGACGGCGTCGCCCAGGCCGACAAGGTCGCCGCGAAGATGAAGAAGCCGAGCGCCGTCGAGGCCGCGGAACGCATGAAGGCGAAGGCTGCGGCGGCGCTCGCCAAGGCCGAGTCACAGCTCGCCACCGCCGGCGAGGCCGCCAAGGTCACCGCCGAGGCCCTGGCGCACGCCACCGAGACGGCCAAGGCCGCCCAGGAGATCGAGGACAAGGCCCAGGCCGAATTCAAGGACACCGAGCGCAGGATGCTCCCTGTCTCGGTCTTCATCAGCTTGAAGTCGCAGCGCCTCTATGTGCGCCAGAACCGCGAGGCCGTGCTCGACGTGCCGGTCACCATCCGCGATCCCGAGCGTCCGGTCGGCACGCATGTGTTCACGGCGCTCGCCTATGGCGACGGCGGCGATGGCGTGCGCTGGAACGTCGTCTCCCTGACGAGCCGCGCCTCGGCCGACGACGCGGACCAAGACGATGACGGCGACCGCCGCGGCAAGCGCCATCAGAAGAAGGATCCCAAGGTGCCGCTGACCGATGTCGCCGCCGCCAGCGAGACCCTCGACCGCATCGACATACCCGCCGACGTCCGCGCGCGCCTCGCCGAGTACGTCTGGCCGGGCTCGTCGATCATCGTCTCCGACGAGGGCTTGAGTGCCGAGACCGGCAAGGCGACCGAGTTCGTCGTGGTGCTGAGCGGGTATCCGCAGGGCGCGCTCAAGAAGCGGCCCAAGCCGCAGCCGGATCGCGGCTTCGACCGCTACTATCGCGACTATCGTGGCTACGGCTACGAGGCCTCGGCCTCGCCCAACTACTATTATCAGCCGCGCTATCGTCAGTATTACCGGCCGCAGAAGCCGAGCATGTTCGGCTTCTGGTGAGGGACGGCAGGCTCGCGTGGAGTGATTACTTCGGCGCACGCTTGGCGAGGATGCGCTGAAGAGTACGGCGGTGCATGTTGAGCCGCCGCGCCGTCTCCGAGACATTGCGGTTGCACAGCTCGTAGACGCGCTGGATGTGCTCCCAGCGCACCCGGTCTGCCGACATCGGGTTCTCCGGCGGCGGCGCCTTGCCCGAGCCAGAGGCGAGCAGCGCGTCGGTCACCTCGTCGGCATCGGCGGGCTTCGCCAGATAGTCCACCGCCCCGAGCTTCACAGCCGACACAGCCGTGGCGATATTCCCGTATCCCGTCAGCACGATAGCGCGCGCGTCCGGTCGCATGCGCGCAAGCTCGGCGATGACGTCCAGCCCGTTGCCGTCCTCGAGTCGCATGTCCACGACGGCAAACGCCGGCGCCTTCTGCCGGATCAGGTCGACGCCCTCCGCGACGGAGTGCGCGCTGCGCACCTCGAACCCTCGGAGCTCCATGGCGCGCGCGATCCTCTGCAGAAACGCGCGGTCGTCGTCGACAATGATAAGGGAGCGGTCTTCGGGGAGCTCGTCTGGCTGGAAGCCAAGATCTTCTGTCACGGGAGTTTCCTCATCGTTTCTAGCGCACTATAGCGACCTTCTGACACACGCCAAGGCCATGCGAAAGTACAAATTCAAAAATTGCTATATGTCGCCTCCCTGAATATCGTTCAGCTTCCCGGCGGTAGCTTCGATGGCACCGCGACGGGCGGCTCGAACACGGCGCGCGGCCAAGAAATGCGGACAATGGCCCCGTGCGACGGCGGATGCTTGTTCTCGAACGTCAGCTGCGCGCCCGAGCGCTCGAGCAGCGTCTTGGCGATGAAGAACCCGAGCCCGAGCCCCGTCGGCTCATCCGGTCGCGGATCGGCGGCGAGCGACCGCGTCGTCACGTAAGGCTCGCCGAGGTTGTCGATGATCTCCGGATTGAAGCCCGGCCCGTCGTCGGTGATGATCACCACCACCTCGTCGCCGCCCCACCGCGCCTCGATCGTCACCTGCGACTCCGCGAAGTCGGCCGCGTTCTCGATGATGTTGCCGAGCCCGTAGATGACGCCGGGCCGCCGCTCGCCCACCGGCTCCTTGCGCGCCTCCGGCGTCAGTCCGTCGAACGGATAGGCGGCGATGACCACCTTCGTCGTCCCTTGCGAGTGCGGCTGTGCCGCCTCGTCGATCAGCTCGCACACCGTCATGCTGGAGTGCATCGCGTCCTGCATGTTCGGACGCCGGGTGAGCTTCTGCAGGATCTCGCGGCAGCGGTGGGCCTGGTCGTTGAGCAGCGTCACATCCTCGGCGAGCTGGCTGCCCTTCGGGATTTCCCGCAGCATCTCCTTCGTCGTCAGCACGATGGTGGAGAGCGGTGTCCCGAGCTCGTGCGCGGCCGCCGCGGCGAGGCCGTCGAGGGCATGCAGCCGCTGCTCCCGCGCCAGCACCAGCTCGGTGGCGGTGAGCGCGGCCGACATCATCTGGCTCTCGCGCGCCAGCCGCCAGCCGTAGAGCGCCAGGAACAGCATGCTCGAGTTGACCGCGGCCAGGATGCCGACTTTGTACATGTACGGCAGCTCGATCACCGTCCCGGGAACCCACGGTAGCGGCCAATAGGAATAGACGAGGCCGAACGTCGCCAGCGCCGCGATGCACCCCAGCAGAACCGTGTTGCGCGGCGGCAGCGTCGCCGCCGACACGACCACGGGCGCCACGATCAGCATCGTGAACGGGTTCTCGATGCCGCCTGTGAGGTAGAGCAGTCCCGCGAGCTGCAGCACGTCGTAGGCGAGCACGCCCGTCGCCCGCCACGCGCCCAGCCGGTGCCGCCCGGGGTAGATGACGGCGAGATAGACGTTGAGCCACGCAGACGCCGCGATCAGCGTCATGCTCTGGCCGATCGGCAGATCGTAGCCGAGGCCGAAATAGACCCCGCAGATCGTCACCAGCTGGCCGATCACAGCGACCCATCTGAGGCGCACGATGGTCTGCAGCCGCAGGCGGCTGCCGTCGTCTCCGGAGACGGGCCTCGGCGCCGTCCCCGCCTCGGTGGCCTTCTGCACGGTCGATGGTCCTCGAGTTTCCTTCCCCGCCGCTCCGTGTTGGGAGTCGGCCCGGCGCAATTGTCGCACTTCAGCCCGTCGCTGTCAGCCGGGCCGTTCCTAAATGATTGATCGCAAGGGCGTGACCACGCCGGAATGCGCTACGTCATTCCGACCTGCCGCATCCCCGTGCTTGCCGCTTCCCATGGGCCCTCATGACGCCTATGGCTGGTCGGCGTGAAGCGATGAGGCGCAACGGAAAGGATGCTCGAATGAACCTGAGGCTCGCCGCCGTCATTCTCGCCGGCCTCGCCGTCGGCGGGCTCGCCGCGCTGACGATGCTCCCGTCCTCCACCACCAGGCCCGGCGGCACCAGCACCGGCAAGGCGGCCGTTGGCGGATCCTTCGAGCTCACGAGCCAGGACGGCAAGCGCGTCTCTGACAAGGATTTCCGCGGCAAGCTGATGCTGGTCTACTTCGGCTACACGTTCTGCCCCGACGTCTGCCCCGCCGGCCTGCAGGTCATCTCGGCCGCGCTCGACAAGCTCGGGCCGAAGGCGGACGAGGTCACGCCTGTTTTCATCAGCCTCGACCCCGAGCGCGACACACCGGCCAAGCTGAAGGAATACCTCGCCAGCTTCTCGCCGCGCCTCGTCGGGCTGACGGGTACGCCCGAGGATATCGCCAAGGTGGCCAGGGAGTACCGCGCCTACTACAAGAAGGTGCCGGACCCCAAGCACCCCGCCGACTACACCGTCGACCACACGTCGATCATCTACATCATGGGCCGCGACGGCAATTTCGTCAGCCACGCCACCCACGCCACGAACGTCGACGCCCTGACCGGGCTCATTCAGAAGGCGCTTTGACGATGTCTGCGGTGCCGCGCCGGGTACCGCTGCACACCCACTCCTGCACAGGCGCCGCATTTGCGCTACGATTGAGCCCCGAGCCGACCCGAATCGGAGGAGAATTAGGGTCTCGTTAGTCGAATCGGCGTGGTATCGCCCTGTCCGGGCGGCCGAGGGGACCCGGTGTACTGAGGGGGTGCTCGATGTTCATGAGCGTTGTCGCGGCGGATCGTAGCGTGGCCGTTTATCCTGAGCTGGCCGGCTCGCGTGTCATGGTGACGGGGCTCTCTCCGTCGCTCGGCGTGGACCTCGTCCGCGCCTTTGCCGATCACAAGGCGCATCTCGTCGTCCAGGCCGACGAGGCCTCGCCCGAGGTGACCGAGGTGGCGGCGCTGCTCGCCGAAGCGGCGGCGAGCGTCAAGCTCACCACCGAGCCCTTCGATGGCGGTGACGCCGCGGTGCGCTACTGCCAGCAGGAGACGGCCGCCGCGGGCGGTCTCGATGCCCTGATCAACCTGATCTCGATCTCGCGCGCCGAGGCCGGCGCCTGCCGCAGCCTCGACGACGTCGAGGATCTCGTCTCGCGCAAGCTCCTCGGCGCCACGCTGATGACGCGCGTGGCCGCGAACCGCATGCGCCTGACCCTCGGCACGGGGCTCGTGCTCAACGTGGTCCGCATGGCCACGCCCGAGACCGACGCCGAGATGGCGGTGGCCGGCATCGTGCGCACCGCGCTCGCCGCCATGACGCGGTCCGAGGCCCAGCAGTGGGCGGACCAGGCCATCCGCATCAACGCGGTCGGCCCCAGCGGCATCATGGGCGGTTCGGGGGGCGCCTGCCTCACGTCCGAGCCCGACATCGCCGCGCTCGCGCTCTATCTCGCGAGCCGCAAGGGCCGCCAGCTCTCGGGACACGTCTTCGACGCCGAAGGCGTCGCCGGCCACGGCTGCTGAAGTCTCACCCGCGAGGGTCCACGGCAAACCCTCGCCCGCCGCCAGGCGGGGTTGCGAGGTCATTTCACTAAAATTCAAATCTCATTTGATAGATCTGGTGGTCCGGCGGCCGTGCCGCCGTGACCTTGCGTTGTGTTTTGGCGTGGAGCGTACGATGGCCATCGAGGCAGCAGCCGCATTCGGCAGGCGCAACGTCGCGTCCGCGAGGAGCGCGCCCGCGCCGGCCAAGCGCTTCGCGCCGCCGCGTCCCGCCAAGGCGGGGCCCGGAACGCTGCTCGCGGCGGGCGCCGGCATGCTCGCGCTCACGGGCGCCATCATCTTCCAGGGCATGCGCCACGATTCCGAGCGCCACGAGGCCGAGGCCGCCCGCATGGAGACCCACGCCACGGCGAGCGCGACCGGAGGTGGCTGCCTCCATGCCGCGCTCACCGGATCGGAGACCGCGGCCACGCTCTGCGCCCGCTGACCGTCAAGCCTCGGGCCGCATCGCCGCCTCGACCGCGGCCAGCGCCGTCATGTTGACAATGCGCCTCACGCTGGCGGCCGGCTCGAGGATGTGCGCGGGCTTCGCCGTGCCGAGCAGAATCGGCCCGATGGTGATGTTGTTGCCGGCCGTCACCTTAATCAGGTTGTAGGCGATGTTGGCGGCATCGACGCCCGGCATGATGAGCAGGTTGGCTTCCGCGTCCTCGAGCCGCGAGCCGGGGAACACGCGGTCGCGCACCGGCTTCGAAAGCGCGGCATCCCCCTGCATCTCACCGTCGACGACGAGGCCGGGGTCCAGCTCGGCGATTCGTTCCACAGCCGCCCGCATCGTCTCGGCCTCGTAGGCCCGTGACGAGCCGAAGCTCGAATGCGAAAGCAGCGCGACCCGCGGCACGACGCCGAAGCGGCGCACTTCGGCCGCCGCCAGCAGCGTCATCTCGACCACCTCGTCGACGCGGGGCGCGCGGTTGACGTAGGTGTCGCAGATGAACAGCTGCCGGTCCGGCAGCATCAGCATGTTCATGGCGGCGAGCGTCGAGCCTCCGGCGCGCGGCCCGATCACGTCGCGGACATAGGCGAGGTGCTCCTCGTAGGTGCCGCGCGTGCCGCACAGCATCGCGTCGACGTAGCCGCGCCGCAGGTACATGGCGGCGATCAGCGTCGGCCGGCTCATCATGGCTTCACGCGCCATCTCGACGGTCACGCCGCGCCGGCACATCAGCTCGTAGTACTCGCGCTCGACGTCCTGGTGCTGGTGATGGCTGACGCCCTGCACGACCTCGATGTCCTGCCCGGCCTTGAGGCGCAGTCCGAGGCTGTTGATGCGGTGGTTGATGACCGGGCCACGTCCGATGAGCACGGGAAAGGCGAGGCCCTCGTCGACGATGATCTGCGCCGCGCGCAGCACGCGCTCGCTCTCACCCTCCGCGAAGATGACGCGCTTCCTTTGTCTCCGCGCCGCGTCGAGCACCGGCTTCATGCTCGGGCCCGAGTGATAGACGTAGCGGCCGAGGCTCTGCCGGTAGGCCTCGATGTCGGCGATGGGCCGCGTCGCGACTCCGCTCTTCGCCGCCGCCTCCGCTACGGCTGGCGCGATGCGCATGATGAGCCGCGGATCGAACGGCTTCGGGATCAGGTACTCAGGGCCGAACGCCTGCTGCTCGGCGCCGTAGGCGTTGGCCACCACCTCGTCGGGCTCGGCGCGGGCCAGCTCGGCGATAGCGTTGACGGCGGCCACCTTCATCTCCTCGGTGATGGTCGTCGCGCCGGCGTCGAGCGCGCCGCGGAAGATGAAGGGGAAGCAGAGGACGTTGTTGACCTGGTTGGGATAATCGGAGCGCCCGGTGCAGATGATGGCATCCGGCCGCGCCTGCTTGGCCAGCTCCGGCATGATCTCGGGCGTCGGATTGGCGAGCGCCATGACGATCGGCTTGTGCGCCATCGCGGCCAGCATCTCCGGCTTCAGGATGCCGCCTGCCGAAAGGCCGAGAAAGATGTCCGCGCCGGGCAGGATCTCGGCCAGCGTGCGCGCGTCGGTCTTCTGCGCGTAGCGCGCCTTGTACTCGTCCATCAGCTCGGTGCGCCCCTCGTAGACGACGCCCTTGATGTCCGAGATGAAGATGTTCTCGCGCTTGAGGCCCAGGCTGACGAGCAGGTTGATGCAGGCGAGCGCCGCCGCGCCGGCGCCGGAGCCCGCGAGCCTGACCTGGGAAATGTCCTTGCCGACGAGGCGTAGCGCGTTGAGGATCGCGGCGGCCACGATGATCGCCGTGCCGTGCTGGTCGTCGTGGAACACCGGGATGTTCATGCGCTCGCGGCACTTCCTCTCGACGATGAAGCACTCGGGCGCCTTGATGTCCTCGAGGTTGATGCCGCCGAACGTCGGCTCGAGCGCTGCGATGACGTCGACGAGCCGGTCGGGATCCTTCTCGGCGACCTCGATGTCGAACACGTCGATGCCGGCGAACTTCTTGAACAGGCACGCCTTGCCTTCCATCACCGGCTTGCCGGCGAGCGGCCCGATGTCGCCGAGGCCGAGCACCGCCGTACCGTTGGTGACGACGCCGACGAGGTTCGAGCGCGCCGTGAGCGTCGCGGCTTCCTTCGGGTCGTCCTTGATCGCGAGGCACGCGTAGGCGACACCGGGCGAATAGGCGAGCGAGAGGTCGAGCTGGTTGGTCAGCGGCTTCGTCGGCTGGACCGAGATCTTTCCGTGCGTCGGCGCGCGATGATACTCGAGCGCCTGCTCGCGGAGCTTGTCTTCCATGGCTTCCTCCCACTTCTCCCTCTCCCCATGCCCTGCTCTCGCATGGGGAGAGGGTCGGGGTGAGGGGCAGCCACAAACGCTGCGGCCTGGAGCAGCCCTCACCCTGACCCTCTCCCCGCAAGAGCGGGGAGAGGGCTGCTGCGCTCTCGTGCGCCTATTTCTTCCGCGGCGGCGGCAGGTCCGTGCACGTGCCTTCGAACACCTCGGCCGCCATGCCGATCGACTCCCCGAGCGTCGGATGCGGATGGATCGTGTGGCCGATGTCGCCCGGCTCCGCGCCCATCTCGATGGCGAGACAGATCTCTCCGATGAGATCGCCCGCGTGCGTGCCGACGATGCCGCCTCCGACGACCCGGTGTGTCTCCGGATCGACGATCAGCTTTGTGAAACCCTCGTCGCGCCCATTCGCGATGGCGCGGCCCGAGGCCTGCCACGGGAACACGGCCTTCTCCACCTTGATGCTTTTGGCCTTCGCCTCGGTCTCGGTGAGCCCGGCCCAGGCGATCTCCGGGTCGGTATAGGCGACGGAAGGAATCTGCCGCGCATCGAAAGCCGCCTTCCGGCCCGCCGCCACCTCGGCCGCGACATGCCCCTCGTGCACCGCCTTGTGCGCCAGCATCGGCTGCCCGACGATGTCGCCGATGGCGAGGATATGCGGCACGTTGGTGCGCATCTGTTTGTCGACGCTGATATAGCCCCGCTCGCCGACGGCGACGCCAGCGGCATCGGCGCCGATCAGCTTGCCGTTCGGGCTGCGGCCCACCGCGACGAGAACCAGGTCGTAGACTTGCGGGCTGTCCGGCGCGGCAGGCCCCTCGAAGCTCACGTGAATACCGTCGGAGTGCGCCTCGGCGCCCACCGTCTTGGTCTTCAGCATGATGCGGTTGAAGCGGTGCGCGTTTTTTCTCTCCCAAACCTTGACCAGATCCCGGTCGGCGCCGGGCATCAGGTGATCGAGCATCTCGACGACGTCGATGCGCGCGCCGAGCGTCGAGTAGACGGTGGCCATCTCGAGCCCGATGATGCCGCCGCCGACGACCAGCATCGCGCGCGGGCTCTGGCGCAATTCGAGCGCTCCGGTGGAGTCGACGATGCGCTCGTCCGCCGGCAGGAACGGGAGCTTCACCGCCTCCGATCCGGCGGCGATGATGGCGGTGTCGAAGCGGATCGTCTGCCTCGAGCCGTCCCACAATTCGACCTCGAGATGGTGCGGGTCGGCGAAACGGCCGGTGCCCTGGACCACCCGCACCTTGCGCGCCTTCGCCATTCCGGCGAGCCCCGTGGTGAGCTTAGCCACCACCTTGTCCTTGTGCTTGCGCAGCGCGTCGAGATCGACCGAGGGTTTACCGAACGAGACGCCGTGCGCGCCGAGCGCCGCCGCCTCGTCCATGATCGCCGCCACGTGCAGCAGCGCCTTGGACGGGATGCAACCGACGTTGAGACAAACGCCCCCGAGCGTCGGGCTGCGCTCCACGAGGATGGTGTCGAGGCCGAGGTCCGCGGCGCGGAACGCGGCCGAGTAGCCACCGGGCCCGGCACCGAGCACGAGGCACTGGCAAGTGAGATCGGCCGACTTTTCCCCTCCCCCTCGCGGGGAGGGGCCTGCGGTGGGGGGCGAAGCGGCAGGGTTCGTCGAAGCGGTCTCCACCGCCGACACGCCTGTGGTGGCGGCGGCCAGCGTAATGAGCAGGCTGCCCTGGCTGACCTTGTCGCCGACCTTGACCTTGACGTCATCGACAATGCCCGCCTCTGGCGACGGCACCTCGAGCGTTGCCTTGTCGCTTTCGAGCGTGACGATCGGGTCCTCGGCCTTGATCGACTGGCCGGGCTTCACGTGGACCTCGATGATCGGCACGTTCTTGAAGTCGCCGATGTCGGGAACGCGGATGTCTTTGGTCATGTCTGGCTCCTCGCGTCAGAGCACGAGCTGGCGCACGTCGGCCAGGATGTCGGCGAGGCGCCGGGTGAAGCGCGCCGCCAGAGCGCCGTCGATGACACGATGATCGTAGGAGACGCAGAGCGGCAGCATGAGCCGCGGCTGGAACTCCTTGCCGTCCCACATGGGCTTCATCTGCGCGCGCACGACGCCGAGGATGGCCAGCTCCGGCGCGTTGACGATCGGCGTGAAGTTGGTGCCGCCGATGCCGCCGAGCGACGAGATGGAGAACGTCGCGCCCTGGATGTCCGCCGGCGCGATCTTACCCTCGCGCATGCGCTTGGAGACGGCTCCCAGCTCCTGCGAAAGCTCGATGATGCCCTTGCGGTCGACATCCTTGATCACCGGCACGACGAGCCCGTCCGGCGTGTCGACGGCGACGCCGAGGTGATAGTAGCGCTTGAGGATCAGCGCATCCTTCTCCGGCGACAGCGAGGCGTTGAACTCGGGATGCTCCTTGAGGGCCACCACGCTCGCCTTCATCAGGAACGACAGCATGGTGACGCGGTAGCCCTTCTCCTTCGCCGCCGCGTCGAGCGTCTTGCGGTAGGCCTCGAGATCGGTGATGTCGGCCTCGTCGGTGTGCGTGACGTGCGGAATGTTGAGCCACGCGCGGTGAAGGTGCGGGCCGGAGAGCCTCTTCAGGCGCGACAGCGGCTTGGTCTCGATGGGACCGAACTTCGAGAAGTCCTGCGCCGGGATCTCAGGGATTCCCATCCCGCCGGAGGGTGCTCCTCCCGCGCCGCCGCCAAGCGCGCGCTTCACGTCGTCCTTGGTGACGCGCCCCTTCTCGCCCGAGCCTCGGATTTTCGTGAGGTCCACGTCCAGCTCGCGCGCCAGGCGGCGCACCGCCGGACTTGCATGCACCCCGCCGAAGTCGATCGGCGGCGGTATTCCGGGCGAGCCGACGCTCGCTACCTGCCCTCTCGCGCCGCCTTGTTCCCCTCCCCCTTGCGGGGAGGGGCCAGGGGTGGGGGTAGAAGATGGGGTGGGGGTAGAAGATGCGGTGGGGGTGGCTGCAGGCGCTGCGCTTTGTGGGCGCCCCCCACCCTGCCCCCCTTCCTGCGAGGGGGAGGGGAGCTGCGTCCCGGCTGCCGCACCCGCCAGCTTTACCAGCGGCGAGCCCATGCTCACCTTATCGCCGACCTTCACCAGCACCTCGCCGACCGTGCCACCTTCCGGCGCCGGCACCTCCAAAGTCGCCTTGTCGCTTTCGAGCGTGACGATGGGATCCTCGGCCTTGATCGTCTGGCCGGGCTTCACATGGATCTCGATGATCGGGACGTTCTTGAAATCGCCGATGTCGGGGACGGTGACGGTGGTCATCGGGGGGTCTCTCGAAGAGGGAAGTGGGAGTAGGGAGTAGGGAGTAGCGAATAGGGAATTGGGGGAGCGGGAGAAATAGGTGCCTGTGACCTACTCGCTATTCCCCATTCCCTATTCCCTTAAGCCAACAACGGGCTCTTCTTCTCGGGATCGATGCCGTATTTCTTGATCGCGTCGGCGACCTTGGTCGACGGCACCTTGTTCTCGTCGGCCAGCGCCTTCAGGGCCGCGACGGCGACGAAGTGCCGGTCGACCTCGAAATGCGAGCGGAGCTTGCGCCGGAAGTCGGAGCGGCCGAAGCCGTCGGTGCCGAGCACGCGGTACTTCGCCGGCACCCACGGCCGCACCTGCTCCGCGAGCATCTTCATGTAGTCGGTGGAGGCGACGACCGGGTCGTCGCCGCGCGCCTTCAACTGTGCCGTGATGTAGGGCACGCGCGGCTGCTCCAGTGGATGCAGCATGTTCCAGCGCTCGACCTCCTGCGCCTCGCGCGCCAGCTCGGTGAAGCTGGTGACGCTCCACACGTCGGCGGCGATGCCGAAGTCCTTTTCCAGCAGCTCCGCGCCGGCGATGATCTCGCGCAGGATGGCGCCCGAGCCGAGCAGCTGCACCCGGTAGCCCTTCGCGTCGGCCGGAGCCGGCCGCAGCAGGTACATGCCCCTGACGATGCCCTCCTCCGCGCCGTCGGGCATGGCGGGGTGCGGATAGTTCTCGTTGAGCAGCGTCAGGTAGTAGAACACGTCCTCCTGGGCCTCGATCATGCGCCGCAACCCGTCGCGCACGATCACCGCCACCTCGTACGAATAAGTCGGATCGTAGGAGACACAGTTGGGGATGGTCGCCGAGAGCACGTGGGAATGCCCGTCCTCGTGCTGCAGGCCTTCGCCGTTGAGCGTCGTGCGCCCGCTCGTGCCGCCGACGAGGAAGCCGCGCGCGCGCATGTCGCCCGCCGCCCACGCGAGGTCGCCCGTGCGCTGGAAGCCGAACATCGAATAGTAGACGTAGAACGGGATCATCGGCTGGTTCGACGTCGAGTAGCTCGTCGCCGCCGCGATCCACGACGCCATGGCGCCGGCCTCGTTGATGCCCTCTTCGAGCACCTGGCCCTTGGTGTCCTCCTTGTACCACATCAGCTGGTCGGCATCCTGCGGCCGGTAGAGCTGGCCGACCTGGGAGAAGATGCCGAACTGACGGAACATGCCCTCCATGCCGAACGTGCGGCTCTCGTCCGGCACGATCGGCACGACGCGGTTGCCGATCGACTTGTCGCGCATCAGCTTGGTCAGCATCTGCACGAACGCCATCGTGGTCGAGATCTCGCGCTCGCCGGAGGACTTGAGCTGCGCCTCGAACTCGCTGAGTGGCGGCACCGTGAGCGGTACGTCGCTCTTGACCCGCCGCTTGGGCAGGGACCCGCCCAGCGCCTTCCGCCGCTCGCGCAGATAGGCCATCTCGGCGCTGTCCTCGGGTAGCCTGAGGAACGGCAGCTTGGGAATGTCCTCGTCCTT